>Ga0078972_1011330_pt1 | contig 16044 bp, 6 predicted proteins | sample YelNatPaOPGAMG01_FD_67568 | JGI IMG/M metagenome (GOLD analysis project Ga0078972, IMG submission 67568) | Hot spring thermophilic microbial communities from Obsidian Pool, Yellowstone National Park, USA - OP-RAMG-01 (SPADES assembly) (version 2) | ecosystem: Environmental > Aquatic > Thermal...
CCAGGATGACGACAATTTGCGCTATCTCTACAGAGCGGTCATAAGGAGCTACTGGCGTATTGAGGAAAATCTGTCGCTCCTGAAGAGGCCACTTTTTGGGATGAAAGGATTGCCCTTTCTGTAGAGGGGGAAGCCCACTCGTTTGCCGATGTCTTTGAATGGCCCGTCGTACTCCTGCCGTCTGCCAGCGCTTCCCTGAGCGAGAGGGGAAGAGATAAGGAGAGCGAAGCCCGGCAACTTCTCGGATAAACAGGTATTCCTTCAAGTGACGCTCTATTTCACCACTAACCTGGACAGTAAGGCACCCGATTCTCATTGTGCCTGACGCTGGATCATAGTCTTCCACGCGAAGACGGGTGAGTACTTCAATCTCAATTTCCAACCCTGCGAGCAAATGAAAAGCCGCACAATCACGAAGGTGAAGAATACCCGAAGGAGTCGTCCCCCCTTTGGCAGCTAATTCCAGACGGGCAGCCTCCTCCAGGGTTAGATAACTCGTTGGAGGATCAGGTGGTTTTTTCAGGCGGATCGCAGGTTTAGACGTTGTTAATTTCTTGTCAATTGCCCATCGCAGAAACATCAAGAATGCCTGTCTTTTAGCATATGCCGTGGATTCTTTGCGATACGTTTGAGACAGGTATATAAAGTACTCAGCAATAACTGGTTCCGTAAGCGCTTTCTCCAGATCGGTGATATCCCGCCGTTCTGCAAACAGCGCAAATGTTTTCAGCCGTTGTTCGTAGGCGCGAGTAGATGTGCTGGTCAACCCACGAAAACCGGTATGTTCGGAAATGAAGTTATGGATTGCCTCGTTAACAGTTGGCATAATCCACCTCGTTCTTCACTTTGCTATATACTTGTAACTCTTGTGTATATTATACCACGCCTCCGCAAGAAGTCAAGTCAGTTGGCGATTCATGATCACCTCACATTAGCATAATCGCTGGCTAAAACAGATGCTTCATTTTCCCGGACAGACCATACTTGAGCCGGTGGGGCGTTAAGAGCGGCAAAACGACAGTCAGTGTCACTAAATCCCAGCAAAGAAGGTGCACAATGGCAAAACAACAGTATGATCCAAAACCGTTCCAGGAACTTCTCCGCATGTTATTGAGCAAATCCGGAGAAAGTTACCGTCAGGCCAGTCTGGCTGCAGGTCTACCTCACAACGCTATTTTCAAATATCTTGTCAAGGGAGTGAGGCCCAGGCGGGACGCTTGCGTAGCCCTGGCCGACCATTTTGGAGTAAATCCCAATGACCTGCTCCAGGCTGCAGGATATGAACCGCTCCGCCTCTTTGACCGGTCCTCCACCAAACCGGGAGAGATGAGCCCTGAGATGCAAGAGTTGTTTGCGCAGATTCAGCAGATAGAAGATCCAATCGTGCGCAGGCGAATGATGGAGGCGATAGCAGCACTGGCAGATGCATACTTACGGGCCGCCAGGCCAAAAGCAGCAGAAGCGGTAGAACCGAAGCCAACTCCATCCTCCGCGACCAGCAATTAGACGCTTGAAGAAAACGTTTTCCCACAAAAGTTAGCTTAGTTTTATTGTCTCAACAGTTGCCCGAGAAGGATATGCCAGAGGTAACAAACAATGGGAATAGAAGAAAATATTTCCAAACAAACAGCCGAGCGACTTGAACTGATATATGAACATCTCTCCAACCTCCAAAATTTCTGTTTTCAAGAAGATTCCCGCTGGTTAATAACAGGGTCAAACAAAGTAATGAATGTACTCCCGGCCAAGCCACCCCGTTTAAGACGAATGGTGGCCTTGTTGACTGCCAAGATGGCAAGTTATCCCTACTTGTATCGCCTCTACCGAAGAAGGATAGAGAAGATAATTCATATTGACACGCGTGCATATTTCAGCGATGAGGTCATTTACGGGATTAAATTGGCAATCAGGAGGCTACTTGATAGGTTGTGCTGGTACTTGAGGTTGAATCCCGAGCAAGAAATCAGACGGGGGCCTTACACTCTGGAAACACGCATTTTTGTTCATCAAGCTTATCGCAGGATTAACATATATAAATATACAACAATCTTGTTCCCCTCGGCCTCAATTCTTTATAGCATGATAGCCTACGCCGTATTTGATTTCCTACAGATATATACACGGTACAGGGTTTCCTCACTGGAAATTGCTCTCTTATACTTAGGGTTTTTATTTCTCGGCTACTCCTCTCTCAGCTTGGTCTTGAGTATTTTGTCTGTTGGCATGCTCGCATTTGATCTTATTTTTGTCCTCGCACAGTTTCAGCCTCCCAACCACGGGGAGCAGATATAGTTTTAGGCAGAAAGTGCCGCGCAAACGGAAGGGAAACCGCCTACATAATCAGAAGATTCTTTTCCCAGCCCGGAGGGAGAGATATGGACATCCAGGAAGTAGAACTGGAGGCATTAGCCCGGGCAATTCGCTCCGCAGGCCGTCCTCTCCCCATTAACCGACTGGTCTATGTGGCCGCCCTCGCCTGGCTGGAAGCCTGTAGAATTTCTCGCCCTTACGCTCCCGGAAGCACATATCGGGTCGGCGAAACGTTGATCCTCGGTGATCAACGTGCTACAGTCAAGGATGTACAGCGAGGAGAAAACCCGAAACAGGGTCCCTTTGCCATCCTCACCCTGCGCTTCCCCGACGGCACCGAACGGCTGATGGCGGCTGAAATCCCTGGCGCGCCAAAAGAAGACCCTCAGCCGATCACCAATGTTCAGGTAGATGTAGATGCATGGCTCCGGGACCGGGAAGTGACCGCCCGTCAGGCCGTGCTGAATGCCCTCAAAACTGACCCTCGCTTTGTCCAATGGAACGAACGTTGGTGTTTAGAGGAGATGCTCCCCAAAGTAGATGAGGGTATTCTCCGGAAAGTGCTGACATGGGTCACAGAGAAAGAACCCCCGAGAGGAAGCGAACCCGTTTCACATTCCACCGAAGAGTTGGTCCAAGTAGCGTGGGGGCTGGAAGATGACGGCAGCGCGGAATATGACCTGCACGCTTTTGCCCTGAGTCGGGTGCTGGCGACACACCCGGCGGTGGTGAATCTGGAGGGCCGGTGGACATCGGCAAAGGCCTGGAACGCTTTCATTATCCGTCCACCGCTTACCCCACCCCGCGTCCCCACCCAGGTTGTGCTCCCTGAAGGGGTCACACCGGTCACCAGACGAGAGGCCCGAAAAGAGCAAGAGCGGAAAAGAGTAGAAGAACCCACTATCGCTGGCCCTGAGGAGGACCTGGAAGTCTGGCGCAAAAATCGCCCAGCCTATGTCACTTTCACTCTGCGGGCCCGGCACTATTATGAAGGATGGCTACCCCTGGACGATCAGGTCCGGCGACTCTTCCCGCCCACCCCCTCCGCTCGTCAGGAAGTGGTCTTCCACCACCGTTTTGGCGACGAACCAGACTCCTTTCGCGCCTGGGTGGACCGCAGTCACGGGCGGATTTGGGTCTCTCCTGAGATGTACGAAACGCTCCGGCACTATCGCATTTATCCAGGCGCCCGCCTGCGCATCTCTGCCCGCAACGAACGGGAGTACGACATCGCCCCGCGCCCCACAAGCCGCACCGACCCCATCCGCGTCTGGCGGATGTGGCTGGATGAGAACAGACAGATCCAGTACGAAGACCATCTGGAGCCCCGGCTCTACGATGTGGACGACGATGTTTATGTGGCTGACGTGCGGTTTGAGGACCGGGAAGCTCTGTTCCGCCAGGCTGAGGAGGTCGGCAACAGCGTTTTCGGGCTGATGTACCAGAAAGCGTGCCAGTGGTGGGAAGAGAGAGGGCGGCAGGACTTGGTTGTGACCGCCGACGAACTCTTTGCGGCCATCCACTTTGACGAAAGAGGGCGGATGGTCAGCAAAGCCACCATCGCCTGGGAACTCTGGCAACGGAAAGCTTTTGAGCCCCTGGGAGGAGGACGGTATCGCTTCCGGCCAGAGTTCGGAGAACAAAGGGAATCCAAAACAATCTCGGCACCGCCATCAGAAGCGGTAGAGGCCCGGATTGAATCCCAGGCGGTCGCAATTGCGGAACGGCCGCAGGAAGAGGCCCAACCCGAAGAAGAGGCCCAACCCGAAACCGAAACGCCCCCATCCGCAGAACTCCCGCAGAAGACCATGGAGGTTCGGCGCAGACCGGATATAGCCCTGGTCGCAGAAATGCTACGAGATGTCGGGGAAATGGGGCCCGAAACGGAAATGGCCCCAATCGCAGAACTGCTGCAGGAAACCGGAGAAACTCGGCCCGAAGAAGAAGCGGTCGCGGTCCCGGAACTCCTGCCAGAGGTCCCAACCCGACCTGAATCTGAGGCTGTACCTGTCCCGGAGACCACCGCGGCCGCGCCCAACTGGGAGGCGCCGGGGCCCCCAGCCGCGCCCCGGCGGAGAAGCCCCCGGCGCTGGCTCCGGCGATTGTACGCCGCGCTGCGCTCCCTCGCCGGACGACTGCTTCGCCGTTCCGTAAGATCAACTCGGTGAGTTGGTCACCTCGCCCGCACAAATCCCAGAAGCCGTCGGAGGACCCTGAGAAGATGCAGGCCAAAACTCTCTTCTCCCAACACTACCTGACCCACCGCCTCCCCGACCACCCGGAGTGGAAGGAGGACCCCCGACCCGCCTTTGACGCCGTGCGGGACCTGTGGAGAAAGGCCCGCCGGTTCGGAGAGTCCTGGAACGAGGCCCAAACGGAAGAAGAGTTCATCAAACCGGTCCTGCGGCTCCTGGGCTGGTCCTACATCGTCCAGACCAAAACCGGGAAAGGGGGACGGGTCTCCCGCCCCGACTACGCGCTCTTCGCCGACGACAAAACCCGCAACGAGGCCTACCCCTATCAGGGCCAGGACGACCCCTTCTACCGCCGCGCCCTGGCCATCGCGGAGGCCAAGTACTGGGGACGCCCCCTCAACCAGAAAGACACCACCGGTCGGGATACCTGGAAGGCCGACAGCAACCCCAGTTTCCAGATGGTCAACTACCTGGTGGGCACCCGTGTCCCCTGGGGCATCCTCACCAACGGCATCCTCTGGCGCCTCTACAGCCGGGAGGTCTCCAGCACCGCCAGCGAGTTCTACGAAGTGGACCTGGGGGTCATCTTTGACTTCCTGCCCCCCGACGGCGAGCCCAGCCCCGAACAACTGGACCAGTTCCGCCGCTGGTGGCTCTTCTTCCGCCGGGATGCCTTCCTCCCCGACGCCCAGGGCAAATCCTTCGTCCAGCGGGTCCACGAAGGCTCCGCCACCTACGCCCGCCAGATCAGTGACAAACTGAAGGAATTGGTCTTTGAGCAGGTGATGCCGGAAATCGCCGGAGGATTCATCGCCTATCGGTACCACCGAATGGGCATCCGGGAGGAGACGCCGGAAACCCTCCGGCAGATTTACCAGGCCAGCCTGAGCCTCCTCTACAAACTCCTCTTCCTCTTCTACGCCGAAGCGCGGGGGCTCCTGCCCATCACCAACCCCGGCTACCGGGAGCAGAGTTTGACCGCGCTGGCCCAGTGGGCCGCGGAGCGCCTGGATAATGGACTTCCCCTCAGCGACGCCCCCTACGCCACCCCCAAATACGATGCCCTGCTGGCCCTCTTCCGGCGGATTGACCAGGGAGACCCCAGCCTGGGCATCCCCCGCTACAACGGCGGCCTCTTCAACCCTCAGAACCCGGAGAACCAGTTCCTGGAAAGCCACCGCCTGAGCGACCGGGTGGTGGCCCGTGCGTTGGATATTATGGCACGGGACGCCGGGGAGCCCGTGGACTACGCCTACATCAGCGTCCGCAACCTGGGGGCCATCTACGAGGGACTCCTGGAGTACAAACTGCAGGTGGTGGACCCCGCCGGGGGAAAAGTGGAACTGGTCACCGACCGGGGGGAGCGCAAGGCCACCGGCTCCTACTACACCCCCGACTACATCGTCAACTACATCGTCCAGCACACCCTGGAGCCAATCCTGGACGAGCGGGAACAGGCCTTCCGCGAAGCGATGGACCGTTGCGCGGACCTGCGCCGAAAACTGCAACGGGCATCCAATCCGGCCACCATCGGCACCCTCCGGGAGCAACTGGACGGGGCCGAACGGGACGCGCGGGAGGCCTTCCTGGGCATTAAGGTCCTGGACCCCGCGATGGGCTCCGGTCACTTCCTGGTCAACGCGGTGGACTTCCTGACCGACGGCATCATCCGGCGGATGCAGGCCTACCACGACGACCACCCCGACGTCCCCTGGACGTGGAACCCCATCCAGCAACTGATAGAGCGGGTGCGGAGGGAAATCCTGGCGGAAATGGAGCGCCAGGGCGTAGAGGTGGACCGGGCCCGGCTGGACGATACCGCCATCCTGACCCGGCTGGTGATGAAGCGGTGCATCTACGGGGTGGACCTGAACCGGATGGCGGTGGAACTGGCAAAGGTGAGTTTGTGGCTGCACTCCTTCACCGTGGGCGCGCCGCTCAGTTTCCTGGACCACCACCTGCGCTGGGGCAACTCCCTCATTGGCACCGACGTGCGGACGGTGGAACGGGAGATTCGGGGGACCAGACAGGAGGACAAGGTGCAACTGAGCCTCTTCGCTGGTCCCTTCGCCGGACTGCTGGACCTGACCGGGCTGATGGTGGAGGTGGCCGAGCAGGCCGACGCCACCCTGGCCGACGTCCAGCACAGCGCCGGGGTCTTTGAAGAGTTCCAGCGGCAACTGACCCCCTACAAGCAGGTGCTGGACCTGTGGGTGAGCCAGTACTTCGGCAATCGGCTCGCCCGGCACTTCCTGATAGACTACGGCAACAATGTGCTGCCCGCGCTGAAGGGCGAGAAAGAAATCCCCGATACGCATCGGGAAACCGTTGCCCGGGCGCGGGAACTCTGGCAGGAGAAACGGTTCTTCCACTGGGACCTGGAGTTCCCGGAGGTCTTCATTGACCTGCGGAAGCGGGACTGGGCGGAGAACCCGGGATTTGATGCGGTGATCGGGAATCCGCCATGGGGCGGCGAAATCCCAAACGCTGACAAAGAGGCCTTACGTACTCAATTTCGGACAGCCCTGGCCCCGGCGATTGACTCCTACGCGCTCTTCACAGAATTGGCTATACTGCGTGCAAAGCAAGGCGGACACTGCGGATACATTACACCAGACACTGTACTCCGCAAGGATGACTTGCTGCACCTGCGAGAGTTCCTTTTGTCCAGCGCGCTCATCACAGAGATTGTGGAGACTGGACCCCTGTTCCAAGAGGTGCGAGATACGTGGTGCCTGATTTTGCTTCTGGCTAAGGGACAACTTTCAAAGAAGCACAAGGTTCGCCATAGGCAGATTGACCGTTTTATCGTTTCATCAGAAGCCCGACTGGAGAAATTGGGTCAGCGACAATGGTCAAAAGATTCTTTGGTTCCTCAACAACATTGGGCATCAAGGCCCAACTTGATCATAGGCTATCTGGCCTCGGAGGATGAACAGAAAGTTATTCGCGCGATTGAACGCTATAGCAATCCTCTGGTAACACACCCCCTTGGCTTTGATATTTCCAGAGGGGAGGAGGGAAGCAAGTTCTCACTTGAGCACGAACCCGGCAGTAATTGGAAAATGGTGCTCCCCCAATTGGTTGAGCGGCACTGGGTTGGTGAAGGTTTTCCAGTTCCAGCAAGCTCCCTCACTCCCAATAAACTGATGAACTACTATGCCCATCCGAAAATTTGGGTCATTCGCATTCAGAAATTGCGCTGGCGGCAGCGGCTGGTCGCTGCTTTTGATCCTCGCAACAATTCGGCTGGAATGAAGACACTTCAGATCATCGTTTCTCGCACGGACAACCAACAAAACTTGCTCTACCTTTCTGCTCTACTGGATTCCCGGTTGATGAATTTTTGGTGTACGGACTTCCTGGTTGATGATATGAATCAATCCTACCTGGAAAGGCTCCCCATCCGCCGCGTTGCCTTCACCACTCCTGCCGACGAACGGGCGCGGCGGGTAGAGGAGGGGAAGGTACTGGTGGAAGCGTGGGTTGCCGCCCGGCAGGGGGAAATTGGGGAAGACGGCCGCTGTGCCTGCCCCTTCCCCCGGTTCCTCAACGACGAACTGGGACGGTGGCTCCAGGAGCGACTCTCCCCCGTTCACAACCCCGACCCCGAACTCGTCCGCCAGCACAACGCCGCCCCGATGAACCGCGCGTGGCCACTCCCCGAGGAGGGCCCCGGGGAGCAATCGGACGTCGTCCACGACCTGCTGGCCCATCTGGCGGAGAACATGCTGCGGATGAACCGGGAGAAACAGGACGAAATCCGGGGCTTTCTGGCCTGGCTGGAGCGGGAAATCGGCACCTCCCTGGAGAACCTCACCGGCCACTCCCGCCTGCGCGACTACCCGGGCGACTATCAGAAGGGGGAAATGCCCCTGAGTCTGGAGGATGTGCTGGAAATCCTGCGCCGCAACCGGCGGCGGTTGAAAGTGGACCCGGGCGGACGGGCCTTCCAGGAACGCCTGGAGAAGGAGTACCAGGCCAGCCTGGCGAAACTCCTGCCCCTGAAGCGCCAAATGGCCGCCACGGACCGCCTGATTGACCTCATTGTCTACCGCCTGTACGGGCTGACGGAGGAAGAAGTCCGGATTGTGGAGGAATCACTGACAGCGAGGAGTCCCGATGAGCGAGGTTCTCTCTGACCAATACTGGACGGAGGAATTCCAGGTCACCCAGGCCGACCTGGACCGGATAGAATCTTACATCCGACGGACGGGACAGGCCCATGACCTGACCACCCTGGCCCGTCGGGTGGTGCAGGGACGCCTGCAACACGGCCCGGAGACCAGTGCTCCCGTCCAGACCGACCGGGGGGAATCCCCCTCCGTGCGCCTGTGGGACCCCGCCGGGAAGTGGAAAGTGGGTGACCACGTCATCATTTTGGCCTGGTCATACAGGAATCGTCGCCAGGAGGTCTTTGTTGGGGAGATTGTTCATATAGACACCAAGCATGAACACATTGCCCACATTGCCATTGACGATGTCCGCTCGCCACGACCGTTTCAGTTGGCACCAGCGGGAAGTCCAGATGCCATAAAGTGGCATCAGACGGTCAGAGATGCTGTTGAGGCAATGCAACGGGACCACGGGTTGGAAGAGCAAGCGAACCTTGTGATTCTAAGGCATGGTCAACGCATCATCAGCCAACTCCTGGATGCCCTCCGCGCCGACCGGCGCTTCGTCCGCCTGGCCGGTTACTGGTTCCTGCGCGACCTGGCCGCCCCCCTCACCGATGAGCAACTGACCGCTCTGGCCTGGGCGATGGTCCCGCTGGAGGAGCCGCAACCCACCGATGCCCTGGTCCCCCTGGTGCATCCTCCGCTGTCCGATGGCGACCGGGGCCTCTTCGGTCTCTATCTGGCGATGCGGGAGTGCCCCCACCTCTTCCGCAACGTAGACCCCCGCCAGCGCCCCCGCTGGGTTCTGGCGGGCCCGCCGCCGGGTTCGTGCGTTCCGCGCCACGCCGCTTATGACCCCGAGACCTACGAGGTGCTCTGCCTCCCCGGTCAGCCCATACCACCGGAGACAGTACAGCGTCTCTGGGACCTGGGCCTGCTACGGGCAGTGCTCTGAAAACGCCAGGCTATCTGCGTTTACCCGCGTCCTGTTTGGAAAGATCAATGCCCTCTTCGCTCTCTCAGGTCATCCACTCCATTCTGGCCACCCGTCCGGAGGGCCTCACCGAGCGGGAAATTCGCCGCGCGCTCATTGAGGAGCACGGTTTCCGCTGTACCCCGGGCGAGATCCGCCAGGCACTGCAGGGCCATCCGTCCCTCTTCGTCCCAATGGCCGATGGCCGCTGGCGCGCCCGGGCCGCGTTGGAGGCAGAGGCCATCGCCGCAGGCGAGTCGGAACCCCGCCGGGAGCGGGGCCCCGTCCATCCTCCCCTCCTGGCCCACCTCCCCCCGCTGGACGCCTTCATCGCTTTTGACCTGGAGACCACTGGCCTCAACCCCGGCCGCGACCGCATCCTCCAGATCGCCGCAGTGCGCATCGTTAACGGCCATCCGTCCCCTGCCGTCGCAGAAGACAAATCCCCCCTCCCTCCGCTCTTCAACGAATACGTGAATCTGGAAGGTCGTGAGATCCCCTACGGACTCCGCGTCAAACTGGGCCTGACGGACCATCCAGAGTGGGAAGCGCAACTGGCGCAGGCTGACCGCCTGCCGGAGGTGCTGGAACGGTTCCGCCACTGGATTGGCGACCTCCCCCTGGTGGCCCACAACGCCCGCTTTGACATGGCCTTTCTCCAGCAAGCAGGCCGGGAAATCGGATGGGAGGTTGCCAACCCCATCGTGGATACGATGGAACTGGCCTGCCTGGCCCGGGCTGGCGAAGGCGGCCTCAGCCTGGAGGAACTGGCCCGCTCGCTGGGTATCGGCGCGGGCCTGGAAGGCGGCCAGATTGTGGAGAACTGGGCACGACAATACGGCGTGGAAGCGTTCTCCTGGACCGGTTTCCACAACGCCGTCGTGGATGTCCTGGTACTGGCCGCGACGGTCCCCCGCCTGCTGGACGAAATCCGGGAGCGAATGACCCGGAACCCCCTTCTGGCCAGAGAGTGCATCCGATGGATGCCCCGCCTGGCAGAGCGGCTGGGGATTCCGGCCCCCGCGCCCGATGAGGGAAGGGAGCCTCTCCTGACTCGCCTGCTCCTTCCTCCCACCCTGGAACCCCCCTCTCCGGCACCCCTCTTCCACTTTACGCCGGAGGCCGTTCGGGCCCGCTTTGAGGAGATGGTGGAGAAGAACCGCCTCCGCCGACGGGAGGCCCAACTGCAAATGGTGGAGACGGTGAGCCGCGCACTCCAGGAGGACCGTTTCGCCCTGATAGAGGCTCCCACCGGCACCGGCAAGACCTTTGCCTATCTGGTCCCCGCCGTCCTTTGGGCCCACAGCCAGGGGGAGCCGGTGCTAATCTCCACCTACACCCGCCTTCTCCAGGACCAGATGGCAGGCGACCTGGACCGCCTCCGTCGTTATCTGGGAATGGACTTCCGCCACCAAGTCCTGAAGGGGATGTCCAACTACCTATGTCTCCGGCGGGCCGAAGCGGTCTATGCCCAGACCGACCCGGAGACAATGGACGATGAGGAGCGCTTTGCCTGGCTGGTCCTCCTGACCTGGCTGTCGGCCACCCACGAGGGGTTGTTGGACGAGTTGAGTTACTGGGCCCTCAGCACGTTCCCGGCCCTGGCCTGGCTGTGCGAATCACTGCGGGCGGAGCAAGGGGAGTGCAGCCGTCAACACTGCCCGGTGTGGGAAGTTTGCTTCCACCATCGGGCCTACGAGCGAGCGCTGCGGGCCCAGGTGGTGGTGACCAACCACGCCTTGCTCCTTTCCAAAGAGTGGGAGGTGACAGGACTGCCCTTTGCCCGGGTCGTGATAGACGAGGCCCACAACCTGGAGGATGCCGCCACATCCGCAGCCACGGACGAGGTCTCCTCGGGAAGCATCGCCTACCTGGTCAACCGGCTGCTGGACCATCGCTCGGGCCGGGGGGTCCTGATCCGAATTCGGGACAGGCTGCAGGACCCGGAGGGCCAGCGGCGAATCGCGCGAGCCATCCAGACCCGCAACCTCCTGGACTTCCTGTCCAGGGACTTCGGTGACCGTCTCCGGCGGTACGCGGAATTGAACCGGGTCCGAATGGACGTCCGATACGGGGTCCAACTGGCCCTGGAGGCGGACCCTCGTCGGGCCAATCCCCGCAGTTGGAAGCCGGTGGAGGAGGCCCGCCAGCGGCTGACCACAGCACTGGAGGAGACGGCCCGAGCGGTGGAAGGGTTGCGGGCCTGGCTGGAGGCCCATCCCCTGCCCGCCTTCCAGCAGGAGACCCAGAACGAACTCCACTTCCTGGCCAGCGAACTGGCCGAACAGGCCCGCCTGCTGACCGAAATCCTGCGCGTCGGATACGACCGGCGGACCCGCGTCCACTGGATAGAAGTGGAACCCGCTGTGCCCCCGGAGGAGATAAAGGACGGTGAGGAGTACGCTGGCCCTTACCGCTGGGCGGTCCGGCGGGCGCCGGTGCGGGTGGGACCGTACCTGGAGCAGCGCCTGTACCGGACCTGTCGGACGCTGGTCCTGACTTCGGCAACCCTGCGCACCACCCGGGAAGCGGGCTTCGGTTTCATCCTGGACCGGCTGGGACTGGCACGGCGGGTGGGACCGGACGACGCTGTCGCCCTACCGCCGGAGTTAGATTACCGCCGGGCCCTCTTTGCCGTCGCCCGTTATATGCGGTCCGATGCCCGACCCAGCGAGATTCAGAACTTTGTGGACGAAGCAGCCCAGGAATTGAACTGGTTCTTCCAATTCACCGGGGGCAACGGCCTGGTCCTCTTCACCGCCCGTGACCGGATGATTCAGGTCTTCCGGGCCCTGGAGATGGCACTGGGTGAACACTCCATCCCCGTCGCCTGCCAGGGGGAGACCGGCAGCCGGCGCGCCCTGCTGGAGGAGATCAAAACTCGCCCCGGTTCCGTCCTCCTGGGCCTGAAAAGTTTCTGGTACGGAGTGGACGTCCCCGGCCCCAACATCTCCTATGTGGTGATGGAGAAACTCCCCTTCCCGCTCCTGACTGACCCGGTGGTCCGCGCCCGGGCCGCCGAAGTCCGCGACCGGGGCCGGCACGAATTCACCGACTACATTCTCCCACTGATGCTCATTGACTTCAAACAGGGATTCGGCCGCCTGATTCGGGGAGAAGAGGACATCGGCGCGGTGCTCCTTCTGGACAAACGGGTGTGGACCCGAGAGTACCGCCGGGACCTGCTGGCCGCACTGCCGGGGATGGACAATCCCGGAGGCGCGCGAGGCCCTGTAGTGCTGGATGACGAGACGATGCGCTCCCGACGCGCCGTCTACCGGGCCATCGCCGACCACATGGCCCAGGCGCCGCCAGCGTGGCGAATTGACCGGGAGCGGATGGAACGAATCCTGGCTGGACTGCCGGAGCGCCTCCTGACCCACCTGGAGCAACTGCTCCTGGAACTGCGCCTGCCCCGCGTTGTCCCGATGGAGCAGTTGCGGGAACTCTGGGACCGGGTGTTGCGGGGGATGCGGGAACTTTTTGGCTTCCGGGAGTGGCGTCCCCCTGAACAGGAAGACGTGGTTCGCGCGCTTCTGACCGGAAAGGACGTCCTGGTTATCCTCCCCACCGGCTCCGGCAAGTCGTTCACCTTCCAACTCTCCGCCCTGCTACGGGAGGGGACTACCCTGGTCTTCTCCCCCCTCAAGGCGCTGATGAAGGACCAGGTGGACCGGTTGCTGGACCGGGGGCTGGCGATGGCCGAACGAGTGGATAGCAGCCAGACCGCCGAGGAGCAGGAGCGAGTGTACCAGCGGATACGGGAAGGGACAGTCCGGCTGGTCTACATCGCCCCGGAGCGGGTGCGTGACCCCCGGCTACTGGCCGCGCTGAAAGCGGCACGGAACATTGTCCAGGTGGTGGTGGACGAGGCCCACTGCGTCCACACCTGGGGCTCCAGTTTCCGCCCCGACTTCCTGTACATCCGCCATCTGGTGGATACCATCGCCGAAGCGCAGGGATACCGCCCACCCATCGCCGCCCTGACCGCGACGGCCACCCCGCCGGTGCGCGAGTCCATCGCCCGACGATTAGGCCTGCGGCCAGACTACCAGCAGATTCTGCGCAACCCCAACCGACCAGAACTCCGCTTCGTCGTCTACAACCACGCCAGCCCGGGCTTCCGGATTCGGAACCGTCGGGACAAACTGCGCATCCTGCTCCGCATCCTGCGCACTGCCGACCGGCGGAACGAGAGCGCTGTCGTATACGTGAACACAACCCGGGAGGCAGAGCGGCTGGCCCGGCGATTGGAAGCGGTGGGCCTGGACGCCCGTTTCTACCACGGCCAGATGGACGACCAGGCCCGCAAAGAGGTCCAGGACATGTTCCTGGATGGCCAGGTAAACATCATTGTGGCGACCAAAGCCTTCGGAATGGGCATTGATAAGCCCGACATCCGCTACGTGATCCACTACCAGATTCCTGGCGACTTGGAGTCGTACTTTCAGGAGGTGGGCCGGGCCGGACGGGACGGCCAGACCAGTTGGTGCGTGCTCCTCTACCATCCAGACGACCTCTGGATTCACGAGCACTACTTCATCCCGCAGAGCCTGCCCGAGCCGGAGCAGGTTGCCAGTGTCCTGGAATGGATCCGTCGGCTATGCCGGGGAGACAGGCCGGTTTTCGTAGACCCCCGGGAGATGGCCAGTGCGCTGGGCTTTGATGAGGAACGGGAACTGGGCATCCACCTGCACCTGCTGGAAGAGATGGACTTTCTCCGGCGAGATGTGGACGTGACCCTGAGGGCCAGCGTGCGGTTGCTGGCCCCCCTGGAGGTGGTCCGGGCACGGGCCAGAGAAGTGGCACCGGGGCCGGTGGGAGAATCCATCGGGCATATACTGGAGACCTATAACGTTGGCCCACTGGGCCGGAGCGAACTGCCCGTTGTAGAGGCCGCCCTTGCAGCAGGGCTGGACCCGCTGGCGCTGGACGAGGCGCTCTACCAATTGGCCTTGCAGGGACTCCTGGTCTACCGGGGCTTCGCCCGGGCCTTCGTCCTGCGACCGGGCCCGAACCTCCTGAAAGGAGTCCCGTTAAACCTGGACCTGGGAGAGGCCCGGCGGGTGCGGGAGGAGATGACGGCCAATCTGGCCGCGATGCGGCGATACGCGGAGTCGCTGAGAGTCGGTGATTGCCTGCGGGAGGAGATTCTGCGCTACCTGGGGGCCGAAAAGCCCCCCACCCGTGCGGACGAGTGCTGTTCTCTGTGCGATCCGAACCTTCCGGTACCCTGGGCCGAGGAGCCAGCCTGGGAGGACCTGACCGATCCGGGGCGGTATCAGGACGCAAAGTACACTGTCCTGCAAGCGGTGGAATGGAACGCGCGACTGGCAGGGATGAAGGGGCGAGCCCCCTATAGTTCCAGAACGCTGGCCCACATCCTTGTGGGCGACGACTATGCGCTCATCCGGCACGAGACAGACCCTGGGCGCCGTCGGGCCCGGCGGCGCCTCATCCTCTCCGGGGAATACTTCGGCGCGCTGGAGGGGCTGCGCGGTGGGGCTGATGCGGTGCTGAGCCTCCTGGCGGCGCTGAAGACAGAGGGATACGCCAAAGAAGCGGTGCGGGAATGGAACGGCCGAACCTACACCTACCCGATCCCCACGCCGAAGGGGTTAGAGCGGCTGAAGGAAGGACGCCTGTTTGGTGAGGATTTAACGAATCCATCCTGAGCCAGCCCCCCCAATCCCCCTGCTGGTCAATACATCGTCCCTAATCTCGTAGGACCTGTTTTCCACACGCAATCCAGTTCCTGAGTATAACCACTGTTATGCGTTGACAATTCCCCCATTCCGGGCTAAAATCCCCCTGTACGGCCCATTTTTCCCGGCCAAATCTCTTCGCATAAGGAGCACCACCAAGAGATGAGCACTCAGCCGGATAACCCTTCTGCAACCAGCAATCTGCAATCAGCAATCAACAATCAGCAATCAACAATCAGCAATCAATAATCAGCAATCCGCCATCCGCGACTTCCTCTCCCACCTGCGCGCCCAGGACCGCAGCCCCCACACCCTCTCCGCCTACCAATCCGACCTGGCCCACTTCTTCGCCTGGCTCTCCCACCAGATCGGCCGTGACATCCCCCCGGTGGAGGTCACCCCCTTTGACCTCCAGTCCTATCGGGACCACCTGATCGCCGAAGGTGCACGCCCCGCCACCGTCAACCGCCGCCTGGCCGCCCTGCGCGCTTTCTTCGCCTATCTGGTGGAGAAAGGGGAAATCGCCACCAGCCCCGCCGCCCGCATTCGGGCCGTCCGCCAGACCCGCCAGGTCCCCCGCGCCCTCACCCCGCAGGAAGTCTACCGCCTGCGGCGGGAGGCGGCGGCCCGCCGCCAGCGGGCGGGGGCGAAGGCCGGAGGGGAGGGCACCCCTGCGGCGGGGGCGGCCCGGCGGGACGGGGGGCTCCCGGCCCCCCCCCCCTACACCCGCCCGCCGGGGGCGG
>Ga0078972_1011332_pt1 | contig 16041 bp, 14 predicted proteins | sample YelNatPaOPGAMG01_FD_67568 | JGI IMG/M metagenome (GOLD analysis project Ga0078972, IMG submission 67568) | Hot spring thermophilic microbial communities from Obsidian Pool, Yellowstone National Park, USA - OP-RAMG-01 (SPADES assembly) (version 2) | ecosystem: Environmental > Aquatic > Thermal...
TGAACCGTATAAAGCTGATTGGGCTAATGGTGTTAGAAAAAACATTGTTGTAAGACTTGTTTGTAAGGGCTTGTCTGCTCGAGTATATTGCTGGGCTTTAGAAAATAATGTTTCGCGTTGGATTTCCCGCAAGCTCGGTGCTAGCTTAACTAGAAGTGAATAGGCATGCCAGAATACAGTATAGTTTCTAACCTTTCTCGTGAATTATGGAATTCCTTTCTAGAAAAGCGCACTGTTGGGAATTTTGAACAATGTTTTGAATATGGCGAAATATCAGAAAAAGCTTTTCCGAGAACTAATGTTGTCAGATTGGCCTGTATGTGTGGAGAAGACGTTGCTGGTATTCTTCAGGGCACCTATTCAAAATATTTCGGTTTTGGTATGACGTTAGTGGTGATGCGTGGGCCTCTTGTAAATCTAAAAGATGAAATGTTTACACAGGCTGTTGGGGCTCTTTTAAAAGCGCTCGAAGATTATGCCAAGAGAAATCGTATTATCGAGGGACGTATTTTGGTTCCTCAAGCATGGGGTGTTGATAAAATATTCTCTTCTATGGGTTATTCGCTCATCGGCATGTTGAATGAGTATGTTGTCAATCTGGAGAATGGCGTTGATACGCTTTGGAAAGGCATTTCCCATAATAAGAGGCGGAATATTAAGAAGGCTTTGAATGAATGTGTGGAAGTTTTTGAGTCTCGGGAGAGGGAAGACCTATTAACATTTTATTCTATGCTTAGGGCGGCTGAAGAAAGGGCTGGCTTCAGCAGCTACCCTCTATCATGGTTTGACGCTGTTTGGGACATTTACCCAGCAGACCTTTCAAAAGTTTTTTTGGCTAAATGGAATGGGAAGACTGTTTCCGGAGTTTTCACAGTTATGCATAGTAAAACTGTTTTTGCCTTGGCGGCTGGCTCTTTCAGTGAAGGATGGAAGGTTAGGCCTAATGATGTTATGCATTGGAAGGTTATGGAGTGGGCATGTCAGAAAGGCTACTCCAGATACCATATGGGACTTGTTCATGAACCCCCGCCGACTGAAGGATCAAGTTCTTGGGGGATTTGGAGATGGAAAAGGGAGTGGAATGGAAGCTTGGAAAAGCTTCAAATTTTCCACAAATTTTTCAAGCCGAAATATAAGCTTGTACTCGGGGCTAAGAGGCTTGCAGAAAAGGGCTACAACTTCTTTAGATCCTTATGATTTCACATTTAAGATTCATAAAAGTTTTATAAATATTTAGCAATTTCACGGTACTAGCGTATATGATGGCTTAAAGCTGGAATAAACCTTGAAGGGCAGAGTTGTCGTTTTCGCTCCGCATCCTGACGATGAAACTTTGGGGTGCGGTGGCACAATAGCCAAAAAATTAGCTGAAGGCTACGAGGTTATTATTGTTGTTATGACGGATGGAAGATTTTTGCTATTAAAAAGTTTCGGGATAGATAATGATCCTTCACCCGATCAGGTTAAGGAGATTAGACGTGGGGAGGTCTTAAGAGCTACGAAAATTTTAGGCGTGCCGGAGAATAATGTAATTTTTCTGGATTTTATTGATGGAACACTCAAGGAAAATGATGAGGCAGCGGAGGAAAAAGTTGCTAAAATATTGGAGAGATATGCACCGTTAGAAGTCTATTTTCCTTTTGAGCGAGACGCCAATCCAGATCATCAAGCGGCAAATCGTATCGTTAGAAGGGCTGTTGAGAAACTCGGCATAAAACCGAGTATGTATCGTTATACTATTATGCATAAGGCTGCACGTTTTGGCCCGCTCATAGAGTTTCTTGCCAGCATTTTTAAGCGCGATAGAATTTACGTTGACGTTTCAGAGTTTCTCCCAGCAAAAAGAGAGGCTGTTAAAGAATTTAAAAGCGAGTTAACGACGATTTCATCCAAACAAGGTAAGCCTCACACTAAAGACTTTAAGAAATTCCTGAAAAAGAGAGAAACATTTTTTATTGACAAGTGAAAGTATATATCTAATGTTTAAATCACTCACATTCGATGTTGTAGATTTTGAAGTGCGTATTAAATTACTGCGCGTCCCCTTTAAAGAATTTAGGGGTTTAAGATGGTTCTTTCAAGAAAAAATGCGAGGAGATGGTATCCGCCAGCTTAAACCAAAAAAACTTTTCGATTATTCAAAAATAAGTTTACTCGGATAGAAAACCTATGTTTTTGCTAATAATTTTGTGGCTGATGTCTTTCGTTTTTTCGTTCGGGGTTGCAGGGTTTGTCTTCGTTACGATGAGTAGAGCGGCGAAAAAGCCTTGGAAGTTAAAGTTAGATGGTAATTTTAAGCCGAAAATATCAGTAATTGTTCCTACGTATAACGAGGCGAGTATTATTCGTTTTAAACTTGAGAACTTGGTTAAAGTGAATTACCCTAAGGATTTGATGCAAATAATTGTTGTGGACTCTAATTCTGAGGATCAAACGGTCGACATAGTTTATGAGTTTGTTAGGCAACATCCAGAAAGTAACATTCAAGTTCTTAGGCAAAGTGAGCGATTGGGAAAATCAGCTGCATTGAATTTCGCCCTTAAAAATTGCGAAGGAGAAGTTATTGTTGTTTCCGACGCTGATTGTTTCTGGCCTTCAGACATTTTAGAGAAAGCTTTACCCTTCCTTGCTGATCCTGCAGTTGGGGCAGTTTCCGGACCAAAGATTTTGTTGAATCCAAACCAGTCTTGGGTTACGATGTCAGAAAAGATATACCTTAATTCAATGAATTTGCTAAAGCTTGGGGAATCAAAAATTGCCTCAACCCTTCTCTTTGAAGGAGGTTTCAGCGCCTATAAGAGAGAAGCCTTAACTTCTTTTGATCCATACAACACTGGTTCAGATGACTGTGGAAGCATAATATCAATAATCGAAAAAGGTTACAGAACTATACTTATTCCTGAGGCTTCCTTCTACTCCCCATTTCCTACCTCTTGGAAGGAAAAAATACGTATGAAGCTAAGAAGAGCTAATCAGCTTATACGTGTTATGCACAAATACTTTTGTTTAATTTTAAATGGATATATTAAGGATTCAAAAAGTATAGTTATTCAAGACATCGTATTATATCTTGTTAGTCCTTTAATGTTCATATTATTATCAGTGACAACAATATTTTTGTTGTTAAATTTTCCATACTTCACTATTTCATTTTCAGTTTTTTTGATCCCTAAAGTTAGAGTTTACTCATTTGAAGCTGTTCAAAACTATATTTTATTACTTTTGGCTATGTTTTCTGTGGCTTTTGGCAAAAATTTTATAGTTTGGAGCAAGTGTCAAGATAGAATAATCATTCAAGAAAATATTCTTCATATTTATAACCTGATTTAATTAGTGAATTAATGGCAGTAGCTAAGTATATGGATGTGCAATTATTGAAGATGAAATACAAGGCAGGAAAAAAGATTTATGATTCAAGAAAATATGAAATGGACCTTCATGATGGTGGTGCAGAAGATTATGAAAAACATATTTCTGAGTGGGTTATTGAGCATAAATATTTCATTGCTGGAAAGTGGGGGCGGATATTTAAAGGTTTATTCTTGGATTATGGTTGTGGTACCGGGCTTGTCTCTAGATATCTGAAGGAGCATGGTTGCGAGGTTGTAGGTGTAGATATTTCTAAAAACATGTGTAAAATTGCCAAAAAATTGTGTGATGTTCAGGTGGTTGTTGGTGATTGTTTAAACTTACCATTTAAAAACCAAGCTTTTCCGTGATTTGCATTAGCGGGGTATTACATCACTTTCCCGACCAACTTGAATCTGCTTTTGTTGAAATAGATCGTTGCGCCACAAAGGCGATATGCATAATCGAACCATCGACAACTTCACCCCTTTTCTTTGTGAGGTTAATTCGATTTATTCATAAGCTATATAAATGGATCTATGACAGACTATTTGCATATTGTCCAAGCAAATACACCTACAGCATCTTCGAAAGACCATTAAATCCTGAAATGCTTAAAAGGCTGCTTGAAAAGCATGGTTTTACTATTCGCAGCTTAATATTTTTTAATCATATTCCGCTTCCATTTGTACTTTCGGAGAGATTACATAAACATTTTATTCAAAGTTTGCTTTCCTTCAACCACGGAACGGATGTTGAAATTATTGCAACTAAAAATTAATAATTTGTAAAATATCTCTACAACAAACGATTGCATTTAGATTAAAAAGCTACACAAACGTCTTAATTTTTATCCATTTGGGGCGTTGGCTTGATTTCGAATAATTCAAAGGAATTTCTACCGCTTGTAACTATTGGTGTTTGTGTTCGTAACTCTGCATCTACAATTCTTGAGACTATCAAGAGTATTATATCCCAAGATTATCCCCATGAATTAATAGAGGTCATATTCGTCGATGACGGCAGCCAAGATCAAACTGCCTCAATAATTATAGAATATGCATCAAAAATGGATATCAAGACAAAAATTTTTCGCCATAAATGGAAAGGGTTAGGGGCTTCAAGAAATGTTGTTATCAGAAACGCGAATGGCAAATATATCGTTTGGGTTGACGGAGATATGGTTATTAGTAAAAATTTTGTTACAATGCTCGTTAATTTTATGGAAAAAAACCCTAAAGTAGCCATCGCGAAAGGTAAACATGGCTTAATTAAAACAAAAAGTTTAGCGGCTTTTTTGGAAAACGTTCTTTTTATAATTTACGATTACGAAGAAAGTGATGGTATACCGAGAAGATTACCTGGAACCGGGGGATCTATATATAGAATAGAAGCCATTAAAGAAGTCGGTGGATTTGATAATAATCTTAGAGGAGTGGGAGAGGATCAGGATATCGCTCAGCGAATTAAACTTGCTGGTTGGCGTATTAATAAAGCGTCAGCAGTATTCTATGAAAGACATAGAAAAACATGGAAAGGGCTTTGGAAGGAATACTATTGGTGGGGTCAAGGTATGTATGAGACTCTTCGCAAACACCCAAGATTAATTAAAATATATAAGATGTTACCGCTGGTTGGCTTTTTAACTGGGATTATTTACTCAGTTAAAGCTTACAGAATATTCGGCAAAACAAAAGTTTTTTTATTGCCTTTGCACTTTGTGTTTAAATTTTCTGCTTGGTGTTTAGGATTTTTAGATAGTTTTTTAAATAGTCAAAAGAAGGGTATTTTATGAAAGTTGTTTTAACAAATCCTCCTAGACGTAAAGGTCAGAGGTATAGAGCGTTTTATCCAAGCCTCGGCCTGCTATATTTAGCTTCTTATGCCGAAACCTACACTCAAATAAGAAATCTCGAAATAAACTACGTTGAAGGAAGCGCTTATGATCTAGATGAATTCGCTAAGATAATATCCAAAATTAATCCTGATGTAGTTGGCTTTACCTTTACAACTCCGACATCTTCATATGCTTACGAGGCAACAAATTACATTAAACGTATTTTCCCAGATATTCTAGTAGTTTGTGGAGGGCCTCATGCAACAGCGATGCCCATTGACGTTTTAAAGAACAGCAAAACCGACGTTTGCGTCATTGGAGAAGGGGAGGCAACATTTTTAGAATTGTTGGAGACGTATGCAAAAGGCCGGAAATTTTCGAATGTTAACGGAATAGCATTTCTAAATAAAAATAATAATGAAGTGGTTATAACGCCTAATCGTAGTTTAATTAGCAATCTTGATTCCATCCCTTTTCCAGCTTGGAGTAAAGTCGATTTGAAGAAATATCCTGGTTATTTGTTAAAAAAATCTTGGCCGGATGCATGCATTATGTCAACAAGAGGATGTCCTTTTAATTGTGTTTTTTGTTCAAATCCCGTTTGGAAATATAATAAACCCTGGTTCAGAATGCGAAGTCCTGAAAACATTGCAAAAGAAGTCGAGTTTCTAAGTTCATATGGTGTTAAGGAGATATTTGATTATGCGGATGAATTTAACGCCGACATTAAGTGGGCAATCAAAGTGGCAGAAGCAATATCTAAACTTAAAAGCGATATTTCATTTAAACTTCAACTACGTGCCGATAGAATAACTGAAAATTTAGTACAAGCACTTAGCAAAATGAACTGTTGGTTAGCACATGTGGGAATAGAAAGTGGGTGTCAAGCAACCCTGAATGGAATTAACAAACAGATATCACTTCAACACGTAGTCAAAGGTTTACGATTACTCAAAAAATATGGAATAAAGACGCAAGGTTTCTTTATGATATTCAATGTATGGGAGGAAAACGGACAGTTGAGGTTCGAAGGCCCAGAAATGTGTAGGCACACTTTAAGGTTTGTAAGGAAATTAATTTCAGAGGGGTTAATTGATAACTTGTCTTGGTCTATCACAACACCTTTGCCGGGGTCTAGATTATTTGACATATGTCTGAGACATAATTTAATTGATGATCATGTGGACTTTTCTTACTTTGATACTGAAAGACTCGTTATGAATTTACCCGGGATTAGAGCAAGCGAGGTCGCTAGAATCAAATTCCAAGGCATGCTTTCACAGCTGTATTGCAGCATTATACATGGTAACATAAACTTAAGGAGTGTGCCTGTTCTCATCCAAAAACTAAAAACTATGCTGGAATATGGTTTGGAATCATTATTTTAAGACAACCCGATATTTTCGCTATCACTTGATTTTTAAACATATGATAAAGGGTTAGGGTATGCATTCATATCCTAGAGTGACAATAGGACTTTGCGTCAAAAATGCAGCGCTTACGGTAAAAGCAGCTGTAAAAAGTATTTTAAAGCAAGATTACCCGCACAAGTTTATGGATGTTATTGTAGTCGATGGGTGTAGTCAAGATAACACATTGGCAATAGTGAAAGAATTACTGACAAAATCTGATTTAAGTTATGTAATTTTGCGTGAAAACGTTGGGTTAGGATATGCAAGACAAATTGTTGTAAATACCACAAAAAGTGATTACATTGTCTGGGTTGATGGGGACGTTATACTTCCTAAAGATCATGTAACAAAACAGGTCTGTTTTATGGAGAAAAATCCTGAAGTTGGAATAGGAAGGGCAAGATATGGTATTTTACTAGGTGAAGGAGTGGTTGCTTTTTTGGAAAACTTACCGTTTGTAGTAGAATGTCTGAAGCATAAAAAAATAGCTCCATTAGAAATATCAGGAACAGAGGGATCTATATATCGCGTCAAAGCCATAAAACAAGTTGGGGGATTTGACACGCGCATTACTGGTGCGGGAGAGGATATCGATATAGCATACAGAATTAGATCTGCTGGTTGGTTAACTTGCGTAACTGACGCTGTGTTCTACGAGAAATGTAGAGGAACTTGGAAATCTCTTTGGGATGGTTACTTTTGGTGGGGGTATGGAGGGCATTACTTTTTCCATCGGAAAAAATCGCTAATGTATCTTGTGAAGATGTCGCCAGTTGGGGGCTTTGTAGGAGGGTTGATTCGATTGCCAATAGCTTATTGGTTTACCCGTCGGAAAGTAGTGTTTCTATTGCCTTTTCATTATTTTTTCAAACGAATAGCGTGGTTTTGCGGTTTCATTAAAGCGCATATTGATGGTTATGGTCATAATCTGCCGCATAAAGCCATTTGCACGCGTGCAGCGCGAAGTATATCAAGGTATGCTTGGAAGCTGTAAGCGGTATTGCCTAATTGGTCGTAAAGCGAAGCTACCACTTCTCAACCCAATCTAATCCAGCTTTCCAGCGGTAAGTTTTTTATTTGAATAAAATTACATGAATGGCTATCGAACCTTCATATTGAACAATTAAAAGCTGTTTGTTCCTGCGCTTCGAACAGCGTTTATCCAGTCTTGAACCAAACTAAAATATTCTTCTTAACTTGCTACTAGGAAAACCTCTACGTTTGTAAAGCATAGTTCATTATAAATCTCAAACGTCATGTTTAAAAAATCTTTCAAGGTGTTCGCTACGTTTTCTAGTAATTGAGAAATGCTTGTTTGTCAGGCATAATTTCTCGTTGACTTTGTGGAATGTAACTGCCATGGGAAGCGCGTATTAGGCGTCTCCTCCAACGCTGAAAAATTCGAAAGCGATAGATTCCTCTTTGTCCAATCTATGCGATAATATCTCGGATGTGATGCCTGTAGTTTTAGTATTTTCCACTCACCATCTGATACTGGCGTGTAGGCATAGAACATTGCAACCCCATTCTTTCATCTTTTCTAAGTTATACATTACTGTATGTGTGGTTATAGATGTCGGATAGTTTTCGCAAATAGCCGTGAGCGTAGAACTTCACGGGGCAGTGGGCACATAGTAGGGCTTACTGCTCTCCATCAAACAAGATAGTTACCGTGATTGGGTTTTTAGGTGAAACGTCAAAATTTTATATCTTCATTTAAGGGCAATTTTGTCGACCGCATAAATGGTGATGATAAGGAGAATATCCCTTAGGTGAAGAAATGTTAAAAGATCTAGAAGTAATTGTAAGGGCTTATGAAAATATTGTGTGTGAACGCTAAAAAGTTTATTTCAAATCGAAATTGGCAGTTATGTCATCAACTTTTGTTTTAGAGGAATAAAGACTTGAAACTTTATAGTCTTCAAAGGTCAGGAAAGAAAATAGTTTTAAAATTCGGAGACTGGGAAACTGATGAGACTCTATTTAAACAAGAGATTTCTAAAGTTAAGAAAGGATGGGTCGTTGTTGATGTCGGATCAGAATTTGGTTACTACGCAATAAAGGCGGCACAATTAGTCGGAGAAAGGGGAAGAGTCATAGCCATTGAACCTCATCCATTGAATTATAATGTACTGAAAAGAAATGTTTTTTACTACAAACTAGATAATATAATTCTCATTCCCAAAGCTGCAGGAGCAAAGAAAGAGATAAAAAAACTTTATGAAGCTTACGATTTAGGTGGAACTACTATACTTCCTCCTGTTCAGCTTCATAACATAGGAAAAGAGCGATTTTATAAATTAACACAGTTAATTCGGGGAGGCAATATATTCGCCATTTTAAGAGCGAAAGTTATGAAATCAACCCCAACTTATCTGGTACAAATAGATACGTTGGAAAATATATTGAATGAATGTAACGTGAGTGAAGTTAATTTGATAAAGATTGATGTGGAAGGTGCAGAATTTGAAGTCTTATTAGGTAGCTTAAATTTGCTTAAAAAACATAAACCCGTGATCCTTCTAGAAGTTCACCAACTTGAGCTTGGTCGAAAATCAGAAGATGTCTATAAAATATTGAAGCAATGTGGGTACAATCTAACTATTGAACAAAGACCAAATAAAACATTGGTAATTGCGCGTGCATCTGAAGGTAGTTATAGGGAAATTAAAATGGAAAGATAGATTCAAGCTAGCGAGTTGATAAATACTTTGCCCGCTTCGTTTGGTGGGGGCAACCATGGGTACCCATTTGATAAACAACCATGTCGCATGTGTGCTGGAATTGTCCAGCTATAATAGAGATAGTTTATCCCCCATTCGTTGAATATCATCAAAGTATTATTTAACCAAGCGAGTTCCCGCCCTAATTCTTCTCCTGTCTCCCACATATTTGCTCCAATTTCACCGCACATAACTGGTTTACTTAAGTTATTAAGGACATAATCCACAAGACAAAGCTGAAAGCCTAACTTCATGTCTTCGTATGTCCAACATTTCGAATATTCAGGATAAGTCCTATGGATATCGCCACGGTAGATATGGAAGCTGTAGATTAAGTTGTTCAATGGGTCGTTTAACGGGTAGTCCTCAACCCAATTCATTCTAGCATCTATGCCGTAAGGAGGAGGATAGTCTAAATTTACACCAATTCCGTATCCCCACTGGACAATTAAAATTTGAGTTGCTCCGTTATCTCTTACCGCATTAATCCATTCTTGAACCATTTCAAAAAATTCTTCCTTAATAGTGTTGTTTCCATGTGGTTCATTGTAGACTTCAAACAAAACATTAGGGTAATACTTTAACTCACTCACCACACTAACCCAATAATTTATGAAAGCTGCTCTGTTAGGCATCACTGCAACATCTTCCTCTTCATTGCTTCTGTTTTCATATATTAAGTATGGATAATATGGAAGTTCAAATTGACAAGCATTTCCATATCCTCCTCTAACAAAAGCGGGTTCAAAGACCACATATAATCCTCGCTCACCCGCCCACCCAATTGTATCTTTAATATGCTGTCTATAATTGTTTGTATTCTTCAGCCACCATTCAATAACTGTATGTAAGCGTACAATATTGCATCCCCAATTTTTCATCATGTCTAAATTATACTTAACAGCACTGGGGTCCCAAACTCCGAACCCTGACAGCCATGTTCCACCTTCAGGGTTCCACCATCCATTAGGATGATCAGCAAACGCCACACCAGAATTCATGCCTCTTAATAGGACAACTCTACCTAAGCTATCTTTAACATTTTTGCCTTCGACATGTAATGGCATAATGGTTGCTATGGTTCCTGAGCTTTTTATAGTTGCACTGTTAGACATTGGTGCTGTTAGCGCAGAAAGGGCAAAAGTTCCAATAATGATAATTGACAGTATGAACGATTCGTAAGCTTTTGTAATTTGCATTCCTTTTGCAACTTGTTTAACCACTTGCGCTCTGGAAGTTAAAAAGTATCGATGGGACATCATATTATTCATCGACTCTTCACTTAAACATACGTGGAAGTTTTTAATAAATATTATGTCTTACGACTATTGAATATTGGAAGAGTTGAATCACATGCCTAAGGGGTGGATTAACCGACGGAGCTTCCTAATATTCATAATGTTTTTGCAGTTAATAGTACATGTTACAGTTTTCTTTGATGTTCAAATTGCTAGGCAGGTTCTAGGATTTTTCTATCTCACTTTTCTTCAGGGTTTAATTATTCTTAAATTGTTGAAGTTAAACGACCTTGACGTACTAGAAACTATTCTTTTCTCAGTTGGGCTCAGTGTTGCTCTCCTCATGATTATAGGGCTTTTAATAAATGATTTCGGTCTCTTATTTGGTGTTTCGCAACCACTTTCGCCAGTACATTTAATAATAGTTTTGAACAGTCTCATACTTGCATGTAGTGTTTTGGTCTATTTAAAAAGCGAAAATATGAAAATTTCGAGCAACGAACCTACTAAGATGGTTTCGTTTTCATTATTACTTTTATTCCTTCCGATCTTAAGCATTGTCGGAGCAATGTATGTAAATGCCTATGAAAACAATTTACTTCTTCTCTTTATGATAGTAGTAATCTCCTTGATATTCGTTGTAAGCATCCTTTCCACGAAATTATTTCCTTTAAAGCTCTATCCATTAGCTGTGCTTATGATTGCTTTTTCTCTTCTTTTTCACGCAACCCTCATATCAAGTTATTTATACATGGGGGATATTCACATGGAATATTTTGTTTTTAAAAGCACTAAAGAAAATGCTTATTGGAGTTCATTTTTTATTTATTCTCGGGACATAACCTACGGCAGGCTAAATTCGATGCTTAGTGTTACGATTCTCCCTACAATTTATTCGGTTATACTGAATATGGATGGTTCATGGGTGTTTAAACTTCTTTATCCATCCATTTTTTCCTTGGTACCATTAGCTTTATACAAGTTATGGCGGAAAGAAATTGAAGCCAGAAAGGCTTTCATCGCGGCCTTTCTCTTCATGGCGTATAATGTGTTCTATACAGAAATGTTGGGGTTGAACAGACAGATGATTGGAGAACTTTTTTTCGCTTTACTCCTACTTGTAATATTTGATAAAAATATGAAATCCTTCAACAAAATGATGTGCTTTATGATTTTCAGCATAGCATTAATAACATCACATTATTCTCTTGCAGAAATTTTCCTCTTTTTTATGTCCGCTTCCTTTATCCTATTGACTATCTTAAAACATCAAAGTAGAAATGTAACTGCAAATATGATTATTTTCTTTTTCGTTTCGATGTTTGCATGGTACATTTATACATCAAGTTCTGCTGTATTTGAGAGTTTCCTGACTTTTGGTGATTATGTTTTGCGTCAATTAGGCGACTTCTTTAATCCTGCGTCGCGAGGTCCCTACGTGTTGAGGGGGTTAGGTTTAGAAGCACCCCCCTCTATTTGGAATGCTATTGGAAGAGCATTTGCGTATATCACTGAGGCTTTAATTGCTATCGGGTTTGTTGGGATATTATTGAAACGGGTTAAAATAAGCCTTAGTCGGGATTATTTTATGCTTTGTGTAGTTGCTATGGCATTTCTGACCGCTCTCATATTGGTTCCAGGAATGGCAAATACACTTAACATGACGCGTTTCTATCATATATTACTATTTTTCTTGGCTCCTTTTTGCGTGATTGGAGCGGAGGTTATTGCGGACCTGGTTTCTAAGCGAAAGAGAGAGCTTTATGCCTCAATTCTGTTGTCGGTTGTGCTGGTACCATACTTTCTTTTCCAAACAGGTTTTGTCTATGAGGTTACAAGGGTTCAGAGCTGGTCAGTACCGTTGAGTAAGTATAGGATGGATGGTTTAGTATTATTTCGTTCATTTGCATATGTTAATGGCTGGAAGTATTATGGGGCTTCTTGGTTATTTAGGAATGTTGACGTTCTAAATGTGAATGTATATGTAGATACGTCTTCACATGAGCTTGGTGACCATGGCTTACTGAGATACCCTAAAGTTTTGTCTAACACTACAAAATTGCCGCCAAACGGAGTTGTTTACCTTAGCTATTTGAATACTATCGAGGGGATAGTTGCAACAAGCACTTACCTTTTTAATTCATCCGAGCTCTCATACATTAATGAAATTACCAAAGTGTATGACAACGGAGGCGTACAAATCTTTATCTTAGATTAGTGAAATCTTTTCGGCTTATATTAAATAGTAACTTAATTTAATTAAATGAAGTGAAAATAATGAATAGCTTTGACGTTTTCGATACTATCGTTACGAGGGATCTTTATAACCCCGTTGATTTGTTCTATTTTACAGGCAAAAGGTTAAGTGAATTGGGAATTTTAAAGGCATCGTCGCCTATCATTTTTCAAAAAGCTAGAGTTGAGGCGGAGAGAAAGGCCAGAAGCTTAAGCGTAAATGAAGAAGTATCTTTAAAAGAGATATATGACCAATTAAAAATGATCTTGAATTTGAATGATAAAATTATCCAAGATATTATGAACATCGAAATCGAACTAGAAAAAAAATCCTTGGTTCCCATATTAGAGAATGTAAGGATGTTAAATAGCTACGCTATATTGATTTCTGACACGTATCTTGACGAGGAAATACTAAAAGATTTACTGAGTTCTTGTTCTATAAGATGTGGCAACGAATATAGGGAACTTTTTACATCTACAAAGTATAATAAAACAAAGGCGACTGGAAAGCTTTACGATATAGTTTTGAAAAAATACATAATTAAAAGACATATAGGAGATGATAAACATTCAGATCTCAAAATACCTGCGAGAAAGGGGATACCTTCAGTACATTACACGAGGAGCCAACCATCAAGATATGAGAAGGCTTTATATTCATGTCATTTAATCCCCTATGAGCTTAGAGCTGTTTTGGCAGGAAGCATGAAAGCCGTACGTCTATCAAAATACTATACTAATTTAAATTATCAAATCATTCATGAGGTAACTTCTGACGTAATAGCTCCATTTATCTTTCTATATGTTCATTGGGTTCTAGAAAAAGCAATTAACCAAGGGATTGAAAAACTCTATTTCTTGGCAAGAGATGGGCAGATTCTACATCATGTAGCGAAAGTTATTAATAAGAAAATATTTGACCGAAATATTCAGCTGAAATATCTATATGTTTCAAGGAAGGCTTTGTTCTTACCATCCATTTATGAAGAAACTTTTGATGAGGTTTTTGATTGGATGATCGACTATTCAAGTAATCTCTCGATTGATAGGATTTGTGAAAGATTCCAGTTGCCTACAGTAATACGAGACAAACTGAAATATCAATTGAATATCAAGAGTAACTGCAAATTGTCATCTATGGATATTAAAAGATTAAAATTTATTCTCTATAATGATCCTGAGATCAGGGAGCAAGTGCTTAAAATATCTAAAATTAAAAGAGAGCTTACTTTAGAATATCTTAAACAAGAAGGTTTTAAAAAAAGTGGACGAATAGGAGTGGTAGATATTGGCTGGAAGGGACGTCTACAAACTTCACTTAGTCGAATTTTATACAATAATGGAATCTATCCCGAAAGCGGAATAACAGGATTTTATGTAGGATTGGCCAGAAAGCCTTCATTCATGAATGATACATATTATGTGTTTTTTGACGACACATATTCACACATCCTTAGGTTTCCTTTTCTTTATGAACTATTTACTTCGGCAACTCATGGTATGTGCTTAGGTTACCAAAAAACAAAAAGTGGAATCGTACCTGTGTTAAAAGAGGAAATGAGCACGGAAATGATAAATTGGGGTCTGGAAGTTCAGCACAAAACAACTTCGTACTTTACATGCTTTTTAACTAATAACTTAATGAAATATCACGTTCCAATTTCACATCAACAAAAGATTTCTGAAATTCTTTTGAATTTATTTTTTAATTGTCCTACAAAGGGAGAAGCAATGGTTTATGGGATGATCAAGCATTATCCTGATCAAGAAGAACAGGAGAAAATTGATATCTGCACCAAACTTTCTCCCTTAGAATTCTTAATTGTTCTATTGCTTGGTGCTAGAAAAACCGAGAGGCTTTTACACAAAAAGCTTCCTCTTTGGATAGAAGGCTCAATGGCATGTTATTTTTCAAGTAAAGTGTTATCAATACTTGAACGCTATAGGCGAACACGTCTACCTTATGCCAAAAGTCGATCAAAGATAAAAAATTGAATTAAGATTTGGTCAAGATAAATCTACACATAATTATAATGTTAAGGATTTTGAAATGCGCCCAAGAATTTCAGTGGTTATGCCCGTGTACAACTGCGAGAATTATATTGCTAATGCAATTGATAGTATTTTAAATCAAAGTTTTCAAAATTTCGAATTAATAATTATTGATGGAGGTTCTGACGACAATACTCTCAGAATAATCCATGGCTACAAGGACAAAAGAATTAGAATAATAGAACAGGGAAAAAAAACACCTCTAATTGAAAGTTTAAATCAAGGAATATACGAAGCGAAAGGAAACATTATAGCTCGGCAAGATGCTGATGACCTCTCGCACTCTCAAAGGCTTGCAAAGCAATATGCAATGTTCTGTTTTTATAGAGATTTAGCAGTTTTAGGCACATTTTATTGTACTATTGACAAAGATGGGCGGGTTCTTAAAAAGAAATTTCTAAAAAGGCATGTCACTTTTGCAGATTTAAAAGAGGGCAATCAGCTGTGTCATGGATCTATAATGTTTAGAAAAGACATCGTTTTAAAGGAGGGATTATATGACCCCTTATTTCAAACATGCGAAGATTACGAACTTTATTGTCGTTTAAGCCTTAAAGGCTATAAGATTGCAAACCTTAATGAGTTTCTCTATTATCTAAGACTTCATGAAAGTAGCGTGTCAACGGTAAAATGGCAAGAGCAAATTCTCTACGCCTGTCTTGTTAAGGACATTTATTTTGGGAATTTAAAAAAGGAGACTGTAAAAAAGCTTCCGATTAAAGATCATAAACATCTATATTCAATACTTTCCTTCGAGGGAAAAAAAGACTATCATTTGAGTTTAGCATTAAAATATATTAAATCTAAAAAGTATGGCAAAGGGCTTAATGAATTTTTGAAAATAGCAAAGTTAAACCCAAAAGAAGCAAACAGATTAATAATCAAAACAATTCAGAACCCCCGCAAAATTTTCAATAAAACTGATTAATAGCTTTCCTAGTAAAATGAAAATTACAAAACAGGTGCTGACTTCTAAAATATTCTTGCATAGTTCATTCGCGTAATTTTAATTGTGTAGGTGAAAATCTGAATGCAAAAACCTCTTGTTTCAGTTATAATATTGAATTATAATGGTCTTGAATACCTCAAAGGAATACTGAAAGAGTGCTTAGAGTCAGTCTTAAAAAGTAATTATCCAAATTTGGAAGTGATTTTTGTTGATAATGGATCCACGGACGGAAGCGCAAGTTTTG
>Ga0078972_1011338_pt1 | contig 16034 bp, 14 predicted proteins | sample YelNatPaOPGAMG01_FD_67568 | JGI IMG/M metagenome (GOLD analysis project Ga0078972, IMG submission 67568) | Hot spring thermophilic microbial communities from Obsidian Pool, Yellowstone National Park, USA - OP-RAMG-01 (SPADES assembly) (version 2) | ecosystem: Environmental > Aquatic > Thermal...
CGTCCATGCCGGGAGGGCCCTCGTGCGCCTGCGCATGCTCCCGATGGTGGCGGACATCCTCGGAGGACTGGTCCTCATCGCCATCGGCATCAACATCCTTCTGGAGCATGGGTGAGGGGCCAGCGTTACCCCTTGACAGAGCGGGGGGGGGGTAAGGTATCCATGCCAAGAGCCACCCCTCGGTGGGCGGAAAGGAGGGTTTCATGAAGCGCGGGATTGTTGTAGGAACGATCGTTGCCGCTTTGCTGTTTGCATTCACGCTGAGTCTGTGGGCCATGTCCGTGCAGCCCATGGCGCGAGGAGGGTGCTATTACACCAAGCCCTACGACGAAAACGGTAACTTGTGTACGACCCCTACCACCCAAGGCTGCTACACCATCGACGTCCCACTTCCTCCCTGGCCGTAAGGGGGATCCTCTGAAGGGTTTTCGCTAGGTCTCCTGCTGGGTGGTGGCTTTTGGCAATCGGAGGGAGGAGGGAGAATCATGCGGATGAGAAGGATGTCCTTGGCCGTATTGGCGGCTGCTCTCGGTGGCGCACTCTGCGCTTCCGCCCCACCGGCACTGCCCATGCTGGGCCCGCCCGTGGAGCTGAAGCTCCCCGGCCGCCCCGCCGCGGTGGCGTCCCTTAAGACGGACGACGAGGGGAGACTCTACCTGACCGATATCGATGGCGGGCGCGTCTTCGTCTATTCACCGGAGGGACGTTTCATCCGGACCATCGGCGCACCTGGCGTCGGTCCCGGCCGCATGAGGAGGCCCATCGACCTCTCCCTCTGCGGCGACACGCTGGCCGTACGGGAAGACCACGGCCCCATCCATTTCTTCTCGGCTACCACGGGCCGCTGGCTCAGGACCTTGCGGCTGCCTCCCTCCAACTACTCGACGCAGTGGTTTCTCACGCCCAAGCGGATCGTCTTCCCCGGAGAGAGCTTTCCGGTCATACCCGTCCCCGGCCGCCCCGTGGAGCTCTGGCTCCTCTATTCCACGAACTGGGAGGGCCGGGAGCCGAGGATCAACGATTCCAGGGCGTACGCTCCCGGCCAATTCGATGTGTCGCGGGAGGCGCAGTGGGCGGGAACCTCCTATGCAACCCCCTGGGGCCGAGGACGCTGGGCCGTGACGCATGCTTTGCCCCGGAAGATTTTTCTCCTCGACGAGGAGGGGCGCACCCTCGCGGTCTCGAAAGCCGATCCGGCCGACGAAAGCCGACTCCCGAACACTACCTTCGACACCATCGAGGCGACGGGGAAGGCCATCGCGGCGTCCCAGTATGTGTGCGGGCTCGTTCCGGCGGGAAGGCTGCTCGGCGTGGTTTGGCAGCATCGGCTGGAGCGGATGCCTTTGGAGGTCGAGTGGATGAACGAACAGCTCCAGACGGTGGGTCGCCAGCCTCTGTCTCTCCCCTTCCCGCTGGCAACCTTTGACTGTCTCAGCATCGCCGCCACGGACCGCTTCGGCCGGGTCTACCTGATCGTGAAGCACATCGATTACAGCCGTCTCGCTTATACGACGAGCCTCTATGTCCTGCACCTCACGCTGCCGGGGAAGGGCCATGAGCAAGGCTGACCGCTGGATCCCTTGGCTGGCCCTTGTTCTGCTTCTCGGGCTGGCGGGCTGTGCGCGGAGCACGGGCGGGGCTGCCTCTCTCCCTCCGCTCCCGGTGGCTCTCAGCCGCCCAGGCGGTAGCCGCCCCGCCGCTTATGAAGCCTTCCTGTTCGTGCGCCGCGGTTGCCCCTGCGCCTTCGCCAAGGCTTACTTCAGCCTCGATGCGGCCCTCAAGGCCGAACCCCTCTCGTGCCGCTTGACGCTGGTGGTGCCGCCCGGGCTCTCGATCGGGGAGCTTCAGGAGGCGGGCGTCCCCAAGGAGCGGATCGTTCAGGACGGGGATGGGCGGCTGAGGGCCTTTTTCGGCCTGGGTCCCGCCGATCTCCCTTACCTCATGGTGGTTCCCTCGGGAGAGCCGCGCCACCCCGTGCTGGCGTGCCGCGTCTCTCCCGTGGCCGGCGAACAGGCCCTCATGGGCGCGCTCCTCTCCACCCTTCATTCCTTCCCGGGAGGTCTTCGACATGAGTGAAGCACGCGGCCGAAGCCCCAGTGGGCTCGTCGTCTTGGCCCTCACCCTCCTTTTCGCCACGGCCGGACTCGCGGCCCAGACGGCGCCGGAGCGGTGGATCTGCGGCTTGAGCCCCGCCGAAGCGCCCGAGCTTCTGACGCCGGAGGAGGCGAAGCGGGTTCCCGCCCAGCCGGTGGTTCTCTGGCAGGCGGGCCATGCCATGCTCCTCATCGCCAAGGGACACCCCGTTCCTGCCGTGTGCCCCGAAGGGCGCTCCATAGCCCTCGAGGTGCGAAACCCGGACGGCGGGCCAGCCCCCGGGGTTCTTGTGGAATGGAGGCCTTCGGACTGGTCCAACCTGCCCGAACCCTTCGGCCGGGTGACCACGGATGAGGGAGGGAAGGCCGTGCTGCACGCCATGCCGGGCCAGCCGGTGGTGGCTTGGATCGAGGAGCCTTCCTATCTTCCCATGATCACGGAGATTCCTGCCTCGTCGGGCTCCGTAGCGCTCCCGCTGGTGCCGGCGCCACCTAACCTATGGCACGTGCGGGGCCCCTTTGGGCGGGACGCGGACACTCCCCACCTCGTGTACCTGGACGGGTGCACGACCCTCAATCCGCTCGCCTTGGCCCAGCAGCTTGACACTCTGCGGAAAGACATCGCGGGGGATGCTGCCGGCAGGCTCCAGGCGCCCGCCCAACCGGCCGGGATTCCCATGGCTTGGCTCTGGGCGCGCGGGTACCGGGTAGACCCGCTGGCCGCCTGGCCGCGCGGTTCGGCTGGCATTCGTCTCGATCCGGCCTCGGAGTGCCGCCTGTTCGTCAAGGTTCCTCCAACGGTGCACCCGGATCCGCCCCTGACCCTCACGACCGATTACTACCCTCCCGATCTGCCTTGGCTCCGGTTCCGAGACGTGCTCCATCCCTCCCAACGCGAAGCGGTCATCGCTCCCATGGGCTACCCTTGCCACGTCACCTGCGCCGTGGGCGACGCCGCACCCGTCCGCGTGGATCTGCATGAGCCTTGCGGGGCCGGCGGTATCCACGTCTCCCTGGAACGGGGCATCCTGCTCGCTGGACGCGTCGTGGATGAAAATGGCCGACCCGTTGCCCAGGCGAGCGTCACCTCGCGCACCGACTCGAGGTTGCCGGAAGCGGTCACGGACGAGAAGGGCCAATTTCACCTTCCCCCTATGTACAGGGATATGGCGCCTTTTACCCTCATGGTCCGGGCGGAGGGGTTCGTCCCCCAGCAGGTGGGCCCCCTGCCAGCGCGCGATAACCTATCGCTTCTCGCGCGCATGCGGCGGGGAGGGGAGATTCGGGGACGAATCGTGGATGAGCGCGACCTTGCTCCGCTGCCGGAAGGGGGCGTGCGCGTCTCGGAGAGGGCCGGAGACATGTCCGGTGATGTGCTGTGGGAGGCTTCGGCGAATGCGGAGGGCGAATTTCGGCTCTCCGGCCTCTTGCCCGGTCGTTACGACGTGTCGGCCTGGGCGCCCAGGCGGAAGGCGCGCAGCGAGGTAGTGACCGTCACTGGGGCGGGCACGGTGGATATCGGAGACCTCGCTCTCTCGTCCCATCCACAGATTTCCGGGAGCTTAGTACGGGAGGATGGTTCGCCCGCCGGCGGGGAAGCCCGCGTTCAACTGGAGCGGAAGCTGAAAGCCCCGGACGCCCTGGTGACAGTGCCCCCTCCGGTTCTCACCGGAACGGTTCACGACGATGGATCGTTTCAAATTCCGGGCGTGGCTCCCGGACGGTACCGTCTCGTGGCCTCGGAGGGAGAGGCGCGGGCCGTGAAGAACTCCGTGGAGGTGGCCGGGGAAGACGTAGATGTGGGTACCCTGACGCTGGCGAGAGGTGCGTCGGTGGATGGACTGTTGACGAGCCGCCAGCGTCAAGATTTCAGCGGCTGGCGCGTACAGCTGGCGAGGCAATCCTTCGACCTGAATGCTCCCGCCGCTTCCTGCGACGCCGACGGGAGCTTCAGCTTCTCGGACGTGCCGCCCGGAACGTACCGGCTCCAAGCATTCGCTCCCATGCGGCTGGAGCCATCGGCCATGCGCATTGTGAGCCTCTCTGCGGGCCAAGCGGAGAAGGTCACCATCCCTATGGACGGATTGCAGCTCCCCGTTCTGGTGCAGCGCGACGGCCTTTCGGTGGCGAGCGCCTGGGTGACCATCAGCCAAGCGAGCGGTCAGGGCTCGGATGACGGTCTCGTGGCGGTGAACTCCGCGGGGGGTAAGCTCATCTTGGGGATTCCTTCGCCCACCCAGAGCGCGGAAACCGACGCGACTGGCTATGCTCTGGTGAAGGGGGTGTTCCCGGGGCCGGCCCAAGCTACGCTGGAACTGGATGGTATGGAGTACCGGCTTCCCTTCGTCATACCGGACGAGAACCCTTCCTCTCCCCTCACCTTGGACTTCGCAGGCATTGTCCTGAACGGGAGAGTGATTCGGACCGATGAGAGCGCCGTCCCCGGTGCCAGCGTTTCCCTGGCGTACCAAGGCGTGGGTGCGGTCGTGGGCAACACCGTCGTGACGGATGGGCAAGGGCTCTTCTCGTTCCGTGGTCTTGGAGAGGGGAATGTAACGGTGACCGCCACCGCCGCTGCGGGTCTGCACGGTGCCACCACCGTGGTCCTGAGCCCGGGCGGCTCCGCTTCTCCGCCGGTCACCGTCGTTGTAAGCCCTTGAGGCTCTTTCGGCCGTTTTCGTGTACCATCAGCTGGTGAGCAGGGAGGCGTTTTTGGCTAGTCGGGCGCGAATGCGCGAAGGAGAGTCAATGAAGAAGACGCTCCTGACAGCCACGGTGAGCCTCCTGTTCTTCCTCGCGCTGGCACCCCACCTGAGGGCCCAGGAGCTCTCGCTGATGGGAGGTGCGACACGGGACGGGAAGGTCCACGAGAACTCCTACGCGTGGGCCATCGAATACATGCAAGGGGTGAGCGAACACACTGCCTTCAGCGTGGCGTGGATGAACGAGGGCCACTTTCCCTACCACCACCGGGACGGAAACGCCTTCCAGTACTGGGCGCGTTTCACCGCCTTCCACCACCGGCTGTCGCTGGCCGCGGGGGCCGGCCTCTACCGCTACTTCGACACCGCCGAGGCCGCCCACGGCGGCTCCTAGTGCGCCCGGGAATGCGCGTTGTCAGAGGGGTGGAAGTCCCCTCCGGGGCATACGCTCTCCGGCCCCGAAACCGAACGTAACTGCGTCGCAGCAATGCGAGGTGGAGAGCAACGGGAGGTGAACCGCCGGTCCGTAGGATGACGAACTCGATTCGGCCTGGTGAGTGGGCGAGCCTGCTAGGAAAAGGTGAAACCGGGAACCGGACGGAAGAGCCGGGGTACTCCCCGCGGTGAAGGGTAGCGCGAGAAAGCGACGGGGAGCGTTCATCGGGTGGTTGGAGACGGAACGGCGGGAAGGCAGCGCGAGATAACCGGGGAGACCCCAAGGGCCGGGTGAGCCGTTGGGGAGTCAGAGCCCCCATAGTAGCGGTGAAGCGCCGTAACGGGCGTGGAGCGAAGGGGGGTAGGAAGGTGGATGCGTGAAGGACGCGTCAGGGGAAGAGGCACCGCCGGGAGTGGCCGGGAGGCCTACGCAAGGCGGAGACATCCGGGGCCGGTGGCCGTGGGTGAAACCCGAGGTGTGGACGGAGCGCATGCTGGAGGCCCTGGAGAACGGGGTGAAAGGGGGCAAGTGGTTCAGCCTGATGGACAAGGTCTGCGCGCGCAAGAACCTGGAAATCTCATGGGAACAAGTGAGACGGAACCAGGGGGCGGCGGGAGTGGACGGGCAGAGCGTGGTGAGATTTCAATCCCAAACGGTGCAGTACCTCGATGAACTGGAACGGGAACTGAAGGACGGGACCTACCGGCCGCAGGCGGTTCGGCGGCAATGGATACCCAAAGCCGGGGGCGATAAGCTCCGGCCCCTTGGGATACCGACGGTGAAAGACCGGATCGTGCAAACGGCCCTTCGAAACGCGATGGAGCCCATCTTCGAGAAGCGGTTTGTGGAAGACAGCTACGGGTTCCGGCCCGGGCGCGGATGCAAGGACGCCCTCCGGAGAGTGGACGCTCTGCTGAAAGCGGGCTACACGCATGTGGTAGACGCGGACATCCAGAGCTACTTCGACACGATTGACCACGAGTTACTCCTGAGCGAAGTGGAGTGCGACGTTGCGGACGGGAAGGTGCTGGAGCTGATCGGGCGGTATCTGAAACAACAGGTCCTGGAAGAGGCCAAGGCGTGGGCGCCCGAGGCGGGGACGCCACAAGGCGCGGTCATCAGCCCGCTGCTGGCGAACATCTACCTGCACCCCGTGGATGTGGCCCTTAAAGCGGCGGGGTACGCGATGGTGCGATACGCGGACGACCTGGTGATTCTTTGCAAGACGGAAGCCGAAGCGCGGCAAGGGCTGGAGCTTCTGCAAGCAGAGATGAGCCGGAGGAAGCTGACGCTCCATCCCGAGAAGACGCGTCTGGTGGACGCCGCCCAGCCCGGCGGGTTCGACTTTCTGGGGTATCACTTCGAGAGAGGCTACCGCTGGCCCCGGAAGAAGAGCCTGGACAAACTCAAAGACACGGTCCGCCGGCACACGCCAAGGACGAGCGGCCAAAGCCTTCCATACATCATCGAGCAACTCAACCCGGTTCTGAGAGGATGGTTTGGGTACTTCAAGAACAGTCATCCCACCACGTTCGCACCCATAGACGGCTGGGTCCGTATGCGCCTGCGAAGCATACTGCGCAGGTGGCAGAAGAAACCAGGCCGTGCACGCGGCAGAGACCATCAGCGCTGGCCCAACGCCTACTTTGCGCAGCTTGGGTTGTTCACCCTGCAAGAAGCCCATGCCCGCGCCCGCCAGCCTCGATGTAGGCCCCACTGACTGGAGAGCCGGATGCGGGAGACCCGCCAGTCCGGTTCGGAGGGAGGGGGGACCGGCTCAGCCGGGCCTCCCTACCCCTATCTCGGACGTGCACGGCTGGGGAGCCATCGAGAGCCTCAGCGCTACCTGGTACACCCGGAACCGGTGGCTGCTCCAGGCCAGGATGAACTGGATCCAGGCGGCGCACAGCTTCAATAGCTGGTCCGCCGTGCTGGGCATCGGGTACCAGCTCTCCGCGCCCGCCTCCCCGGGACCCAGGCCGAGGCCCCCGCATCAGGAGGAGTGGACCACGCGCAACGAGGTCTCGCTCCTCGCCGGCCAGACCATTGTCAACAGCTTCCACTCCCAGTCCTCCATCGCCTCCAGCTTCGAGTACCGGCGCGGCATCGGCCGCTACTGGGACGCCTCCATCGCGTGGCTGAACGAGGGCGACAGCCGCGTGGTCCGGCGCAACGGCGTCATCGTCGAGATCCAGGCGGTGAGGGTCTTCCTGGGGGACCACCTCGTTCTCGGCGCGGGAGGCGGGGCCTACGTCGCCATCGACAAGCGCCGCCCGCCCGCTTCCGGGGAGCTGGTGCCCGGAGGGACGCTCGCCGGCATCGTCACCCTGCGGGTGGTCTACCGGATCAACGACCGGTGGGAGATCCCCGCCCACTGGAACCGGATCGTCACCGGGTACAACCGGGACACGGACGTCTTCCTGGTCGGGCTGGGGTGCCGCTTCTGAACGGAAGGGCGGGAGCGAAGGGCCGAGTCGGAGGGCAACACATCGATGTCCAATTTTCGGTGGAAGGGTCGGGGTGCGGGCGACTATCCTCCTTTCAGCGGGAGGATCCCGCAGACACGGAGGTCGCGATGATCGTGTTGCCGCCTCAGACGGAGATGGATACTGCCTTCGGGGCCAGCGATGCCAGCTACGACGGGATCTTCTTCGCTGCCGTTACCACTACGGGCATCTTCTGCAGGCCCTCATGTCCCGCCCGGAAACCGTTGCCCCGGAACGTGCGCTACTTCGCCACGGCGCGCGAGGCTCTCTTCGCGGGCTTCCGCCCCTGCAAGCGCTGCCGGCCCCTGGAGACGGACGGCCGGCACCCCGAGTGGGTGCGCGACCTCATGGCCAGGGTGGATGGAGATCCGGAGACGCGCCTGAAGGATGCCGACCTGCGGTCGCTGGGCCACAACCCGGCGCAGGTCAGGCGCTACTTCCAGAGGCATTACGCCATGACCTTCCAGGCTTACTGCAGGAGCCGGAGGCTGGGCCAGGCGTTCGAGCAGATCCGGAAGGGGGCGGACCTGGACGATGTGGCCTTGGGCCACGGCTTCGAATCCCATAGCGGCTTCCGCGATGCCTTTGCGCGGACCTTCGGGAAGCCGCCGGGGAAGGCCCGCACGGCCGACTGCATCCTTGCGGCCTGGATCGAAACGCCGCTGGGCCCCATGGTGGCCGGGGCTACCGGCGAGGCCATCTGCCTGCTCGAGTTCACCGACAGGCGCATGCTCGAGGCCCAGCTGCGGACGCTCCAGGCCCGGTTCAAGTGCGCCGCCGTGCCCGGGTGGAACCGCCATATCGCCCAGCTCCAGGAGGAGATGGGGCAGTACTTCTCGGGGACCCTGCGCCGATTCACCGTGCCCATCCAGGCCCCTGGAACTCCTTTCCAGCAGCGGGTCTGGGGCGAGCTTCTGCGCATCCCCTATGGTGAGACCCTCAGCTACGAGGCCCTCGCTGAAGCCGTCGGATCACCGGGGGCCTGCCGGGCCGTGGGCACGGCGAACGGCCTCAACCGCATCGCCATCGTCATCCCGTGCCACCGGGTGGTCAACAAGAACGGAAAGCTCGGAGGGTACGGCGGGGGGCTCTGGCGCAAGCAGCGCCTGCTGGACCTGGAACGGGGACAGGCCCCGCTGGCGGGCCTGACGGAGGCTGAGGGTTCGCCTCGCGAATCACGCTCGTGAGATGCTTCCCCGGGGCCTGCCGGCCCCTTCCTAAGCGGACGGCCCCGGCGCTCCCTGCGCCTTCCCGCTCCCCGTCCGCCGCTTTACTTTGGGACGCACGGCGTTACCTTATAGATAGAATTCTGTCGCGGATCATGGGCGGGGGCTCCTGGGGAGCTAAGGGTGAGACCGCGCTCCGCGGCGGCGGGAGGGCCAGGAGATCATGGGACCCAGGGAGAGACCAGGAAAGCGGGGCGCCGGTCGGGGCCCTTCCAGAAGGACCGCGCCCGAAGAGGCGGCCGGGGCCCCGGCCGCAGGGAGGGCGGTCGATGCGGTAGGCGCTTTGGCGACGGTGCTGGCGGCCAGCCTTTCGGGTCCTGCGGGCGGACGGGAGGGCGTCGCCCCCTCGGTAGACCTGCGGTCCTGGATCGAGCGTCTGGTCAAGGAGCACGGAGGAAGCCCGAGCTGGGGGGAAAAGGGACGGCTGGTCGTCCTCTGGGGCGGCGCGAAGGCGCGGGAGAGCGATCCCGAACGCGCCACGAGGGCCGCCCTGGCTCTCCGCGACGGCATGCGCGATCTGCGCGAGAAGGGCCGCCACGCGCAGACCGTCCGCATCGGAATTGGCACGGGCTCCGCGTTTCGCGGCGCGGACGCTGCGTCGGGCGGGGGCTCCATGGGGGGGGCGGCGGTGACGGAGCTTTTGGGCGAGGAGGCTCCGGAGGGGGACGCCCCCGCTTCCGCGTATCCGCCCCTCCCGGAGGTCGCACGGGAACGCCAGCTCATTTTCCCTGCCAAGTCATCCTCCTTCGAGGCCTCCCAGGAGTACTCCTTCAAGCGCGCCCTGCTGAGGGACATCGCCTACGAGACGGTCGTGAAGACGATGCGGCGCGCCTACCACGCCGGGGCGGCCCGGTGACTCGAGAGGAATCTCCAGGACAAGCGGTCCGAATATCTCCAGGCCATCTCCGGCCACTACGAGGCCGCGGGCGAGACTGAGCGGGCCGCCGAGTACCTGATCCGGGCCGACAAGGAGATGGCGAAGGTCGGCGCCTTCCGGGACGCCGCCTCCTCCTTCGAAAGGGCCGAACGCCTCCTGGGGGACGGCAGCCCCGAATAGAGGGCGATTCTCCTCGCGGAAATCGGCGACGCGATCAGGGTGCTCGGGGACCACGAGCGCGCCAGGCGCTGCCTGGAGGAAGCGGTAGACCCGGCCAGGCGGACCCGTCAGCCCCGGGCTGAGGTGGCGGCCCTCAACGCCCTGGCCCGCACGGCCATGATCCAGGGTGACTATGCGGCGGCCAAGCCCTATCTCGCGGATGCTCTCAATCTGGCTTCGCGCCTGGGGGACCACGAGGGGGCCGCGCAGGTCCTGCTCAACCTGGCGGACGTCTCGTTTCGGCTGGGCGACGCAGAGACGGCTTCGACCTCCGGTCAGCAGAGCCTGGAGATCGCCAAGGAGCTGAAGGACGCGCAGGGCATCGCGGGCGCCCACCGCGTTCTCGGGTTCGCCACCATGATTCGGGGCGACCTCGAGAAATCGGCCTGGCACCACCAGCAGGGACTGGAGATCTTCCGGACCATCGGGGACCGCTGGGGCATGGCCACCTGCTACTTCAACCTCGGCGAGGTCCACCGCAAGATGGGCAAAGTCGCGAAGGCGGTGGCGTTCTGGGAGAAGAGCCTGCCCATCGCGCGGGAGATCGGCGCCAGGCTCAGCGTCGCCATCGCCCACCTCAACACCGGAGGAGCCCTGGCCCAAAGGGAGGGCTCAGAGAGCCGTGCCTTCAAGAATCTGAAGATCGCCCTGGAGGAGGCGCTCGACATCGGCGCCATGCCCCTCATCCTGGAGGGGCTCGTCGGCGTGGCGCTGCTCTATGCCAGGGAGGGAAAAGCAGCCTCAGGCCGCCAGGCTCCTGGGGGCGGCCATGGCCCACCCCTCCATGTTCAACGCCGAGATCGAGGAATACTCGGACCCGCTGATGAAGCAGCTCCGGAGGAAGCTGGACGAGGAAACGCTCCGCTCCCTCCCGGCTTCATCCCCTCTGCCCGAGGGCGGCGATCCCCCTCCGAAGGCGAGCGAGAGTCCCCACCTTCCCCATGGCGGCCAGGACGTCGAAGATGCCGGGGCTCTCGGTGCGGCCGGTGAGGAACAGGCGGCAGGGGTGGATGAGGGCGCCGGCCTTCACGCCGGAGGCCTCGGCGTGGCCGCGGAGCACCTCCTCCAGCTTGGCCGGCCTCCACTCCTCCTCGGTGATGCCTTCCAGCCGGGGCAGCAGGCCTTCCAGCGCGGCGAGGGCGCCGGGGTCTTTCCGCGCCTTCTCCAGCCCCTTCGGGTCGAGGGGAAAATCGAGCGTCACGAAGGGCACCAGCATGGCCGCCAGCTCGCGCAAGTCTTTGGCGCGGGTGGCCATGACCCGGACCGCCGCCTCCCCGGGCTCCAAACCCGCAGGCAACAGGGTTTCCAGAAAGGGCCTCACGACTACGGCCAGTTCGCTGGGTGAGGTTTCGCCGATGACCTTGGCGTTGATGAAGGCGAGCCGCTCGCGGTCGAAGATCGAGGCCGAGTTCTTGAGGGCCGAGAAGTCGAACCGGCGGATGATCTCGGGTACGGGAAGGAAAGGTTCTTCGCCGAGGTTGGCGCCGAGCTGGGCCAGGAAGTTGAAGAGCGCCAGCGGCAGGATGCCCTCGTCCCTGTAGGAGAGCACGGAGACCGTGCCGTGGCGCTTGGAAAGCTTCTTCTTGTCCATGCCCAGGATGAGCGGCAGGTGCCCGAAGACGGGCGGCTCCACGCCGAGCCCAGCGTAGAGGGAGATCTGCTTGGGCGTGTTGCTGATGTGGTCCTCGCCGCGGATCACGTGGGTCATCCCCATGGCCACGTCGTCGCTCACCACCGACAGGTGGTAGGTGGGCGTGCCGTCTGAGCGGAGGAGCACGAAGTCTTCCACCTCCGAGCTGTCGAACTCGATGCGTCCCTTCACCACGTCGTTCCAAGCGAGCTTGCCCTTGGGCACGTCGCAGCGGACGACGAAGGGCTCGCCCGCTGCGGCGCGGCGGTCCGATTCCTCCCTGGAAATCGCGCGACAGAGCCGGTCGTACCTCCACTCGGCGGGCTTGCCGCTGGCGTTGCGCCGCGCCTCCAGGGCCTCCTTGGAGCAGAAACAACGATAGGCGTGGCCGGAGGCGAGGAGCTTGTGCGCGTTTTCACGGTAGAGGGCCTGGCGACCGCTCTGAAAGAAGGGGCCCTCGTCCCAGGTGATGCCCAGCCAGCTCAGGCCGTCCAGAATGGCCTGGGTCATTTCGGGGGTGGAGCGGGCCTCGTCCGTGTCCTCGATGCGCAGGATGAACGCTCCGCCGTGCCTGCGGGCGTAGAGCCAGTTGATGAGGGCGGTGCGGGCCCCCCCCACGTGGAGGTAGCCGGTGGGGGAGGGAGCGAAGCGGACGCGAACGGGCATGGGATCCTCCCTGCTTCGAAGCCGCGAGCGGTTCTGCGGGTCCCGGGCCACGGGCCGTCCAGCCAGGCCCGGTTCTCGGTCGAAACAAAGTACCACCTCCTCAGGGTTTTGCCAACCGCCGCGCGCGGCGGAACGGGGCGCGAAGGCGCTATACTGACCCTGGACGAAGCGGTGTCCGTTCCAAGGAGAGTGGTCATGGTTGCCGGCGGGCATCGGTATTGGGCCGCAACGATTCTGATGGCGATGGCCGTGAGCCTGGCCTCCCAGCTCCCCGCCCCCACCGGCGGCTTGGCTCTTCTCAAAGAGGGGCGCTTCGACGAGGCCGCGGCCGAGCTGGGCCAGGAGGTCAGGCGGAAGCCCGACGACCCGGGGCTGCGGGCCGCCTGGGTGAAGAGTCTGGTGGAGGGGGGGCGCTGGATCGAAGCCCTCGCGGCGGCCAAGGAGACGTCGGATCGGGCACCGGCCAACCCTGAAGCCCGGCTGATGTACGGGGACTGCCTCTTTCTCGACTTCCGCGCCGAGGAGGCGCTTGCGGTCTGGCGGCCCGTCCTACAGGATGCGCGGTGGCGAGTGCTGGCCCTTCCCAAGATGGTCAACGCCGCCCTCGCCCTGGGACGCAAGAGAGAAGCCCTCTCCCTGATCGCCCAGGCCGAAGCGGAAGGCATACCTCCCACCGCGGATCTGCTCTCCTTGAAAATGATGGCGCTGGATGATCCCTCGGCCAAGCTCGCGGTCCTGAAGGCCATCGGCCGGATCGGCCCCGACTCCCAGGCCCTAGCGGATCAGGTGCGGCTTTACGAAGCCCTGGCGCCGGCGGGACCCGTGCGCATAGAGCCTCCCGCCCGGTTTCCCGGAAGCGCGCGGATGAGGGAGATCTACGGCGAGCCGAGTCTCCGGGTAACCATCGACGGGAAGAAGAGCTGGCTGGCCCTGGATACGGGAGCCGAGTCGGTCCTGGTCAACGCCGATCTGGCGCGGAAGCTTCGTCTGCCCGAGCTGGCACCCGCCTCCATCGAAGGCTGGGGCTACCAGGGCCCCCGCCAGTCCCGCTCCGTCCTGATCTCGCGCCTGGAGGTGGCCGGCATGACCGTGACCCAACAGCCGGCCGTGATCAACGTGCGGGACAGCGAGTTCTGGACCAACAAGGGCGGGTATCTGGGGCTCTCTCCCTTCGCCGGGTTCGTGACCTACTATGACCGCCGGCACGGGCGGTTCGCTCTCTGGCCCAAGGGAACGCCGCCCGATCGGCTTCTGGGAGAGAAGGGGACCACCCTGCCGCTCCTCTGGGTGGGGGGAGTGCCGCTCGTCCAAGTAGGGCTCCAGGGGCGGGGGCCCTTCCCCTTCCTGCTGGACACCGGAGCCCCCTACACGTTGCTGGCCTCCCAGTACGTCCCCAAGCTCGGCATCCGCATCAACTCGGGGAAGTACGGGAACCTCTACGGCATTGGCTTTTCGGGGGCCTTCTCCTCGGGGCTGGCGGAGCAGGTCACCCTGGAGTTCGCGGGGAGGGTCTTTCACGAACCCGTGGCGCCCGTGACCCAAGTCCCACAGCGTTTCCCGCTTCCCCTCTGGGGCATCCTGGGACGGGACATCCTCAACAGGTACCGGATGGTCTTCGACGGTCCGGGCAACACCGTCACGCTGGTGCCCTACCCCGACATGAAGTGACTCGGAAGTGAAGATGTGAAGGAGAGCTGAACGGGCGGTCTCCGCTCTTCGCCTCCTGGGCCCTCCGCCTCGCTTCTCGAATAGAAAGAAAAGCTCCCCGGTTCAGCGCCGGGGAGCTATCAGAGGAGGGGGGATCCTCATGGGAAAGCCCGTCGTTCGCCCCGCTCCCTCCGAAGAGGAGGGGGAACTCCCCAGCCTCGCGGCCGGGGAGTTCTGAGAGGAGGGGGGATCCTCTTTGGAAAGCATCTCGTGGAACCTCTTGGGTTCCAAGCCCGGGACGGCCAATTTCCCGCCGCCCGAAGCAGGGCTCAGGCCTCGAAGGAGTGCCCGCACCCGCAGGAGGCCACCGCATTCGGGTTCTGGAACACGAACCCGGACCCCCTGATGTCGCTCACGTAATCCACCACGGTACCCTTCAGGTAGAGCAGCGACGTCTTGTCCACGTAAACCGGAAGGTTCTGAAACTCATACTTTTCGTCGTTGTCGCTGCCCTGGTCCACCAGGGAGAGATCGTACTGGAAGCCGCTGCACCCGCCTCCCACAACGGAGATCCTGAGCCCGGCACCGGTACGGCCCTCTTCACCGATGAAGTTTTTCACTGCTTGAACGGCCTGGTCGGTTAACTGGATCATGGCTTCCTCCACCTCATCGCATCACCCTATCCGCGGGCGGTGCGCACCCTGAGTTAAGCAAGTCAGGTGCCAATTCTCCGCGCCACCGGTCCGAGAGGGGCTATCCATTGCAATAACAATAGTTGCGCCCTGTGCCGGTGACCGCTGGCGCGGAGGGACCCCCTGGGCCATTCTCTTTTCTGCCTCTGCCAGGTCCTCGAAGGGTGGGGGACCTGGGCCGATCGGAGAGGGCTAACCCATCGATATGGAACGAGATGAGCAAAAAATGGCCCGGTGCCCGCGGCGAAGATCGCCCCGGGTGTTTCTGGCGCTTAACGATAAGACGCCGCGTTTCAAGAGGCCAGGTGTCGGTTTCATCGGTGCAACTATCTTGTCAGTCTCGGTCCTCGCGAAAGGTGGCAGCCCGTTACCTCCGGCACGCGGTAGAATCTCTCCTTGCGCGGGGCGCCCGGCGCCCCCTCTGGAGTGTCCCTACCGGAAGCGGGCGGACACGGCGCGAAGGAGTCCAAAGTGGCGCACAAGTTCGATCCCTCCCATCTGAACAGCCTAGAGAACCCGGATCGGTACAGGGCCATGCCTCCCAAGAAGATCTTGCGGGAGCTCGGGTTGGGGCCCGGCATGACCTTCGTGGACGTGGGAGCCGGAAGCGGCTACTTTTCGTTGCCCGCAGCCGAACTCGTGGGGCCGCAGGGAACGGTCTATGCCCTTGACCTCCTGCCGGAGATGCTGGAGCACCTCCGCTCCAAACGGCCGCCTCCCTGGCTCAAGGCGCTCCCCTCGGAGGAGTCCCGCCTGCCTCTGGCGGACGGGATCGCCGACATCGCCTTCTCCTGCTTTGTCCTCCACGAAACCGAGGCACCGGTGGCCTTTCTGAAAGAGATGGGCCGGGTTGCCAAGCCGGGTGCCCTGGTCGTCCTCATCGACTGGGCGAAGGTGAGACAGGAGGAGGGGCCTCCCTACGAGCACCGGATCCACCACCATCGGGCCGAGGAGCTCGCGTTGGAGGCCGGCCTGAGGTTCCGAAGGGCGGAGATGATCACCCCGAACCACTACGCACTGACGCTCTTCAGGCCATTGGCGGAGGAGGGGGGCTAGGAGAGCTCCCCGCCCCACCTGCGCGTCATAGGCGCGGCGCGTCGCGCGCGGCCGTCTCCGCTCTCGCGCTCCTCCCCCCGAAATTCCGCGATGCAAGTGAGGTGCCTTCGGCGACGGTTGTGCCACGCCTAAAGAAAAGAATTTATGGATTAAGAGGGAGGGCCATTCCCTCCCCCTCCGCTGGCAAAGCCAGAGGGAGGGACCCCCACCCTTGGACGCCTTTTTCGCCTTCGGCTCAAAGGCCCCCAATCCCTTATCAGGTGAAAGAGCATTGGAGCTAAACCACGTGTTCATCAACATTTGG
>Ga0078972_1011341_pt1 | contig 16031 bp, 11 predicted proteins | sample YelNatPaOPGAMG01_FD_67568 | JGI IMG/M metagenome (GOLD analysis project Ga0078972, IMG submission 67568) | Hot spring thermophilic microbial communities from Obsidian Pool, Yellowstone National Park, USA - OP-RAMG-01 (SPADES assembly) (version 2) | ecosystem: Environmental > Aquatic > Thermal...
AGGGGGGCAAGGGTTTGGGGGTTTGGGGCGGGCGCAAAGCGCCCGCCCCAAACCCCCATCGAAGGGCTCCCCCTTCCCACCGCGGTGGGAAGGGGGCTGGGGGGATGGGTCTCATACCTGCCCAGAATGCTGGTCGCTGGCTTGCCCCCAGAATGAACTACACCCAAGAGCATGCCCGTGCCTGGCCCGCGCGCGGTGCTGGAGACCGACAACGGAACACGCAACACGCAACACGCACAACACAGGGGGCACGAACAATGCCAGCGAACGAGACTGAGCGCCTGCACACAAGCGGGGTCTACCCCAAGCGCGACCTGGAGGTTGTGCGCGGCGAGGGGGCGCGCGTGTGGGACGCCTCGGGCCGCGCCTACATCGACTGTGTGGGCGGGCACGGGGTGGCGATTGTGGGCCACTGCCACCCGGCGGTGGTGGCGGCCATCCGCGAGCAGGCAGGGCGCTTGATCACCTGCCCCGAAGTGTTCTACAATGACCGCCGCGCCGAGCTGCTGGCCCGCCTGGCCGAACTGGCGCCTGAGGGCCTGGCGCGCGCCTTTCTCTGCAACTCGGGCGCCGAGGCGGTGGAGGGGGCCATCAAGTTTGCCCGCCTGGCCACGGGGCGGCCGGGCATCGTGGCCACCATGCGCGGCTTTCACGGCCGCACCCTGGGCGCCCTCTCGGCCACCTGGGAGCCGAAGTACCGGGAACCGTTTCTGCCCCTCGTGCCCGGCTTTAGCCACGTGCCCTTCGATAACCTGGAGAAGCTGGCCGCGGCGGTGAGCGACGAGACGGCGGCGGTGCTCGTGGAGGTGGTGCAGGGCGAGGGCGGTGTGCGCCCGGCGAGCGTGGGCTACCTGGCCGGTGCGGCCGAGCTCTGCCATGCCCGCGGGGCGCTCCTGATCGTCGACGAGGTGCAGACCGGCCTGGGCCGCACGGGGCGGCTCTGGGCCTGCCAGCACCACGCCGTCGTGCCCGACATCCTCTGCCTGGGCAAGGGTCTGGCGGGCGGGGTGCCCATGGGCGCGGTGCTGCTGGGCCCCCGCATCCCATCGCTGCCCCAGGGGGTGCACGGCTCGACCTTTGGCGGCAACCCGCTGGCGTGCGCCGCCGCGCTGGCCGCGCTCGATGTGATCGAGGGCGAGGAGCTGCCCGCCCGCTCGGCGCGGCTGGGCGCCTGGCTCTTGGACGAGCTGCGGAAAATCGAGAGCCCGCGCATCCGCGAGGTGCGGGGGCTGGGGCTGATGGTGGGCATCGAGCTCAAGGAGAAGGTGCAGCCCTATCTCGTGGCCCTGCAAGAGCGCGGCGTGCTGGCCCTGCCGGCGGGGCCCACCGTCCTGCGCCTCCTGCCACCCCTGGTCATCGGCGAGGCCGACCTGGAGGCGGTCGTCGCGGCCATCCGTGAAGTGTTGGCAGAGTAGGCCGGGATTCCATCCCGGCCCATGGCGGACAAGGGAGCAATGAACGACGTTGAGCCTACGGCGGACAAGCATGTAGGGCCGGGATTCTATCCCGGCCCTCCGGCCTACGGCGGACAAGGGAGCAATGAACGACGTTGAGCTGTTGCAGCGCATGGTCTCTATCCCCAGTGTCTCGGGCCAGGAGGAGGAGCTGGCCGGCTTCCTGGTGCGCGAGCTGGCCGCGCGCGGCTTTCGTGCCTACGTCGACGAGGCGGGCAACGCCGTCGGCGAGCTGGGCGAGGGGCCGGAAGAGACCCTGCTCCTGGGGCATATGGACACGGTGCCGGGGCTGATCCCCGTGCAGGTGGTCGATGGGCGGCTCTACGGCCGCGGCGCCGTCGATGCCAAGGGGCCGCTCGCGGCGTTCATCGCTGCCGCGAGCCGCGTGGGGCCGCGGGCGGGCCGGCGCATCGTGGTGGTGGGTGCGGTGGAGGAGGAATCGACCACCTCCAAGGGCGCGCGGCACCTGCTGACGACGCGCCACCCGGATAGGGTTGTCATCGGTGAGCCCTCGGGCTGGGAGCGCATCACCCTGGGCTACAAGGGCAGGCTGCTCGTCGAGTGCCGGTTGGAGCAGCCGGTGGGCCACACCGCCGGGCCCGCGCCGGGCGTGTGCGAAAGGGCGGTCGAGTTCTGGCTGGCGGTGCGGGGCTACTGCGAGGCCTACAACCGGGGGCGCGAGCGCCACTTCGAGACCCTGGACCCGTCGCTCCGGCGCATCGCCTCGGGCGGCGACGGGCTCACGGAGTGGGCCGAGGCCACGGTGGCCTTCCGCATCCCGCCCGGGCTGGGGCCTGGGGAGGTCCAGCGCACCATCGGGGGTTGGGGCCTGGCGGGCGAGCTGCGCTTCCACGGCGCCGAGGAGCCCTTCCGCGCCGATAAGAACTCACCCGTCGTCGGTGCGCTCCTCTCCGCGATCCGCGCTGCCGGCGGCCGGCCCGCCTTCTCGCTCAAGACCGGCACCAGCGACATGAACGTCGTCGGGCCAGTTTGGCGCTGCCCCATCGCGGCCTACGGCCCGGGCGATTCGAGCCTCGACCACACGCCAGAGGAGCACATCGAGCTGGCGGAGTATGAGAGGGCGATCGAGGTGCTGGCGGGGGCGTTGTTGGCGGTCTAGGGTCTGGCAGGAACGCCTTGGCCCATCGTCGCAACGCGGGCTGCTGCCGGTTCTCGAATCCAGCGGCTCCCCAGGGCGAGTCCTATGGCACAGGGGGTATAGGGTCAGAGCTGTCTTTATCACCTGTGCGATGGTAGCGCTGCACAGAGTGTGCAGACCAGGCCTAGGGCACAGGCCGCCAGCACGATTGCGGCGAACAGAGCCAGTGGCATGCACCCCACGCGGCGCTTCCCTTTGGCCGGCTGCGGGTCCGCTGCCCGGGGAGAGGGCTGGGGCTGCTCGATGGCGCAGACGACGGCTCCCTCCGCTGGTTGGGCCGAGGTTACCATTTCTGCAGGCGCGTCAGCCGCTGCCGCAGGTTCGGGTGCTGCCGATACCGACGGGCTGTCAGTTGAGAGGCCAGCCTTGGCCTCCTGCGCGAGTTGGCCGGGGCGGGCAGGTGGCAGGACGCCTTCGGCCGGCGCCGAGGGCGGCAGCGGACTCGCGGGGGCCGGGCGGGGTCCGAGAGGCAGCGACAGAGCGAGCTGACGGGGCGGATTCGGAGGGGTGAAAAGCCCTTGTGAGGAGAGCAATCTCTCGGTCGCGGACGAGTGAACGCTCGTCGGCGTGGATGCGGCACCGCTGTTGTCGCCTGCTGGGACCTGCATCGCACCGCGTCGCAGGCGCGAGCTCTTCGCCGAGCGCCCAATCCCAGGCAGCGCCGTTTGGGCCTTGCTCCGCTCGCGGGTTGGCTGTCTCTCTTTCCTCGGCTTGCCATCCAGAAGCTCGGGCACTGCGGCGGGCTGAGCTTCGCTGGTGGCTGCTGCTCCAACCTGATCGTGAGCGCAAGGGTCGTAGACGAACCAATCGGGGCCACGCGCGTCATCACTCCGGAACCAGGGGTATCTCTTTCGGTCGCGGAGAATCAGGCTGACATAGTCCTTCGAGTATGGCTTTGTCACACATAGGAGCGGAAAGAGGTCATCGAAGCGCGCGCGGAAGAGGCCTGTCTCCTCATCCCTTTCGCCCACTAGCTCGAACACTCGGGCCAAGACCTCCGGCGCTGTACGTCGGTCCAGCAAGTCCAGGCGCGCTAGGCTCTCCACGTTGGTATAGCGGCCCTCGGCAAGCAGCATGTGCTCATCTACCTCGCAAGCCATCTCCACCTGACGAATCTGAGGGCGTGTACGCCCGTCGGCGAAGAACAGGATGCGGCGAAGGGAGGGCGGCGTAGGCCGGTAACGGATCTTGTAATTTAAGGCCACCTCCGTGCGATCAACGTAGACACGCGCCCCGGGCACAAGGTAGCCTTGGAAGAACCCTTGAAGTTCTTCGCCGTGCAGCCACTGTGCTTTGGAGCGTCTGCACAGTGTGACCTCAAACGGCTGATCGTGCATCTGCTCGGCAACGAAATGCAGCACAGCCTGGCGCTGTCCCTCGAGCAGAGGGGGGATCAGGCTCTGGGCCCCACGGTTGTAGGGCAAGATGCCGTTGTCCCAGTCATAGTAGGTGAGCACATATTCCCAGGTCTGCCGCGTTGGCTGCCACTGATTGCCAGTGCGTTCGGGTGGCAGGTCGAGCGCCTCGTTGCCGGCTGCCAGTTGGGCAGCGAGCTTGCTCAGAGAGACTCTCTTAGCGCGAAGGCCCTCGGTGCCCCGCAAGCGATGCGGCCGCGGTGGCCTGACCACCGGCGAGGGGTGGGCTGTCCACCTCCACTCCTGAGCCGTGCCCACGTACTCGATGCCAAGTTCTTGTGCCCGCTCGTGCAGGCGGTAACTGAGTGTGAACCTCCAGCGCTCAAAGGCGCTGTCTTGAGGGGTGACGTGGAAGATATCTCTCAGAATATCAATATCTGAGACGGCGCCCTGCTGCCGACGCAAGTAGTCGCGCACCGTGCTCAGGTCCTCATCCTTGAGTGGCATGAGAAGCACATCGAACAGCCAGCGGCCACCGAAGAGCAGGACGTGAGGGTTGCCAAACCATTCCTTTGGCGGATGCCGATAGAACCGACTCTGGAGCTTGGACCACAGTTCATCCGGAGCGGTCGACAGATGGATCAGGGTGCCATCCTCCAAGCGCAGCACATCTTCCGGCAAGGGCGCCGTCCAGGTAGTGCTGCCAGCCAGACCGCTCTTATGGGCGCGTCCGTCCGCCGCCAGCGCCAGGTCCAGCGCCCAGCGGTGCGGTTCGTCAGCGGGCAAGCCAATGGCCCGAAGCAAGCGGTCGGTGGACGACGAGGAGCCACTCGTTCGCAGGCGAGTGACCACTCGATCTATCGCGCCGTCCGGCAAGTCTGGCAGGGCCTCGGCCAGCCAGTATTGCTCCGACCGGCGGACGAAACGTGGGTCTGCGTCGAGTTGGCCGATGAGGTGGGATAGCAGGAAAGCGCCATATGCACTGAGCACCTTGTGCACTGCCGCCCGCCAATCCGCCTCGGCATCCGTGTCCAACGAGAACAGCGTCCATTCTCGTGCGTGCGGGTGTGACAGGTTGGCTCCCGCTACGTACGTGCGTTCGTATCCGTTGGGGAAGCGCAGTCGAATCTGCCAACGGTAGTGCGGTTCGCCTGACTTGCGCCTCTCCACGACCTCTCCAACACCGTACTGCCATGCGCCGTGCGCATCCGTCCACGCTACAAGCAACCGCTGGCCAGGTGTGTACTTGCCGGTCTGGCGGTAGATCTCTGCCTTCTCGGCTTGTAGAAGCTTGCGCGCCGTCTCCGCAGACCTTTCTCGCTCTTGCGGGCTTGCTTCCGGCGAGTCCTGCTCCAGCTTGCGGCGTACCAGCATGGCCAGGAGTTCCATGGTGTTCTGGGGTCCCCCGACTTGTTTGAGGAAAGCGTATAGCCAGTTGACGTCGTTCGGCGTGACCGCAAAACCCTGCACCCAGGACTGAGCGTCGAGGACAGGTTTGGCCATTGCTCACCTCCGTGATGCAAGAAGCTACTCCCATCCCAGGGCTACGCCACGGATAGACTCGCCGGCTGGCGTCAGGTCGTAATAAGTCCAGACGCGATGGATGCCCTCAATGTCGGCCTCGGCAGTCTTGCTGATCAGGTATCCCTCGTGTGAGAGCCTGTCAGTGAGCTGCTGAATTCGGGTCAGGCGACCTTGCTTGGGGCGGTGCTTGCCCAGCTGCGCTAAGACGCCAAAGTAAGGAAAGTCATCGGGTGCTCGGTACCAGTCGTCTCCGATTAGCCAGCGCTCTATGGACCTGGAGCTCTTCGGCAGTCTGCCCAACTTTGCAGCCCTCCACACGTTCCAGCGGTGGGCTTCCAAGATGATCGACGCGGGGTCGAGATAGTCGCTTATCTTGGGCAGCTCGCCAATGGACGACGTCGCCCAAGGTACCTCCAACGGCGGGCAGTTGTCACACGCGCCACAGCGGGTCCAGGCTGGGAGCTCGCCAAAGTACTCCAGGAGGTAGCGCTTCCGACACTGGCCAGCTGACAGCGCTTCGGAGTAGGCGATCATGATGTCGAGCTTGTGCTCTCTATCGGCCTGGTGCGCTGGCATTGGCTCGCCATCCAAGACCAGACCAGGCTCGGTTCGCAGCCGTTCGGTGGGCCAGATGATGTATCCGCGCTCAAAGCCCCGGAACACGAGCAGGTTGTGCCTATCCCAACGGGTAAGCACCTGCTCAACCTCGAGCATTGGCCGCTTCTGGTCGAGCGCCAAGGCCGGAAGGTGCAGAACGAAGCGGGCGGGGACCCCGTCTCTTGCCTGAGCCAGCACCGCCTCGCCCAAGGCCTGCTCGCCTGGCGTGAGATCAGCGACTGCCGCCATGAACTCCTCGCGCCGCCGGTTGACCGTGACCGCGGCCCGAAGTGTATAGTCCTGTTCGCGGCGGATGTAGCCTCGCTCCTCGAGCAGATGCAGCATCACCTTGAGTTTGGTCTCATCGACCTCTGTTCGATCGTCGAACAGTTGCATAGCCTCGCTCGGATCAAAGTAGATCGGCTCGGCGAGATGCTTCCGCAAGTAACCATACAGAGCTGCCAACCACTGGGCTTGCGGCACCGCCGACCGGATGAAGAATTCGTGGATGCGGCGGTCGGAGGGGTGGTGGAGCATGACGCCGTAGGCAGTGGCGCCATCACGGCCGGCACGCCCAACTTCCTGGTAGTAGCTCTCCAGATCTCCTGGCATATCATAGTGGATGACGTAGCGCACGTCGGCCTTGTTGATTCCCAGCCCAAAGGCTTTCGTGGCCACCACGGTGTCGACGGTACCGGCTTGAAACTCCTCCTCGACCGCCCGACGGTCCGCCGCGGCCATCTTGCCATGGTAGGGCAGGGCGTTAACACCGTATATCCGCAGCAGCCGTGCCAGTTGCTCCGCGTCGCCGGTGCGAGCGACGTAGACGATGGCTATCTCGTTGCGTTTTCCTGCTGTCCTGAGGATCCTTAGCAGCTGCATCAGCTTATCGCTTCGGTAGCGGATGGGGTGGGCTGGGGTGCTGCGATTGTAGACGACCAATCTCAGTTCCGGCCGGTCGAACGAGGCCAGCACCATCCGCGGGTTGTGCAGGTGAAGCCGTTCACAGATGGTGGCCCGCATGTCTTGTGTAGCGGTAGCCGTCAAGGCGGCGACCGGAGGCCGCTTGCCCATCCGCTCCAGGATGCGGTACACGTAGAGGTAATCGGGCCTAAAGTCCGTCCCCCAAGTGACGACACAATGGGCTTCGTCAACGACGAGCTGGCGCACGCGAACCTCGCGGAGCACCTCGAGGAGGCTGGGGTCGCGCAACCGCTCGGGGCTAACGTACAGCAGGCGGATGCGCCCTGCAAGCACCTGGCCCAGGATGCGCTCTCGCTCCTCGGCCCGCATGCCACTGGTAATGCAAGCGGCGCCCTCAACGCCCAAGGCGTGCAACTGTTCAGACTGATCGCGCATAAGGGCGATGAGAGGCGAGATCACCAGGGTGAGTCCCTCGCGCAGAAGGGCGGGCAGTTGGAACACGAGCGACTTGCCACCCCCTGTGGGCATCAGGGCAAGCAGATCGGCCTCGGTAAGCATGGCCCGGATGGCTTCTTCCTGCTCAGGACTCTTGAAGGACGCGAATTGCGGGCCGAACAGGTCGCACATTGCCTCCAGAACCAGTGGCCGGACGGCAGGCCACGCGTTCCACTCCATGGGCAGCAAGCTCGCGAAACGCTCTGTCCAGCGGGCCATGCGCTCCTCGAAACGAGTGCGCAGCGAATCTGGCAGTGTCTGCCAGAAGGTGTCGTCTACCGATAGGGGGTCGCCGCGCTCGCGCATGAAACGCGCAATTTCCTCGTAGGTGCGCCTCCGGTCGGCCTCGAATCGATCGCCTGTGTTGGGCCGATAGTAGCCGGGGAGCGACGCGAGCAGGTCCGCCTGGTAGCTCTTGCGCTGAATGCCCTTGTCGTAGAGAATCACCGCGCCGAAATCATCGCGGTTCCGAATCAGTCGGCCGAAGCCTTGCTTGAACTGGATGAGCATCAGGGGAAGAATGTAGGGGGTGAAGCGATCGGCTCGCCCATCTCGCAGGTACTCCTCGGCCCGCGCCTGGATGAGCGGGTCCCCCATCAGAGGGAATGGGAGCTTTTCCATCACGACGAAGGAAAGAGACTTGCCGGGGACATCCACTCCCTCCCAGAAGCTCTTCAGGCCCAGGAGCACTGACTCTACTCGCTCTCGAAAGTCCTCCTGGAGGTGCTGGCGCGACAGGCCCTTGGCCTGATAGAGCACAGGGATGCCAAAGCGGCCCAAGTAGGAGACTAATCCCTCCCGACCTCCCTCTGGGTCGCCCTGTGCGACGAACTCCATCCGGTCTCGGGCGGTGAACAATCCCAGTGCTCGGCCTCCTGTCAGGCGCAAGAGGAGCTTCAACTCTTCGGTCAGGTACTCCTTGAACTTCTCCAGATCCTCCCCCCGTGGCGCTACTTCCAGGTACTCTGCCAGGATCAACAGGGCATTCTTCTCGTACGGGAACTCGCTAGCGATTCTGTGGCAACGCTCGCGAGGGACGATGCTCTCCAGGCCCAGGCGATCGCGGAAAAAGTCGAACTGTCCCTCAGCGGTGGTAAGGGTCGCGGATGTCAGTACGATGGGCGCCTGGCTATAGACTGCTCGCTGCAGGTGAGGGCCGACGCGCAGTGGCGCCATTTTGAGCGCCCAGTCTACAAAACCCTGCCCCCCGGCCTCAGCACGCGTATACTCGGTCACTTCGGTCCAGTAGACCCAGGCGGCCTCGCGGACGTTGAGAATCTCGTCGAAGAGGCGAGTCTGGTCCTCGGCCAGCTGGACCAGGTATTCCAGCTCGCGGCGCGTTTCAGGAGCGAAGCGGTACGAGTCGCCCAGTTGCACTACCTGGCTGTACAGGGTCAGCAGTTCTCCTGCAACTCGCTGCAGCTGACATTGCAGCTCGGTGCGAAAGCGGTCCACGCGTGCCCAGCGCGGGTCTACGCGTCGCGGATCGCGCAGCAGGCGGACCTGAGCGCCGTAGCGAGGATGGACCTTGACCCCGCTCTGCTTGACATACTCACGTAGGTGTTGCCCAAAGTCGCGACTCAGAAGCCTGAGCCGCGGCAGGTGGCTGTCTAATAGCTCCCGCACGACCTTTTGGACCGCGCGTGAGTCAGGGACGTTCTTTCGCAGTCGCAACAGCAGTCCCCTCCCTCCAGAGACGCTATGGAGGCGGTCCACGAAACTGTGGAGGGTGGAGTAGGATACCTCTTGGCTAAGTGCCCGTGTGCACGCGTCTTCGAGGTTGTGGGCTTCGTCGGCGATCAGGAAGCCAAGCTGTGGCCAAGCACCGAGGCCCCATGGCGCGGTCAGCAGCAAGGAGTGGTTGACTACCACCACATTCGCCTCTTGTGCGCGTGACAGGGCGCTGTGGTAGAAACACAGGCCCAGAGCGCAGTCAGGGCATGCGGCCCCACCCTCGCTCAGGGCCACCTGCGCTTTCACAGCGCTGAAGCCCGGGTAGGTGCGCTCGAACCAGAAGTGGAGTTCGTCCAAGGTGCCTTCGCAGGTATCCTGCATCCAGCGGAGCAGGTAGAAGAGCCCGAGGCGATACTGTAGTGCGTCCCAGTAGGCATCGCCGGCCGCCGGAAAGTCATCGTCGGCTTGGCTGCGCAAGGCATTCCATGCACTAGGGCTCACATAGTTGGCCAGGCCCTTGAGCACCTGGTACGAGAACGTATCGGGGAAAACGCGTCCCAGGCGCTGCAGTTCGTCAACCAGTTGGTCCTGCAGATTCTTGACCGAGGTCGATACGACTAGCTGCTTTCCGGTACTGCGTGCCCAGCAAAGTGAAGGCACCAGAAAGGCGAGGGTCTTCCCTGTGCCTGTGGGGGCCTCGATCATCATTGAAACGCCCTCAGCCAGAGCGCTGGCAACCAGCCGCACCATCTCCCGCTGATGGGGGCGATCCTCGAATCGGGGTGCGGCTTGCGGGCCATGCTCCTGGGCTTGGCTTCCTCGGCCCGCCATCCCCTGCTGGATCGGCCCATCTGGCAGGAAAAGCGCCTCCATCGCGTCGGGGGAAAAGGGCGGCGGCTCGGCCAATGTGGCACGGGCCGGACTCTCTCTGTGCAGCAGTTCCTGGATAGGGACTGGTTCTGGAGCCGGCGTAACCTCGGGCGCAATGAGGGAGGAGAAGATGTAGCGGTCACGCGGCAGCAAGCGGAGCATCTCAGCCAGCACGGGGCGGGGCAGTCCGTTGAGGCGGTTGCTCAGGCGCTGAAAGATCAGGTGGAGAAAGAGTACATCCACCGCCGCGTCGTGAAAGGAGGGTTCGACAAGATCGGCCCCCATCTGAGTGAGGACTGCTGGGGGGAACGCTCGTGAAAGGAGCCCGCGGTCTATTGCCAGTTCCGCAGCCAGATTTTCAAGCTTGTGGCTTCGAAGCGTGGGGACTACCAGCAACGAGAGCTCCATGGTGTCGACCAGAGGGTTTGTCAGCGCTCCGCCGAAGGCTGACTTGCAAGCCCGGCTAAGGAAGGCCAGGTCGAAGCGCCCGTTGTGGGCTACGAGAGGCAGATCGCCGATGAAGGCGGCTATCCGGTGGATCTGCTCATCAATAGAGGGGGCTGCCCGGAGCGCCTCCATCTTCTGCGGATTGCTTTCCAAGTGCAGCTTCTGGCGAAGCGAGAGCGGCAGCTCTTTGAGCGGGCGCACGAAGAGGTTGCAGCCGGCCGTCGGCACGCCAGCAACAACGCGCAGGGCGGCGAATTGAATGATGCCATCGGTCTCGTAGTCAAGACCCGAAGTCTCGACATCGAAGACGACGTAGGTAGAGAGGTCAATCGGCAAAGGGGGGATCGGCAGGGGCTCTGGCAACAGAGGAGGAGGAGCGGAGGCCACGGCGGGGCCGGGCGTTGCAGGGGCGTCGGCTCCACCCAGGAGTTGGTGCAGCACCCACACCCCACCGGGCCGCTCAGTGAATAGCTCTGAGTGGGCCAGTATCTCCTCAAGATGGTTCTCGCGAGCGAATGGATGGCGCTCCTGCAGCAGCTTCAGCAGCAGCGGCTTCTTCAGGCCTTCTGGATGCTCGCTCAGGATGCGTTGAACCTCGAGGCCAAGGGGGCTATCAACGCGCAAGATCTCACCCCTCTGTGCCTGCCGTCTCGCGTCGGTGCTCCGCTTATGGCAACACAGTCCAGCGGCCCTCCATTACGCCTCTGGGCTGTGGTGGCGAATACGGAAAAGGCAGGCACACACCTGAACCGGCGAAGCCAAAAGCCGGCGTACGCCTCTTGGGCCTGACCGAGAGGTGGCCCGTGCAAGTGCTCTGGGCTAGGCGGCAATCGCTGCAATGGCCACTGTATGCAGTATAGCACATTTTCCGGTGTTATGCAGCTTGCATCGCCAACTGCTGTCCCTACTGATACGCGATGGCACGGCACCGCCATCGCGCCGGCTGGTAGCGGGAGGAATCAAGGAGCCTCGCCCGAGTCCAAGTTGGACCCGCGCGAGGCTCCTCTCTTGGCGCGTACAACGGAACACGCAACACGCAGTACGTAATACGCAGCGCGCAATACGTCCCGCGCATCACGTCTCACGTTTTACGTCCTACGTCTTACGCCTTACTTGACCTCAACGACCGCGCCGACTTCCTCGAGCTTGGCCTTGGCGGCCTGGGCCTCTTCCTTGCTCACGGCCTTGCGGATGGTCGAGGGGGCGCCATCGACGGCTTCCTTCGACTCGCGCAGGCCGAGGCCGGTGAGCTCGCGCACGACCTTGATGACCTTGATCTTGTCGGGGCCGGTCTCCTTGAGGATGACGTCGAACTCGGTCTGCTCCTCAACGGCCGGAGCGGCCGCGGCGGCGGGCGCAGCACCGGCCGCAGGGGCAGCCGCCACGGCTACGGGGGCGGCCGCGCTGACGCCGAACTCCTGCTCCAAGGTCTTGACCAGGTCGGCCAGGTCCATGACGCTCATTTGCTTGATGGCGTCGATAATCTCCTGCTTGTTCATGGCTCTCTCTTTCCTCTCTTGATGCCAGGTTGGAAACCCGGCCTGGGTGCCGGGTTAGAAACCCGGCCTGGGTGCCGGGTTAGAAACCCGGCCTGGGTGCCGGGTTAGAAACCCGGCCTACCGATTTCTTGGGCCGAACGTGGGGCCGGGTAGGATACCCGGCCTGGGTGCCGGGGATATCCCGGACGGGTCAGGCGCCGGCCTCTTCCATCTTCTTGGCCTGGGCCTGCAGGACGTTGAGCAGGCCGCGCAATGTGCCGGCGAGCACGGTGACCAGGCCGCTGATGGGCGCATTCATCTGGCCCAGGACGCGGCCCAGGAGCACCTCGCGCGAAGGCAGGTTGACCAGGGCGTTGACCTCGTCGGCGCCGAGGATGCGCTGGCCCGCCTGGCCGCCCTTGACGACCAGCTCGCGGTTGGCCGCGGCAAAGTCGCTCAGGGCACGGGCGGCGCCGGCGATGTCCTCGCGGATGACGCTGGCGGCCGTGGGGCCCTTCAGCAGCTCTGCGGGGGCCGGCAGGCCGGCCCTGGCCAGCGCCAGCTCGGCCAGGGTGTTCTTGACCACGTGGAACTCGGCACCGTGCGGCCGCAGGGCCCGGCGCAGCTCGTTGAGCCTGGGGGTCGGCAGGCCCCGGTACTCGGCCCAAACGATGACCTGGCCCGCGCGGAAGCGCTCGGCCAACTCGGCAATCTGCTTTTCCTTCTCCTCGCGGGTTGCGGGCAAGAGACTCACCTCCTTGTATTGCGTAATGCGTGCTGCGTGATGCGTAAGGGATGGCCGCTATTGCGTATATGCCTCACATCTCACGTTTTGCGTTTCACGCTTCACGTGTTCCGTTACGCGCCTCGCCTAGCACGCTCTGCAAAACGCGCAAGAATCAAAAAGCGCCCTCATGCCTGCCGGCACGAAGACGCTCAGGAGGCGACGCGCACTCGTCGCGTGCACCCTCTCGTCCTCGCCTCGGCAGGCATTCGATTGAGCGGCAATGCCGCACCTGCTGTCTACAGCGAGTGAAACCCGCTCTGCGATTGGAACTGGATCAGGCCCTCGTGCCCATCGCCTGGCCCACATCCACCCGCACGCCGGGGCCCATGGTCGATGTGACGGTGATGCGGCGGATGTAGGTGCCGCGCAGGCTCGCGGGCTTGGCGCGCGTGATGGCATCCATCAGGGCGCTCAGGTTCTCCATCAGTTGGTCGACGGTAAAGCTCGCCTTGCCGATGGGCACGTGCACATTGCCCGTGCGGTCTAGCCGGTACTCCACGCGCCCCTGCCGCGTCTCGCGGATCACGCGCGGCAGGTCGTCGGGCTGGACGATGGTGCCGGCCTTGGGGTTGGGCATCAGGCCGCGCGTGCCCAGGATGCGACCCAGGCGGCCGACCTTGCTCATCACCTGGGGCACGGCGATGGCCACGTCAAAGTCGAGCCAGTTCTCGTTCTGGATTTTCGCGATCAGGTCGTCGGAGCCCACATAGTCGGCTCCGGCCTCGCGGGCGATGCGTGCCGCATCGCCTTCGGCAAAGACCAGGATGCGCACCTGTTTGCCGGTGCCCGCCGGCAGGTTGACCACGCCACGGATCTGCTGGTCGGCCTGGCGGGGGTCGAGGGCGGTGCGCAGGTGCACCTCGACCGTCTCGTCAAAGTTGGCCTGAGCGTTCTGCTTCACCAGCGCCAGCGCATCGCGCGGCGCGTAGTAGGTGTCGCGGTCAACGGTTTGGGCCTTGGCGTTGTACTTTTTGCCGTGCTTGGGCATGCTTCTCTCCTATGTGGTCGTTAGCGGGCCTGTGGCCCTCCCACGAATGCCACAGGGCACGAATTGCGTGCTGCGTATTCCGTAACACGCACCACGTGCCACGGGGCCGGCTACTCCGTCACGCGGATGCCCATGCTGCGGGCGGTGCCCTCGATCATGCGCATGGCCGCTTCCACATCGTTGGCGTTGAGGTCGGGCATCTTGGTCTGCGCGATCTCACGCAGTTGGGCGCGGGTGACCGTGCCGACCGGGTTGCGGTTGGGCACGCTGGCGCCCTTCTCCACGCCGGCGGCTTTGCGCAAAAGGTCCACCACCGGCGGCGTCTTGGTCACAAAGGTGAAGGAGCGGTCGGCGTAGACGGTAATCTCGACCGGGACGATCGAGCCGGCCATGGCCGCCGTGCGGGCGTTGTACTCTTTGACGAACTGCATGATGTTGAGGCCGTGCTGGCCGAGGGCGGGGCCGACGGGCGGCGCCGGGCTGGCCTTGCCGGCCGGGATCTGTAGCTTGACGATTGCCTTGACTTTCTTCGCCATCCGATATGCTCCTGGGAGACGTAATACGTAACACGTAATACGTAAAACGTGACACGCGATGCGCAATACGTATTACGTGTTACGTATCACGTTTTACGTTTTCGTCTTTGCCTCTACGCGCGCTCTACCTGCAGGAAATCCAGCTCCACGGGCGTCTCGCGGCCGAAGAACGATACCAGCACGCGCACCTTGCCGCGGTCCACGTCGAGCTCGTCGACGGTGCCGATAAAGTCGGCGAAGGGCCCCTCGATGATGCGCACGCGTTGGCCCTCGCGGAAGGTCACGCGCACCCGTGGCGCTTCGCTCTCCATGCGCTTGAGGATCTTGTCGACCTCTTCCTGGCGCAGGGGCGAGGGCTTGGTGGCAGTGCCCACAAAGCCGGTGACGCCGGGCGTGTTGCGCACCACGTACCACGAGTCGTCGTTCAAGATCATCTCGACCAGCAGGTAGCCGGGGAAGACGCGACGCCGGGTGGTGCGCTTGTGGCCATCGCGGATCTCGACCTCCTCCTCGGTGGGCACGATGACCTGGAAGATCTGGTCTTGCATGCCCATCGATTCGATGCGCTGTTCGAGGTTCTTCTTGACCTTGTTCTCGTAGCCGGAGTATGAGTGCACCACGTACCAGGCGCGTTGCCCGGGTGCGGCCTGCTCGACCGCCTCGGCCTCGGGCGCGCCGGCCAGCTCCTCGGCCTCGTCGAGGAAGGCGCGCACCTCGGGCGATTCCTCGCTGGCGGGGCGCTGTTCCTCGGCCGCAGGAGCCTCGGTGCTCTCTTCAGTTGTCTCCTGGGCGCCTTCAGCCTCGACCGGTTGTTCGAGGCGGTCTTCTTCCAAGTCCATGAACTTACCTAAAGCCCTTCTCTTGCACTGCGGCCGTGCTTGCGGCCGCGGGATTTCAGCGCACGACCAGCCCGATCAGTTGGGCGAACAGGTAGTCGACGGCGCCGAGGAAGGCACTCATAGCGACCAGAACGCTGACCACGATCAGGCTGAGCCGGGTGGCCTCCTGGCGGCTTGGCCAGACCACTTTGCGCAGCTCGGCCCGGGTCTCGCGAAAATAGCGCACCAGGGCGTTATCGCGTTGCACTCGTTCCACGGGTTGTCTCCTAGCTTCTCGACCCATAGGCAGGAAACAGCCTGCGACACCGCCGCAAGGCCACCTCAACATAAGCGAAGCGGGCTCCCATGCCCGCGGTGCCCCTGGGCCCATGCGGGGCTGCGGCTGGGAGCCGCTCCTCTTGGTTTGAGACAGGTCCCTGAGACAGCATCTCAGGTACGGATTGTCGAGGCAGGCCAGGCAGGAATCGAACCCGCAACCTGCGGTTTTGGAGACCGCTGCTCTGCCAATTGAGCTACTGGCCTACGGCTGCCAGTGGTCCGTTGCCAGTCGTCAGTTGCGGTGTGCACCTGCTGCAGACAACAGACCACTGACCACTACTTGGTTTCCCGGTGCGTGGTGTGCTTGCGGCAGCGCGGGCAGTACTTGCGCAGCTCGATCCGCCCCGGGTCGTTCTTGCGATTCTTCTCGGTTGTATAGTTGCGCTCCTTGCACTCGCTGCAAGCGAGCGTAACGATCATGCGGTTCTCTTTCTTCGCCATTCGTCAATGCTCCAGCAAGTCTGCCGTCAGTCGAGGATCTCGGTGATGACGCCGGCGCCGACGGTGCGGCCGCCCTCGCGGATGGCGAAGCGCGAGCCGACTTCGATGGCCACCGGGGTGATCAGGTCCACATTCACCGTGACGC
>Ga0078972_1011342_pt1 | contig 16030 bp, 13 predicted proteins | sample YelNatPaOPGAMG01_FD_67568 | JGI IMG/M metagenome (GOLD analysis project Ga0078972, IMG submission 67568) | Hot spring thermophilic microbial communities from Obsidian Pool, Yellowstone National Park, USA - OP-RAMG-01 (SPADES assembly) (version 2) | ecosystem: Environmental > Aquatic > Thermal...
GCATATACAGTGTACGTATACTACACGCACCCTTGCCCTCCCCCAGTTTTTGAGCCGTTCCGGCCGGAGGGAAAGGAACAGCAAGGCGCGTGAAAGCGTGGAACCGGCTTCCGTCGGCGCGACCGCTCGGTTCTGAGGCGACCGGAACCGGCGTGTGACTGGCGCAGGTCCTGCTAGTTGAGCCCCGGGCGGGCAGTGCATCCAAGACGGCAAGAGTGCTGCTGTCGGAAGGGTTCAGAGGGACAAGAATGGCAGTGACGAGGGCGGCCAGGATCCCATTCGGTTCAAGGAGGCAACACGGGCGGCAGGGCCACTCCACGCCCGCAGGTGAGCCGTCTCAGGATTTGCAAGAATCGCCGCAGGGCGTGTTCTTGCCAGCGGACGTCGGCGAGCATGTAGACGGCGATGGAAAGCACGCTGAGGACTCTTCGGGTGCCATGGCGTGGGGTTCGCCGCTGGGTCTCGAAGTAGGGACGGGCCTTTTGCGCCAGGGGATCTTGTCCCAGCAGGAGCGTCAACAGGTAGGCCAGGGTGAGGGCCATCAGCAGCCGCAGGAGCCGCTGGGTGCGCTCGACTTCCAGATGCAACCCGCGCAGCCCGAGATGGCTCTTCCAGTCCCGGAAGCAGTGCTCGATCTGCATTCGTTCCGCATACAAGCGGACGACCTCCTCGGTGGGAAGCCAGGACTCGGAATCGGGTGGCACGATCAGGAACCAAGCGTCTTGGAACCCTTTGCCGCGGTAGACGATCACGTCGACGGGCTCCTGCTGTCGGCCGTGGTAGAGCACATGGCGGTAGCGCATGGGCACTCCGGTGCGATGGGGGAGGCGACCCAAGCTGAGCCGCTGACGGCGGTCCCGCACCAGGCCTTCGATGATGACCTTGCCTCTGCCGCGGATCAGATAGGGTTGGCGCCACGCGTTCAGTTCCTGGATCAGCTCCACGCGGGCGTAGCCACGATCCAAGACGAACAGTAAGCGCGCCTGGGGCGGAGCCGCCTCCGCCACCCAGGCCAGCAGGTAGCGTTCGGCCAGATTCTGGGAGGCGGGTCGGAGGGTGGTCCAGGGATACTCGAAGTCCACCCAGGCTACAGGCACCGCGCGCCCCTCCAGGGGGATCGCGGCATTCACCACCTCGACGCCGTTGATGCTGGTCTGGTCAAACACCACGAGCGTCCAGTTCGGGGCGTGGCGTCCCAGGATGAGCGCCAGCATGCATTCGGCCAGACTGGCGGGGTCGAAGTAGCGGTTCTTGAGGAACCGCGAGAGCCACTTGTAGTTGCTCTTGAAGGTGGCGCCGTCGGGCAGGGCGCGGGCGATGGAGGTCAAATGCAAGCCGCCATAGCCGAAGCGCACGCTCACCGCCAGGCGGAGGAAAGCGCTGGTGAGCCGGGCCAAGTTGCGGCGGACGGTCTTGCGCAGCCCGCCGAAATAGGACTCCACCAGCTGGCAGATGGGGGCGGAAGGGTCCAGGTCACATTTCATCTTTATAGATGAAACACAGGCGGGTCAAAAAAATGCCCTACTCCTCGGGCCGCAGCAGTTCATGGTTCAGTTCGCAGATCGCTTCCAACTTGCGCTTCAGCTCCTGGTAGTTCCGCAGCCACCGGGCCACTTGTGCGCGCTGCTCCGGACGGATGCTGAACTGCCGGGTGCGCCCGCCCGCGTAACTGACCGTCAACACCCAGACCCGATGCCCCTCCCCCCGCGCACATTTCGGACAGCCCCGTTTGTGGTGCAGCTCCCGCTCCAGCAAGGAACCGCGCAGGATCTGGGTCGGATCCGGCAGCCGCGCCGCCAGCCGCTGGCGGGCCCTTTCGACCTCCTTGTGTTTCATCTCTATCAATGAAACACAAACATTCCCCGCTGTCAAGCACTTTTTCATGGTCATGGGCTTGCCTGGCGTTCCGCTGGTTCCCCAAAAACTGGGGGAGGGCAAGTGCGCCCGGCTCTTGACAAGCTTCCCCGAATGACGGCGATAATAAGCCTTCGGCATCCGGTTTGAAGATCGATCGGGAGATCAATCTTTGGGTCCCACGACTGAAGAGGCAAAACGCCCGCCCGCAATTCGCGGTCTCCGATGGTATATCGGGGCTCTGCTGTTTGCCTCCACCATTATCAACTACGTGGACCGGCAGACACTCAGTGTGCTGGCCCCCTTCCTTCAGAAGGAATATCGGTGGAGCAATTCCGATTTTGCGACGATCCTCATCTCGTTTCGGGTGGCGTATACCATCATGCAGTCGGTTTCAGGCCGGCTGCTGGATCGCTTCGGCACTCGGCGGGTGCTTCGAATCAGCGTGGCGTACTATTCGGCGGTGGCGGCACTGACGTCCCTGGCCGGGGGGCTCTCGAGCTTTCGCATTTTCCGGTTCCTGCTGGGGGCCGGTGAGGCGGCGAACTGGCCGGGGGCCACGAAGGCCGTGTCCGAGTGGTTCCCGGCGAAGGAGCGGGCGTGGGCGGTCGCACTGTTCGACAGCGGATCCTCGATCGGTGGGGCGGTTGCACCGTTCCTCGTGCTGTTTCTGTATAAAACCTTCGGAAGTTGGCGGCTGGCGTTCCTGATCACCGGCAGTCTCGGAGCGCTCTGGCTGTTTGCGTGGAACTGGCTCTACCAGACTCCGGAGAGGCACGCCCGGATTAGCACCGAAGAACTGGACTACATTCGGCAAGGGCGCGTAGCTGATTCGAAAACCGCTTCCGAAGCGGAGGGCGTGGGCGCGCTCAAACTCTTGCGATACAGGCAGACGTGGGGGATCGTGCTGGGCCGCTTCCTGCTCGATCCTTACTGGTTCCTGATGTCGGAATGGTTCGCCTTGTATTTAGTGAGTAAAGGATTTTCTGTCGAACAGAGCGTGCTCGGGTTCTGGGCGCCGTTTCTTGCGGCCGATCTCGGCAATTTCTTCGGCGGCGGGCTTTCTAGCCGTTGGATCGCCCGCGGATGGCCGGTTGGGAAGTCGCGCCGGACGGTCCTGCTCATCTTCGGCCCCAGCATGCTGGTCCTGATATTCGCCGCGTTCAGCTCGAACTACCTGCTCCTCATCCTGCTATTCGCGTATGCGAGTTTCGCCTATTCGGCGTGCTCCACCATGTTTCTCTCGCTGCCCGCCGACGTCTTCCACACCCGGGCGGTGGCTTCTGTCAGCGGCATGGGCGGCACGGCGGCGGGGATCGGGACGCTCATCTCTACCTATCTGATCGGCGTCATTTCGGACCGTGTCTCGTTCCAGCCCGTCATCATCGCCGCGTCGATAATCCCCTGCATCGCGACACTGGTGTTCGTGTCGCTGGTGCGCTCCGCCAAAAAGCCGGATCCGGACAACGTGCTGCAGCATTTCTGAGCTACTTGGGAGCTTTCGTGCGCTGGATCAGTTCATCCACCTTGCGGACAATGATCTCCTCCACCTCGGGAGCGAACGGCGAAGCGAGCCCGTACGGGATGTTCTCGCCTGCGCCACCCTCGTAGCCGCCCTCTTTGAGGACGCGCACCGACGGTATGTACGCAAAAACGTCATTCGAATACCCCGCCACCCAGGTGCCCGCAAAGCCGTAGGCCTGTTTCAGTCGCAGGGAGTAGTCCACTACGACCTCACCTCCTAGCATGATCAGCTTCAGGCCATCCCTGAACTGCCAGACCTGGACCGGGTACGGATACCGGCTGGGGAGGCTTCCTTCGCGATCCAATCGCCGGAGCAGGAAACCCGCTCGGCGTGCCGCGGTGGCATCAGGGCCTTTCAGCCCAGCCTGAAGCTGTTCGCGGGAAGGCGGGTTCTGGAACGGCACATCGACCAACTCGAACGCGGCACGGATAGGGCCCTCGAGAGCCCTCATCCGCCCTTGCAGAACTTCTTCGGTTGCGATTGCCAGCAGCCGCCCATAGGTCTGCGCCAGTTCCAAAGACCGCCTGGGCAGAGGATTGATGTCCGCGCCGCAACCCTGCACGAACAGGGCGATCATCCCGGGATACCTTCTTTCCATCTCTTGCTGGAAATAACCGGGCCAGTCTGCGCTGATTTCATAGCCGTTGAGCACGGTGCCATGGCACAGAGGGGGGCTACGCTTGGGGCCACAGTCGATTCGGCCTTCGCCCCGGATGGTCACGTGGTCGAGCTCTTCGCCCCACAGCAGTGCATAACGGAAGCGCGACGTGGCGCGGTCGGCGTAGGGAGGATATGGCAGCGTCTCCGGGGGGCTGAAATCCTTCTGGCGTTCGCTCATGCGGAGTACGGCGCCTGCGCCGATCCAGAAGGCCAAGCGGCTGGACAGCCGGAGCGTGCCGCAGCGGTACTGGCCGGCCGGGACATAAACGGTCCCGCCCCCCTCTCTTGCCACTGCATCCAGGGCGCGTTGTCTTCATCGGCCGAAGTCTGTCACTCCGGTCTGATCTTCAGGGGCCGGAGCCCGTGGAGCCGCTGCCGGCGCAGAAGGGCGGGCGGCAGTCAGAAAGCGATCTTCAAGCTGAACTGGAGCACCCTTGTTCCGCCGACGTTGGCGATCTGACCGAATGTGGCGCGTCCGAGGCGAACCTCCGGCGAGCCGAGCTGCGGATGGTTAAACAGGCTGAAGAACTCGGCGCGGAACCTGGTCGTCATGCTCTCCCGGATGAATTTCATGGGGAAAGACTTCGACATGCTGACATCCGTGCCCGATCCTCCGGGACCGCGCAAAATCCCCCGCCCGGCGCTGCCCCAGGTGCCGGGCTGAGCCTGCTGCACCGCTGCCGTGTTGAAGTATTGAGCGATGCGCTGGCCCCTCGGGCGGTCGTTGGGCAGGTAGAGATTTCCAGAGATCACCGCCAGCGGGGTTCCGGCGCCGGCCATGGCGTCGTTGGTGCTGGTGAAACTAAGCGGTCCGCCGGTGGTCCCGCTGACGATGCCGCTGAATTGCCAGTCGTCGGTAATGATCCCCAGATAGGGTGAGCTCAGAGCCTTGCCGAGGCGGGGGAGGTTCCAGACGAAGGAACTCACGAACAGGTGTCTGCGGTCGTAATCCGACGGCCCGTGTTGCATTCGCCAGTTGTAAGGATTCCAGACGCTGCCGGTGGAGGCCTCATTGTTCGTGGAGCGGTAGTCCAGCGCTTTGGAGAAAGTGTAGGAGACCTGTACGCTAAAGTCATGGCTGAAACGCTTTTTCGCGGATGTTTGCAATCCGTTGTAAAACGAGTTCAAGCCATTGAAAATGCAGGAAACGCTTGAAAACTCGGGGAAGGGGCGGCGCCCGTTGACATTGGCGCGGTTCAACGCCAGGTTCTTGGTGGGATTGGGATCCAGGTTGTAGTTGTAAGTCGGGGGATTCAACTGGATGTCCGAGGTCAGTTGCGATGCCTTACTACCCACGTAGCTCAACTGGAAGGTCCAGTCCGCAATCCCTTTTTCCAGCGTCACGTTCCAGTTTTGCGTGTACGGCAACTTCAACGTGGGCTGGTAGACCACCGCCGAGGTCGGAAGCTGGAACGGCGTGTTGGGGTCGAAATCTCCGGCGAACGGAAACAGATTCAGGTTTTGCCGGCCCCGGTAGGGATCATCGAACAACCCCTCCTGGAAGGCGACCGTGAAGCTGAACGGCGTCTGCAAGTTCATGTTGTTCAGGGCGTACATCATGGGGACGTCGTAAAAGATGCCGTAGCCCGCCCGCAGGCTGGTTCTGCCGTCGCCGTTGACGTCCCACGCGATACCCGCCCTTGGCGCGAACTGTTTCTTGCTGGCCGCGACGCCACTTTTGGGAATCGTGTATCCCGACACCGTGTCCCCCGGATAGAAAAGACCTCGGGGGGCGTTGACGTAACGCTGCGACTTCAGCCCGTTCCTGTAGTCATCGATGCGGAATTGGACCTCCCGGTCTTTGAGATCGGTCATCGGCGTATAAGGTTCCCAGCGGAGACCGTAATTTAACGTAACGCGCCGAGAAATCCGCATGGCGTCGTTGAAGTAGAACCCCTGGTAATGATAGCGCCGCGCCTCGATTTCGCCGTTGCTCTGGTCAAACGCACTCATCAACCCCAGCAGGTAATCCGCCTCGTCGTAATTGGTGTAGCGCCCGTTGAAGCTGAAATTACCCGACCCGTGGAAGGTGTTGTACTCGTTGTAGCGGGAGAACATGATATCGGTCCCGGCCACCATGCTGTGCCGCCCCTTGATCCAGCGCCAGGAATGGGTCCATTCGATGTTAGTGCGGGCGAAGACCGCCGGCGGGTTGGGCGTAGAAGGCGCCTTGGTGCCGCTGGTGCCGCTGAAGCTAACCGCAATCTGGTTGGATGTGGGGTTGACCTTCACGCCGAAGTCCGCGATGGTGTAAGGAAAGTCGTAGCCGCGTTTGCCTGTGGTCCGCGACATCGTGATGTGAGTGTCGGCAACAAGGGTGGGGGAAACAATCAAAGTGTAGCCCATGGTGGCGTTCTTGCTGAAAGACCACTGTGACTGCACCACGGAATGGATATTGGCCTTGTCGAAGCCCGCGATGGCTGGATCCGTGTTCTGGAGGTATCGCCCGAGCAGGTTGTGCTTGGCGTTGGGCCGCCAGTCAACCCGGAGAATGTATTCCCGCGGATCCTCGTTCGTGACGTTTCTCCAATAGATGTATCCGTCGGCGCCGGGGACGGGGGAAAGTTTGAGAAGGTTTACCGCCGCCGGAGAGAAACGGCTTGAGGGAATCAGGTTGCCGGCGAAAGGCTGCCCGTTGGTGGGATCCAACAGCGTCACTGGTTTCGACCGCGCCAGCAAGTCGGCGAAATTCCCCGAACGGTGTGCGCCCGGCATGGTCAGCGCCTTGCTTTCGGTGGGCATCGTTCTGTACCAGGTTCTTTGAATCCCTCCGAAAAAGAACAGCTTGTCCTTCACCACCGGCCCGCCGAGCGTAAAGCCCGTCTGATTCCGTTTGAGATTGTCGGACTGGTGCAGAAAATAGCTGCCGGCGTTGAAGTTGTAATTCCGTACGAACCAGAAGCCGCTGCCGTGGAACTCGTTTGTGCCGCTCTTGGTGACCACGTTGACCGCCGCGGCGGAACTCTTGCCCACCTCGGCGCTCATGTTGCTGGTCTGCACGGAGAACTCTTCCACGGCGTCCGGGAACGGGTATGGGGCGTTGACGTTGGTGAGGTTATCCTGGTTGTCGCCTCCGTCGAGCGTGAAGCGCGTCGTGTTTTGCCGCGATCCATTGATGGAAAACTGCTGGTTGTCGGCGGGGCTTTTGGCGCCGCCCGTGACGCTGCCGCCGGCGTTCACCGCGCCGGGAACCAGCAGTCCGAGTTGCAGCACGTTGCGCCCGTTCAGCGGCAATTCCAGAACTCGTTTGCCGTCCACGACATTCTTGATGGTGGCGCTGCTGGTCTCCACCGTCACGCTGGCGGCCTCCACCTGCACGCGTGTGTTTATGTCGCCCACTTCGAGCGTGGCATCGATCTTGGCGTTATCGTTTACCTGGAGCACAATTCCGGTTCTCACGAAGGCCTTAAACCCCGGCTGCTGAATGGTGATGTTGTAACTGCCAATGGGGAGCAGTGGAAAACTGTACTGTCCCAACTGGTTGGTCGTGGTTTCCCGGACCTGGTTACGCTCGACGTGCGTGAGCGTCACTTTCGCGCCGGGGATAGCTCCGCCCTGCGCATCCGTAACGCTGCCGTAAATGCCCGCCGTGCCGGCCTGCTGCGCCAGACAGGGAATGCTGAGAACGAGCCCCGCCACAACCATGGCCGGGACGATGCCGATTGCGAGACTAAGTCTGGTTGCCCTCATTTCTGTCTACCTCCCAAAGAAGTTTTTTTCGCAGCCTGGTGAGGGGTTGCGCTTACCGCATTTCCTGTCTCCTGCACGGCGGATTTCGGCGCGCCCAACTGCTCGATGCGCCGTTCGGCCCGGGACAGATCATTACCGGCGAGCAGGATCCGGCCGCTGGCGGCTCCGCTCACACGCAGGAATGTCCCGGCGGAAGCCGTTCGCGAGCCGCGGATAAACGCGTCAACTACGTTGTTCAACCACAATACAGGCGAAGAGCCCGCCACGGTGTCCGTCCGGAACCCGTCTAGGGTCAGATCCTTCACATCGTCGAAAATCATGGCCGGCCGCAAGTCCTCTTTGTCCCAGCGCAGTTGCGCGTTGCTCAGCGCAAGCCCTTCGACGTGGCGCGCATAGAGACCAAAGGCCGGCAGCGTTCCAAACATCGTGCCTTCCGGGTACTTGGAGATATGCTCGGGCACGTCCAAGCCTTTCGGGTCCTGGTTGCCGCCCGCCATCGTAATCATGATGTTCGACAAAGCGATCCGGCGCGGCGCGTGTCCAGGGATGCCCGTCACCGAGCTGGTCATGGTGGCGCCGCGGGCGACGATGTTATTTATCAAGACGTTTTCGACCGAGCCCGGCGTGGGCGGATCCATGCCGCGGCCCCGGTTGCCCAAACGCACGAAGATGGGGGTCTGGACGTCCACCATGGAGATGTTCGAGACCACCACGCCGTTGATGTGGGCGCCGTCCACCGATTCCAGCGAGATGCCGGATATGGGCGGGCGGCCTTTGTCGCGGGGCATCATGGTGATGTTGCTGACAGTGACGTCCTTGAGGTCCCAGCTCGATTCTGTGCCGAACTTGAAGTTGCTGCAATTCGTCCGGGTGACGCAATTGGTCACCACCAGATGCTCGACGTTGCGCCTTTGGCCCATGCCCATCGAGGGGCTGGCTTTCGGGCAGATGGCGTCGTCGAAACAGTCGATGTAACAATTCGAAATCCGCACATAGCGCGAAGCGTCCGGGTCGATCCCGTCGGCATAGCCGTTCAGGATGGTCACGCCGTCGATGTCCACGTAGTCGCTGCCCCAGAAGCTGATCGAATAGTTCGGCGAGTTCTGCACCGTGATGCCGCGGATGGTCACGTACTGGCAGTTCTTTATGGCGACCGTCTTGGGGCCGCGGCGCCGCGTGCGGTTTCCGTCTATGACTCCCTGTCCCGTGATGGCGATGTGCTGGGCGTTGTCCGCCGTCACCAAGCCGTAGTGGAAGTAGGTGGTCTCGTTATCGGAGACCGACTTGAACGGCAGCGTCTCGTAAGGATCGAAGTCGGCGTTGTCCGGACTGGCCAGGATCACTGAACCGTTGTCCAGGTGCAGCGTCACGAAACTCTTCAGGTGGATCGTGCCGCAAAGGTACCTGCCGGCCGGAACCCAAACCGTTCCACCTCCTTCTGCGGCGGCAGCGTCGATAGCCTTCTGGAAGGCGGCGGTGTCCTTGGCGGCGCCGTCGCCCTTAGCCCCATAATTGCGGACGTTGAAATTAGCAGCCTGAAGCGCAGTCAGAAGAAAAGAGAGTGCGAATACCCCGCACCCTCGGAGTAACCAACCCATTTCGATGCCTCCCGCAAAACAGCTCACCCCGGAGTGTAACCGATTCCAATGCGAAATGCAAGACGGATCTTGCGGTAAAATCGAAGCTTGGCGCCAAAAGCTTTCAAGACGGTCCATGACGTGGCCCGGGCGGCGGGCGTGAGCGTGGCTACGATCTCCCGGGTGCTCAACCAGCATCCTAACGTAAGCGCAAAGACGCGCGAGCGGGTGCTGGCCCTCATCCAACAATCCGGCTTCCGCCCCAACGCCATTGCGCGGCGGCTGGCTCACGGGCGCACTGGTCTGCTCTGCTTCCTGTTATCGAACCGGGACATTATTCATTCCTTTCACTCGCGGGTCCTCAAGGGGGTGGAAGACTACTGCCAGCAACAGCACCAGCAGGTGATCTTCACGACTTTTGACTACGGGCCGGACGACGCCATGCCCGCCGACACTCTGCCGCGGATCGTGCGCGAGTACCGCGCCATAGACGGCGTGCTCGTGGCCGGCACCAACTACCCGAACCTGCTGCGCTACTTCGCCGAAGCCGATCTGCCCTACGTGCTGTTCGGCAACAACCTGGTTACCGGCGGGCTTGCTTTGCCGCGCAAATTCGCCGTTTGTTTCGACGAGCGGGCCGGCGCGCGCGAGGCGGTGGAATTTCTGGCCGAGCTGGGCCACCGGCACATCACATTCGTCGGCGACCTCTCCCATCCGTGGTATCAACGCAGGGAGCAGGGCTACCGGGACGCCATGGAAAGCCGCGGACTGCGGCCCGCTTCGCTCGATATCCGGGGCGATTCCGACTGCACGGAGCTCGGACGGCGCGCGGTGCCGCTGCTGTTGCGCCAGTACCCCCGCACCACCGCGATCCTTGCGCAAGACGACGAGACCGCTTGCGGCGTGCTCGAAAACCTGGAAAAAGTCGGACTCCGCGTGCCGCGGGACATCAGCTTGATGGGCTATGACGACATCTCCGAGATCCGTTATCTGAAGCCGGCTCTCACCACCGTGCGGGTGCCAAAAGCCAGAATCGGCTGGCAGATGGCCGAATCCCTGGTGGCGAGGGTGGCCGGCAAGCCCGTCCGGCTGCCCGTACTGCTGGCTACCGAGCTCGTGATCCGCGATTCCTGTGCCCGTCCAGCCTCCAGATCGTAACCTGTCTGTAACCGGTTACGAATCTTTTTGACACCCGGCGCATTTTTGGCATAAGATCAGGGGGACGGAATGCCGGCCGGACGAAGTTCCCTGTGGCCTGCTCCAGTACGGCTGGCATTGGGAATCAACTTTTGAAGGAGAGATGCAAGATGCCGCACCACGATGTGACCCGCCGCGAGTTCGTCAGCGGCGTTTCCGCCGCTGTCCCCGCGGTCTTAGGCGGGCAGCCGGTCCGCACCGCCAAATTCCCGCGCTGGCCGGCTTTCCGCGAAGCCGACGAAAAGGCGGCGCTCCCCGTTTTGCGCAGCGGGGGTTTGGTCGCGGACTAAGGTTGTTGACGAGGCGGAAATCCGGTTCGCGCAGCTGATGGGCGCCAAATATTGTCTGGCTACCTGTAACCTGAATCCGGCGCATTCTGGCGGGTGAAACGTCGATCAAGGGGCGGATTGGCAGCCTTCATGTGCGATTTTAGTATCCTGATCCTTACCTCACTTTTGGTTAAGTGAGGATCAGAGTGCGCCGATCACCCCGAAATCTTAGAATCGCCTGTGATCACAGGGGTCTGACGCACTTCGGTGGCATCTACTTCTTCCACGAATTTCTTCAACTGCTGCAACTGCGTGGTTTTTGGCCCAGCACTTGAGCTACCCCCGGCGCAATCACCGCTACAGCCTGTCCCAGATGATACTGGCGCTGGTCTACCGCATCGTGCTGGGGCTTGACCGCATCGAGACCGCGTCATTCTTGCGTTCCAACGGCACCTTCCAGTACCTGACCGGTCTGCCGAGTTTCCCCGATCCGCAGACGTTGCGCCGCTTTTTACTCCAGGCCCCGGAGTCGTTTTGGGAACAGATGCATCGCGTCAACGACCGACTGCTGCAACACTTCATCCATCTGCCCGAACACCGATCGCGCCTGATTTTCGATCTGGACAGCACCGTGGTCACTGTGTTTGGTCGTCAGGAACAGGCGGCAGTGGGTTACAACCCGCGTTACCGCGGAAAGCGTTCCTACAATCCGCTGCTGTGCATCGAGTCCAACTCCTCCTACCTCTGGGACACTGAACTGCGCCCCGGCAATGCCGGGACTTGGGATGGCAGCCCTGAGCTGTTGGACACTTGTTTCGCCAACGTGCGCCCGATATTCGCGAACTGCGGGTGCGGGCGGATGCCAGCTTCGGTTTCAATCCGGTCTTTGAAGCGTTGGAAGCCCGCCCCACGCAATACGCGGTAATGGCCCGCCTGACCCAGGCCTTCCGGCGGTTGCTGCCTGGTTTGTGCTACGAAGCCGTCAACCGGAACTGGGAGATGGCCGACTTTGAGCGTCGTCCCCATGATTGGCCGCAAGCCCGTCGTCTCGTGGTGGCGCGACGATTCATTCCGGAGGAGGAAGCCCAAACCACACTCTTCAGCCTGGGGCGCTATGTTTACCGCGCTTGGGCAACCAACATGCCCCTGACGCCCGCTGGCATCTGGCACTTCTACGACGGGCGCGCCGGAATGGAGCCGCGGATCGGCGAATTGCGCGAAGACTTCGCGCTGCGCAAGATCCCCACCGCCTCGTTTGCCGCCAATGCGTTGTACTTGGAAATCATTCGGCTGGCGTACAATCTGGTCACCGCGTTTCAGCGCAACTGATTGCAAGAGCCGTGGCAGAACCTGACGCTAACGAAACTGCGCTACAAGCTCTTCTTCTTACCCGGCGAAGTGACTCGGCCTCAGAATCGCCCCGTCCTGCGGCTCAGGGAGTCGCCGCGGCTACGGCATATCGGCGAAGATCCGCAGGCTGAAGCCCCTCCAACCCTGAAAACGGTCATCTTCACTCCGGATTCAGGGCCGAGGGCATCCACGCCAGCAGCGGACTGGGCGTCATCGAAGGCAAGCCGATCAACAAGGAAGGGTGCATCGCCGATGCGCTCAGATCGAAAGCCTATCAGCGGATCTATCCTCAGGCGAAACTCGCCTCCTACCCGCCGAAAATGAATGTCCCGAATGCGACCGGCTGGTCGAGGAAATTGCCGGTTTTCATCAAAGCATGCGGCTTGGAACCAGGCAGGATATGGACGACATCGTGGCGGCGGTGGCAAAAATCTACGAAAACCGGAGCAAGCTGGCCGCCAGAATGTAACTGGTTTCGTTGACTACCGGCCTGATGCGAGCAAGTAGCGCGCCATACCTGCAGCTGTGTGTGTAATCGGTTACGAAAATGGTTGACACCTTTCGCCCCTCTGGCGTATCGTCAAAGATGATGGCACAAAATTTGCAATCCAAACTCGCCCTTCACGGAGGCCCTCCGGTCAAAACCACCCCCTTCGGCGCTGGGAAGCGTCACGGAGAATTAGAAAAGCAACTGCTTGCCGAAGTAATCGACTCCGACATGCTGTTTTACTTTATGGGCAGCAAGGTGTACGAGTTCCAGCGGGAATTTGCCGCCATGTATGGCGAGCCGTACTGCGTGGCTTGCTCCAGCGGCACCGCCGCCGTGCATATCGCCCTGGGCGCTTTGCAACTTCCCGCGGGAAGCGAAGTGATCACCTCCTCGATTACGGACATGGGTTCGGTGACCGGCATGCTGTACCAGGGTTTGGTGCCGGTCTTCGCCGACGTGGACCCCGATACGTTGAACATGGATCCGGCCTCGGTGGCTCGCCTGATCACAGGCAAGACGCGCGCCATTCTCGTCGTCCATCATGCCGGCCTGGCGGCGGACATGGACGTGCTGCTCGAAATCGCCCGCGAGTACAACTTGCACGTCGTGGAGGACTGCGCCCAGGCCTACTTCTGCGAATTCAAGGGACGGCTGGCCGGGACCATGGGCGAAATCGCGGCCTTCTCGCTCAACCACTTCAAGCACATCACCTGCGGCTCCGGCGGCATGGTGCTGACAGCTGATCCGGCGTTGCGCTACCGGGCGTCGCTGTTTCTGGACAAGTGCTATCAGCGGGAGGAAAGAATACGCAATCCGTTTTTCCTAGCGCCCAATTACCAGATGACGGAATTGCAGGGCGCGGTGGCGCTGGCGCAATTGCGGAAGGTGAAAGACATCGTCGCGCGCCGCAACCGCTTAGGCACGCGGTTGAATTTCCTCCTGGCGGAGATTCCTGGCATTTTTCCGCAAGCAGTGCCGGAAGGGTGCCGGCATACCTACTTCCTCTATCTGTTCCGCCTGGACCTGGACAAACTGGGCTGCACGGCGCGGGAGTTCTCCGAGGCGCTGGCCGCCGAAGGCATACCCAACAGCGCGCACACCATCACCGGCGGCCGCCCGGTCTACCTGTATGACATCTTTCAACGGCGCTCAGCGCTGCCGGGCACCGAGTGGCCGTTTTCGCCGGACCGCTATTACCGCAAGGGAGACTGCCCGGTGGCCGAAGCCGCCTTCGACCGCTGGATTCTGTTGAATCTCAACGAGCACTTCACCGAAAGCGATATCGACGAGATCGCGCTGGGCGTAGGCAAGGTGGCCCGGCACTTCGCCGGGCTTTGCGCCTAAGCGCCGTTCAGCGCGGGAAACGGTCTTCGCGCCGTGGCATCGGCGGCTGCGGGTTGTGCGGTTCGGTCTGGTACCAGTAGGCGACCGAAGAGATGTCGTCGGTAAGCGGTTGAAACTTGCCATTGGGCCACCAGCCCAGGGCCTGGGTGGTGACGCGTAAGTCTTTCTTGAAGCGTATGGGATCGGGCACGTGCCAGCGGTACAAGGCGTGCTTGGGGATGTCGCCGGCCTTGGCCTCGCGCAAGGGATAGCTCAGAAACGCCGTCGAAAACGTATCGCCGAAGCCCCAGGCGCCGCCGAAGTAATCCTCGGTCCCGGTGCCGCAAATGGTGGGGTTGGATCCGTCGCCGTCAATATAGAACTTTACTTCTCCCTCGCCCCACCAGCCGTTGGAGAGCTGCTCCCAGGCCAGGAAAGTGCCCACGTAGTGGCCTTGGCCCCGGACATTGTCCAGGATCACGTGCTCGGGATGCTGGCGCGTGGTCATAGACCGCCGCCAGTAGGCGTGGAAGTAGCCCGCATCCGCGGCCACCGGCTCGAGCGCGTAGGTGATCGTGGTGGTATTCAGCAGGTGCGGGTTGTCCTCCGTGCACTGGTGCTCCGTCAGTTTGCGGCCGGTTCCACGGCGCCGCAGATCGCCAAGGCGGTCCCGCTGACTCCCAAGGCAATCCGTCAGATTCCGCAGCGCTACAACAGCAGCGGGTTGGAGACCGCCTTGTATGAGAAGGCGCGCCCGGGAGCCAAGTCGGTGTTGGACGACACGCATAAGCAGCGGATCGTTGCCATGGTGTGCAGCAAGCCACCCGAAGGCCGAGCGCGCTGGCCGGTCCGCCTGATCGTCGAAGAGGCCGTCAAACGGAAACTGATACCCCGTGTAGGCCGAGAGACGATCCGGATTTTATTGCAGAGCCACGACTTGAAGCCGTGGCGGGGAAAAAATGTGGCGCGTGGCGGAACTGAATCAGGAATACCTCCAGAAGATGGAGGACGTTCTGGCCACCTATGAGAAGCCTTACGATCCAGCCGAACCGGTGATCTGCCTGGATGAGAAACCGGTCTCGCTCCACGCCGACGTGCGGCCACCCATACCCGCGAAGCCAGGCAAGCCGGCCAAGAAAGACAATGAATATAAACGGTGCGGCACGGCGAATGTATTTGGCGTGGTCGAACCGAAAGCCGGCCGACACCTCACAACCGCTACTCCCGATCGATGCGCCGCCGAGTTCGCACGCCTGGTGGGCCATGTCGTGGAGCAGTATCCGGCCGCAGAGAGGATTCACCTGGTCATGGACAACCTCAACATCCACTGTCGCAAATCGCTGACGGACTACTTTGGCGAAGAGGAGGGCGGGGATATCTGGGATCGGCTCACCGTGCATTTCACTCCCAAACACGGGAGCTGGCTCAATCAGGCAGAAATTGAACTCAGCCTATTCTCGCAGCAATGTCTGGGATCGCGGCGGGTCCCGGATCTGGCGATGCTGAAGCGAGAAACCCGGGTCTGGAACCGCAATGCGAACCGGAAGCACACCAGAATCAACTGGCGATTCACACGCCGGAAAGCCAGAAAACTCTTCAAGTACAATTCACCGCGCGTCGGCGGATAAACAGCGTCCATAGTGCCCAGACGCACCACTCGCTGACACCAGGGCCGTCAAAGGCCAGCGGGAGCTATGCTCCGACACTGCCCGCAAAATGGGCAAAGCCGCACGACAAAGAGGAACCCCGGCCCACTTCAGCACGATCGCGTCGCAATCCGAAACTCAATCTTTGCCGGCAAGTGCGATTAGTACTTCTTCAAGCAGTCAAAGACCTAGATCGTCGTGTAGGAACCAAGCCCCGATCAGAAGGGGATTGAGACCCGCCTGTCCTCGCGATGGTCCCGTTGGTTTAGAGTAGGTGTCGACGGCGGTTTAAAAGAGCAGCAGATTGGGCGGTTGTGACGCCGCAAAAGGCCGCAGTTGAAGCGCCGTCGCACACGGTTGCGCTGGCCGCCGTGAGCGGGGTCGGCGGCCGGGCGGTCGGGATTTCAGCATGCGGCCGATCAGCGCAGTTGTAAACCTCCCGCGCCCTC
>Ga0078972_1011343_pt1 | contig 16029 bp, 12 predicted proteins | sample YelNatPaOPGAMG01_FD_67568 | JGI IMG/M metagenome (GOLD analysis project Ga0078972, IMG submission 67568) | Hot spring thermophilic microbial communities from Obsidian Pool, Yellowstone National Park, USA - OP-RAMG-01 (SPADES assembly) (version 2) | ecosystem: Environmental > Aquatic > Thermal...
AGCGCGCCGAGGAGATCGGCGCCGAAGGCTACCTGGGCAAACCCTTCGAGATCGATGACCTCATCGCCGTGGTCGAAAAGTACGCCCCGCAGCGGGAGGCAGGCATAACCCAGAAAAGTGGAAGGGGAGAGCCCGAGTCCGCGGCGGCCGGGTGAATTGCTCCGCATCAGCCCGTCAAAAAGACCACCTTGGGCAGTGCCGGAAGGGAGCGGAGCGTGTCGCCCGGCGTTTGCAAGTCACCCACAGTTCCGGGATACGCCCGCCGGAGGGGGCGCAGCCGCTCGGCGCGAGACCCACTTGTCACTCTGAGCGGCTCCTGCGGCCAGCTCTCGGCCCGGCGCCAAGCGAGCGAAGAGCCTTTGCCTCACCCCTAACCCCGCCCCCACAGGCGACGGGGAATGCAGGGAAAGGGGGTTTGCGCGGGCGCAGCGCGCCCGCGCAAACCCCCTTTCCCTGCTTCTCCCCCTTCCCACGAGGCGGGGAGGGGGCCAGGGGGATGGGCGCTGCATCCAAAGCCACCTGCACCCGGAGTTTTGTTGGGCACTCTTGGGGCCCTGGGATTTGTGGGGTGCTGTCATTCGTGCTATAATCATCTGCCAAGCACGGCGCAAACTAAGCAACGGCGAAGACGGCCGGCACGAAAGGGGGGAGAAATGTGACGCAGGTCATTGTCGAGCGGAACGAGTCCTTCGAGAGCGCCCTCAAGCGCTTCAACAAGAAGGTCCAGCAGGACCGGGTGCTCTCCGAGGTTCGCCGCCGCCGCTTCTTTGAAAAGCCGAGCGTGCTGCGCAAGAAGAAGAAGGCGGCCAAGCGACGCAAGAGCCGCAAGCAGACGCGCAAGAGCATGAAGGAATAGGAGCCCGCCGCGCCGGCCCTGGCGAGGGCTCCGGAGCAGTGCTTCTATGACTTTGAAGGACAAGCTGTCTGACGACCTGAAGCAGGCGATGCGTGAGCGCGATGAGAATCGCAAGGTGGCGCTTCGCCTGCTTCGGGCGGCTATTGTCAATGAAGAGGTGGAAAAGGGCCACCCCCTCGACGACGCCGAGGTCCAGGCCGTCGCCCTGCGTCAGGCCAGGCAGCGGCGCGAGTCGATCGAGGCCTTCCGTGCCGGCGGCCGCGAGGACCTGGCCGCCGCCGAAGAGGCCCAACTGCAGGTGCTGGAAGCCTACCTGCCCCAGCAGATGTCGCGTGAAGAGGTCGAACAGGCCGCCCGCGAGGCGATCGAGCGGGTCGGGGCCAAGGGGCCCGGCGACCTGGGCGCCGTCATGCGCGACCTGATGCCCCGTCTCAAAGGCCGAGCAGAGGGGTCGCTGATCAACCAGGTGGTCAGAGAACTCTTGGCTGCTCGTTCGTAACGGGCGATCCGAGCCCCGATGGGCTGCGGCAGCCCCCACCCACACCAGAGGCCAACCGTCAGAGCCGGTGTGGTGGCCCGGCAGTTGCCTGTGCCGTACAGGCCGACGAAAGGCCATCCGTGCCTTCGAAGAGCGTCATGGACGTTGCGAAGCCAGGCGGGCCAGAGGCCCGCAGTCGCATCTTGGCCCACTTGCTCTCAGCACCCTGGCGGACACGGATCGGCGCTTCACTCCTCGCTCTGCTCCTCACCGTGTCAGTCAGCGGCGTTCTGCTCGTGCGCCTGGTGCCCGCCAATGTGGACCTGCGCGTGGGCGAGCCCGCGCCGCGCACCATTCTGGCCCCCCAGTCGATCACCTACGTCAGCCATTACCTCACCGAGCAGCAGCGCCAACAGGCGGCCGCCCGGGTGGCCCCCGTCTACAAGCTGCTCGATGCCGATGTGGTGCGCCAGCAGTTGGCGCTGGCCCGCGGCATCACCGATTACCTGGACGCGGTGCGCTCCGACGCCTACGCCACCCCCGAGAGCCGCCGCCAGGCCATCGAATCCATCGACAAGCTGAAACTCTCCCCCTCGGCCATCAATGCTATCCTGAGCCTGGATAACGATTCCTGGAATGCCGTCCGCGCCGATGTAAACGCGGTGCTCGAACAGGCACTGCGCAGCGAAATCCGCGACGACGAGTTGGATGCGGCCAGGCGGCGCGTGCCGGCGCTGGTGAGCCCCACCCTCTCGGCCACGGCGCGCGAGGCCGACGAGGCGCTGGTGACCGCCCTGCTCGTGCCCACCAGCCTCTACGATCAGGCGGCGACGGAGGCCCGCCGCGAGCAGGCACGCGAGCAGGTGCTGCCCGTCAGCCACAGCATCAAACAGGGCGAGGCCGTGGTGCGCGAGGGTGAATTGGTCACGCCGCTGCAGCTCGAAGAGCTGGAGGCCCTGGGCCTGCGCCACGAGAGCCCCGGCTGGGGCCCGACCGTCGGCACCATCCTGTTCGTGGTCGTGCTGGTGGGGGCGCTCCTGGCCTACATTCAACTGCTGCAGCCCGAGCTGTGGCAGCGGCCGCGGCGCATCCTGCTCCTGGCCCTCAGCTTTGTGGCCGCGGCCATCCTGGCCCGGCTGCTGGTGCCCGGGCACACCCTTCTGCCCTACCTCTTCCCGGCAGCCGCCTTTGCCATGCTGACCGGGGCGCTCATCGATGTGCAGTTGGGGGTCTTTCTCGGCGCCCTGCTCAGCCTGTTGGTGGGGTTCGTCTCGGGCGGGTCGCTGGAGCTGGTCGCCTATGCCTTCCTGGGCTCGCTGGCAGGCACCCTGGCCATGCACCAGATGCAGCAGCTCAACTCCTTCGCCCAGGCAGGGGCCCTGGTCGCCGTCACCAATATGCTGGCCGTCCTGGCGTTCCGGCTCTACAACCAGGACCTCGACTCGGCCGGCCTGGTGCAGCTCCTGGGCGTCACGGTGGCCAACGGCGCCCTCTCGGCCAGCCTGACTCTGGCGGCCTATGCCTTTGTGGGGCGCACCTTCGGCATTACCACCTCGTTGCAGCTACTGGAGCTGGCGCGGCCCACCCACCCCCTCTTCCGCCAGTTGTTGCTCAAGGCGCCCGGCACCTACCACCACTCCATCATTGTGGCCAACATGGCCGAACGGGCGGCCGAGCTCACCGGCGCCGACCCGCTCCTGGCGCGCGTCGGCGCCTACTATCACGATATCGGCAAGATCGAACGCCCCTACTTTTTCATCGAGAACCAGGCCGAGGGCTCCAACCCGCACGACCGCCTCGACCCCAAGACGAGCGCGCAGATTGTCATCGGCCACACGCGCGATGGGGTGGAGCTGGCCCGCCGCTACGGCCTGCCCGAGCGGGTGCAGGATATCATCGCCCAGCACCACGGCACCACCAAGGCCACCTTCTTCTACCGTGTGGCCTGCAAAGAGGCCAAGGAGGGGAACGGCACGGCCGTCAACGAGGATGATTTCCTCTACCCCGGACCCAAGCCCGATACGAAAGAGGCCGCCATCGTCATGCTGGCCGATGTGGAGGCGGTGGTCCGGGCCGTGCACCCCGAAACGCCTGCCGCCATGGATGAGATCATCCGCCAGTTCATCGAAGACAAGCTGGTGAGCGGCCAGCTCGACCATTGCTCGCTGACCCTGCGCGACCTGGACCGCATCCGCGAGGCCTTTTCGAGCGTGCTCAGGAGCATCTTCCACCCGCGCATCCAATACCCTGAGGAGGAGAGGTGATGGCGGCACCGCGTGACCTCGACGCGATCCGCTGTGCCCGGGGCTGGCCGCGGCTGGTGGCCAGCTTTCGTTGTGCTTTCCGCGGCCTGGCCGAGGCCTGGCGTTGCCAGCAGAACCTGCACATCCACGTGGGTGTGGCGGCGGCGGCGAGCGCCCTTGCCGCCTTCTTGCACGTGGGGCCGCTGCAGTGGGCGATCCTGGCGTTGACCTACAGCCTGGTGATTGCCGCGGAGCTGTTCAACTCGGCGCTGGAGGCCCTCACCGACCTGGTCTCCCCGGGCTACCACCCACTGGCCCGCCAGGCCAAGGATATGGCAGCGGGGGCGGTGCTCGTCACGGCCCTTGGCGCTGTGGCGGTGGGCCTGCTGGTCCTGGGCCCGCCCCTGTGGGCGCGGGTAGCAGGCTTGCTGCAGAAAAGGAACTGACGCGACTAGGGAACGGAAGGAACATCGGAACGCCGGAGCCTCCCTTCAGTTCTACCCGTTCCGTCAGTTCCCTCAGTTCCCTCGTAGGGAGGCTAGCGTGGAGATTCGCAACTACATCGCAATCCTCTGGCGCCGTGGCTGGCTGGTGGCAGGCCTGCCGGCGCTGGTGCTCGTTTTCAGCCTGCTGCGCCCGGCGCCGCAACCGGCTCCCGGCTATGTGGCGAATATGCGCTTCAGCGTGGGCGTGACGCCCCAGGCGCCCTCGCCCTCGGTGTATACCTACGACCGCTACTATAGCTGGCTCACCGCCGAGTACCTGGCAGATGACCTGACCCAGGTGGTGCGCAGCCGCGAGGTGGCCGACGCCGTGGCCGCCGAGGCGGCGCGGGCCGGCCTGAAGGTGGACATCTCGCCGGAGGCCATCCAGGGCTCGGCAGGCGCCGGCAAGCTGCACCGCATCCTGACCGTCTCCCTCAGTTGGGGCGACCGCGACCAGCTCCAGGTGCTGGCCGACGCGCTGGCCACAGTGCTCAGCCAGGGCAAGACGGCCTACTTTGACCAGTTCCGCAAGGCGGGCACGCCCGTCGAGCTGCACCTGATCGACCCGCCCAGCATCGGCCAGGCCGGGGTCAGCCTGCGCAGCCGCATGGAGATGCCGCTGCGCCTGATCCTGGCTCTCGTGGCGGGCCTGGCCCTGGCCTTCTTTGTGGAGTACCTCGACGACTCGGTGCACGGCCCCGACGACCTGGAGGCCCAGGGCCTGCCCGTGTTCGGCGCCATCCCCCGCACCGGCATCCTTCCCTGGTCCGACCGCAAGTTGCGCTGATGGGGCCACCCACCGCTGCGAAGCACGGAGCCTTCGCTCCACCGGCCGAAGGCCGGGGGCACTGGTCGAGGGGCTTCGGCAGCCGGGCCAGCGACCCGGCCACACGCTCCGCACCCCCGCCCAGGGGCCGGGCCGGGAGCGAGCGGAGCTCAAAACCCGGCTGCTGCCCGTGGTCGCAGCAAGTTCCTTTGCCTGGCCCAGGGCTGCGAGAGCCCTGGGATACTCAGAAGGGCTCTCACGGCGACGGTGGCCAGCAAATTCACCGACGGTTTTGGGATACACCCGACCGGTGATTCTGGTTGCCATCGCCTGCCTTGGGTGCTACAATGAACGCCAAACGGAGCCGCAATGAACCCCAAGGAGGCATACACGATGAAAATCGGCGTCTTTGACCCTCTGTTCAGCCAGCTCCCCTTGGCCGACATGCTCGACCTCCTGGTCGATGCCGGCGTCGATGCGGTGGAAATCGGCACCGGCAACTATCCCGGGGCCAGCCACATCGACGTGGATGCCCTGCTCGAGAGCAAGCAGGCGCGCGACGCCTACCTGCGCGAGTTCACCAGCCGCAACCTGATCATCAGCGCCTTCTCGGTGCACGGCAACCCGCTCCATCCCAACCGCGAGCTGGCCCAGCGCCACGACGAGGCGTATCGCAAGACGGTGCGCCTGGCCCAAGAGATGGGCGTGCCCGTAGTCTGCGTCTTTTCGGGCTGCCCCGGCGGCGGCCCCGAAGACCGCCAGCCCAACTGGGTGACCTGCGCCTGGCCACCCGATTTCGCCAACATCCTGAACTGGCAGTGGCAGGAGGTGGTCATCCCCTACTGGCAGGAGGCCGGCGCCTTTGCCCAGCAACACGGGGTCAAGCTCGCCTTCGAGATGCACCCCGGCTTTGTGGTCTACAACCCCGAGACGCTCACCCGCCTGCGCAGCGCCGTCGGGCCGGTGGTGGGCGCCAACTTTGACCCCAGCCACCTCTTCTGGCAGGGGATCGACCCCGTGGCCGCGATCAAGAGCCTGGAGCAGTCGATCTACCACGTCCACGCCAAAGACACGGCCATCGACGAGCAGAACACGGCCGTGAACGGCGTGCTGGATACCAAGCCCTACCGCGACATCATCCATCGTTCCTGGGTCTTCCGCACGGTGGGCTACGGGCATTCCCTCCTCGACTGGCGGCGCATCGTCAGCGCCCTGCGCACGGTGGGCTACGACTATGTGCTGAGCATCGAGCACGAAGACGCCCTGGCCTCCATCGGTGAGGGGTTCAGCAAGGCTGTGGCAACCCTGCGAGAAAGCGTGCTGGCCGAAACGCCAGCACAGCCGTGGTGGGTGTGAGATGAGCATGATACGCGTTGGCCTGATCGGGGCGGGCTTTGTGGGCCCGGCCCACGTCGAGGCCCTGCGCCGCCTGGGATATGTGGAGGTGCTCGCCCTGGCCGGCTCCGACGCCCTGCGGGCGCGCCGGAAAGCCGACGAGATGGGCATCCCCGAGGCCTGCGGCGACTACCGGCAACTGCTGGCCAACCCGCGGGTGACCGTGGTCCACAATGCCACGCCGAACCGGCTGCACTACGCCATCAACCGCGATGCGCTCCAGGCCGGCAAGCATGTGGTCTCCGAGAAACCTCTGGCCCTGACGGTGGAAGAGGGGCGCCACCTGGTGGAGCTGGCCCGCCAGACCGAGCTGGTCAACGCCGTCGACTTTAACTACCGTGGCTACCCGCTGGTGCAGCAGATGCGGGCCATGATCGCGCGCGGCGACATCGGCCAGGTGTGGACGGTGCATGGCTCGTACATGCAAGACTGGCTGCTCTACCCCACCGACTATAACTGGCGCATCATGCCCGAGCTGGGCGGCGAGTCGCGCGCGGTGGCCGATATCGGCTCCCACTGGTGCGACCTGGCCCAGTGGATCACCGGCCAGCGCATCAGCCGCGTCATGGCCCGCCTGGCGACCCTGGTGCCCGTCCGCTACCGGCCGGTGGAGGAGGTCAAGACCTTCACCCAGCCTGGCACCGGGCCGCGCGAGCCGATCGAGGTGCGCACCGAAGACTATGCCTCGGTGCTGGTCGACCTGGAGGGCGGCGCTACCGGCTCGTTCATGGTGTCGCAGGTGTCGGCCGGGCGCAAGAACCGCCTCTGGATCCAGGTGGATGGCTCGGAGGGCTCGCTCTCGTGGGACCAGGAGACCCCCGACCTGCTGTGGGTGGGCCGGCGCGGCCGGCCCAACGAACTCGTGCCGCGCGACCCGGCCATCCTCGCCCCCGAGGCGGCCCGCTACACGAACCTGCCGGCCGGCCACAACGAGGGCTGGGCCGACGCTCTGCGCAACCTGATGGCCCAGATCTACGATTTCATCCGCCAGGGCAAGAACCCCGTCCGCGATGTGCCGGCCTTCCCGACCTTCCACGATGGTCTGGTCGAGAACCAGGTGGTGCAGGCCATCCTCGAGAGCCACCGGCGCCAGGCCTGGGTGGAGGTGGAGGGGGTGAAAGCTCCGGCCGCCGCACCGGCCCAGTCGTGATGCCTCGACTCTAGCGCCCGTTCACACTCACGCCGGGAGCCCTGGGGGAACGATCAACAGGGATGGACAGGATACACAGGATGATGGCGCCTCATCCTGTCGGTCCTGTCCATCCCTGCTGTCCCTCGCCCTGCACGCGCTCGGCACACGAGTCGCGGCAGGGGCGTGCACGAGCGCCGGTTCTCTCTACACCCGAGCCTGAACAGGCGCCGGCTCTCAGGGTTTGGCGGCGGCGCACCGCCCCCAAACCCCCATCTCTCTCCTCGCCGGGCCGATCCTCACCCGGCCTGCCGCGCCGAGGTGGCGTTGAGCGCCGCCAAGACGGCCCCGGCCACCAGCAGGTCGGCCAGGATGGCGGCCATGGCCGCGCCCGGCCCCCAGGGCTCGAAGAGCTGCCCCATCAGCCAGGGCAGGAGCATGGAACCGGCGCCGCCCCCGGCGAGCAACCAGCCGGTGGCCCGCCCGGTGATCGCCATGCGCCGCTCGGCCAGCGAGAGGGTGGTCGGAAAGATCGAAGCCATCGCCAACCCCACCCCCAGCGTGCCCAGCCAGAGCGCCGCCGCCGAGTGGGGCCATGCCAAGAGCAGCGCCAGGCTGGCTATGCAGCCCGCCACGTCGGCGGCCAGGATGGCCTGGGGGCTGAAGCGCGCGGCCAGGGGGATGCCCAGGAACCGCCCCACGGTGAACGAGCCCCAGAAGGCCGAGGTCAGGTAGGCAGCCATGGCCGGCCCGCTCAGGCCCATGGCCAACGCGTAGGTGTAGACCCAGCCGCCAAAGCCGACCTCGGCGCCCACATAGAGGAAGAGGAAGGCAGCCGCCAGCACCACGAGCCCATAGTTGGGCCGGCCCCCTGCGCCGGGCTCCGCCTCCACCCCGTTGGCCGGGCTCGGCAGGCGCAGCAACCAGACCGCTCCCGGCAGCACGGCCAGTGCCAGCAGGCGGTAGGCCCAGGCAATGCCCCCCGTGTGCAACATCACCTGCGCCACGACGATGGGCGAAACGAAGGCACCGATCCCGAAGAAAAAGTGCAGGCCGTTCATGAACGGGCCGACCCGGCTGCGGTGCACCCACACGAGCAGGGTGTTGGTGCCCACATCGACGAGCGCCTCGGCCAACCCCAGGGCCGCGAGCAGCGCGGTGAGCAGCCAGAGCCGGGGCACCAGCGGCACCGCAGCCATGGCGCCCGCCACCGCCACCAGGGCCCCCGCCAGCAGCCTGTGGCCGCGCAGGCGGTCGTACAGGCGCCCTCCCCCCAGGGATCCCAGTAGATAGCCCAACGAGCGTGCGGTGAAGAGAAAGCCGATCTCGGCCAGGCGCGTGCCCGTCTGTGCGGCCAGGCCGGGCAGGGTGGGCCCCATGGAGGCCGTGGTGAGCCCAAGGGCCATCAGGGCCAGGTAGTAGCCGAAGGTGAGCGAGAGGGCCCGCGCCTTGGGCGCAGCCTCCGCTCGTAGGGATGCGGATGGGTTCATGTGCCCTTCCTGGTTGGGACTGAGCAGCACGCGCCAGGGCGGCTGCCCCTGCTCTGACTGTAGGCCAACGGGGCCCGGGCCGCAAACGGGGCGCTGCAACGGGCGCAGTTCGGCGCGGGGGCAAGCCCGATCTCGGACTCCCCAACTTGTTGGGGCCGTGCTACGACCTGGCGCCAACATCGCACTACATGCCACTCCGCAACACGACCCGAACAAGTTCGGGACTCCTGGGCCGCGGGCCAGCCAAAGATGCCCCCAGGTTGAACTAGACCCGTTGCAGCAGGATCCCGCGCAGCCCGCCCTCGTTGGTGAGGGCGAGGATCTGCTGCAGCTCGTCGTCGGAGCAGCCCATGAGGAGCTTGACCTCCGTCTCCCGCTTGAGGAGGTCCACCGTGCAGATCACGGCCTGCACCGGCCCGACGCCGCCCGAGCCCAGCCACAGGTCGACCCCCGCGCCGTCGGCGGCAGTGGTGCCCTCCAGGTAGCCATAGTCCAGCGGATAGACCACCTCTGGGTAACGCGGGTGGGTGGAGCCGCGCGGCCGGTCGATGACGATGCGGCTCGTGGCCACCAGTTGGTCGAGGTAGCTCCAGAACTCGTCCTGTGCTTGCAATGCTCTTCCTCCTCGGCGGCCGGTGCCTGGCGCGGGGCTTTCGCGCGGCGATGGACCGGGAGGCACCGCCGCCACGCCAACCCTCAAGCCCTCCATAGAGCGCCTGACCAAACTCCGGGCGCAGGTGGCTCTAGAAGCAATGCCCATCCCCCGGCCCCCTTCCCGCCGCGCGCGAAGGCGGAGAAACGGTGAAAGGGGTTTTGCGCGGGCGCAACGCGCCCGCGCAAAACCCTTCATTCCCGTATTCCCCGCCCCCACAGGGGGCGGGGTCAGGGGTGGGGGTACCCGAAGTGGCGAAAGCCGCCGCACCTCATGGTTCCGTCAGGCGCTCTTGGGGCAGGCGAGCACCGCGCACAGTGCGGCATTTACTTTACATGCGCAGTTCGTTGTGGTAGAATGGGGCTGCCAAATGGCCCACCGTTGGTATGCCCCGGCTACACGCCGCGTTCAGCGTAGGGTTCTCTCCTCGCGCAATGCATGATACACGATGTCGCCACACGTGGCAATCTCTGCAAGAGCCATGGCTCCAGTCCCTTCGTGCTGCCCAAGGCCAGCTGTGGCTCCGGCGCGCCCAACGCCACGCCCGCCGGACGCGCGATCACGACAACTTGCAGTGCACGCAGGCGTTCTCAACCAGAAGGAGAGGAGGGGATATGCGCAAGTCGACCATCCTGCTATCGCTGCTATGGGGCACTGTGCTCATCCTGGCCGGCTGCGCGGGATCTGGGTCCAAGCCCGCTGCCGCGCCGCAGCCGAAACAAGGGGCTACGGCCGCGCCGGCGGCGCAGGCCACGGCCACCCGCCCGGCGGCACAGGCCGAGGCCGGCCCGCAGACGGGGCGGGGCAACAGCCCAGGCAACATCGTCAACAAGGGCTTGGCGGCCATCGATGGCGACTGGATCTATTACCGCAACGAGGCCGACGGCGGCAAGCTCTACAAGATGAAGGTCGACGGCACCGGCAAAGCCAAGCTGAGCGACAACAAGCCGGTCTACATCAACGCCGTCGGCGGCTGGGTGTACTATGCCAAGGATGGCAGCTACATCTACCGGGTGCGCACCAACGGCAAGGATGAGGCCCAGCTCACCAAGGTCCGTGCGACCTACGTCAGCGTGGTCGACGGCTGGGTCTACTATCGCAGTGAGGCCGACAAGGGGGCCGTCTACCGCGCCCAGGCCGATGGCTCGGGGGCGACCAAGCTCAACAGCCACGACAGCCGCTGCATCAATGTCGTCGACGGCTGGATCTACTACGTCGACGCGGGCGGGTCGGCGGCCGTCAAGGGCCTGGTCTACAAGATGAGGGTCGATGGCTCGGGCCAGGTGCAGCTCGGCAAGATGGTCGCCTCGGATCTGAACGTGGCGGGCGGTTACATCTATTACACCGAGCACCCCGAGAGCGGGCCGGTCACCACCGGCCGCATGGCGCTCGATGGCTCGGGGGCCACGACCATCGCTCAGGACAACTGGCGCTACCTGAACGTGGCTGGCGACTGGATCTACTACGCGCCCGACAAGGACTCGGGCTGCCTCTACCGCGGCAGGCTCGACGGCTCGGGCGCCACCAAGCTGAGCGACGACAAGCATGTCTCCTGGGTCAATGTGGTCGGCGATTGGGTCTACTACGACGTCGCCGGCGGCGACCCGCAGTGGGTCAAGGTCGACGGCAGCGGCAAGCACCCCGTCGATTGATGGGCGCCCGCCGCCGTGCCAGCCGCGCCGCAGGGCCGCCACCCACGCCACAAAGAGCCCCCTACGGGGCTGCAGTTCAAGCCTGTGCAGGATGCCGCGCCGCGTAGCAGCACGGCGTCATGGTTCGGCTGCCCACTCCTGATCCCTCTCCCCTGGGGGAGAGGGCATGCTGGCCGCCCGCTTCTCCCTCTCCCCACGGGGAGAGGGGATGCTGGGTGCCCGCTCCTCCCTCTCCCTTCCAGGGAGAGGGTCGGGGTGAGGGTGAAACGCCCCATGAGCGGCCAACTGCGGGTGTGAGCGAGATGCGCCATGGTGCCCATTCCCCCCTCACCCTAGCCCTCTCCCCCAGGGGGGAGAGGGGATGCTGGCCGCCCGCTTCTCCCTCTCCCTCGAAGGGAGAGGGTCGGGGTGAGGGTAAAACGCCCCATGAGCGGCCGACTAGGGACGTGAGCGAGACGGGCCTGGCAAAGCTCGCCAAAGGGCATGTGCACCCTCACCGGCAAGCGCCTCGGTGACTTGTTAGCGTACTGGCGGCAGTCGCATCGGGTGCGGGTTGCTCATCGAGCTCGTTGCAGATGCGGCTGAGCTGGCTCTTGTCGATCCCGGTGAGCCCGCGCGCCCGCACCAGGTCGTCCACCTTGCGCGTATGCACACCTTTGACCGGCGAATTCGGCGCGCTATACTGTGGGCTGCCAGGCAGATGTGCCAGCACTCACCGTTGCGATGCGGAGGGGGACCCCGATGAGGCAGCTCATCCCTCGTTGGAAGGAGCGCGCCCGCCAGCTCGAAACCGAGACCTATGCCGTCTATTTGGCCTGCCGCGACCCGCGTGTGCCCTGGTACGCCAGGGCGCTGGCCGGGGCGGTGGCGGCCTATGCCCTGAGCCCCATCGACCTCATTCCCGATGCCATCCCCATCCTCGGCTATCTCGACGACCTGGTGCTCGTGCCGGCGGGCATCGCCCTGGTGCTCCGGCTCATCCCCGCCGACGTCATGGCCGGCTGCCGCGCTGCCGCGCAGGCGGGCCTCGAGGGCCGAAAGCCCCGCAGCTGGGCCGCCGCTGGTGCCATCGTCGCCATCTGGCTGGCCGCTGCCGCGCTCGCTGTCGCCTGGGTGGTGCGGACCTTGCGGAGGTAGCCCGGCGGCCGCAGCAGCCACCCCGCCTTGGCTCCCTCCACACAATTGACATACCCTACCCCCCTATGCTATAATGGCTTCAGAAATGTGATAGTTCCCACAATCTGCCATTGGTTTCGGGCAGGCTGCGAGGCCTGGCCCACCGGCAAGGGGGTGCTATGGGTATCCGTCCAGAGGAGCTCAGAGAGCTCGAGCGTATGTTCCCCGGCCGCGTCACCGCCGAGGCGGTGGAGCGGCGTTTGTACAGCCACGACGTGGGCGCGATGCCCAGGCTGATCCGGCCGCTCTTGGGCAAGGCCCTGGCCGACGGGGTGGTCCAGCCGCGCAGTGAGGAAGAGGTGGTGCGCCTGGTGCGCTGGGCCGCTGAGCGGCGCATCCCGCTCACCCCCCGTGCCAAGGCCACCTCGGGCTACGGTGGCGTGATCCCCGCCCAGGGGGGCATCGTCGCCGACCTGAGCCGCCTGCGCGGGGTCGTGGCCATCGACGAGGCCGCGCAGACGGTTACGGTGCAGCCCTCGACCGTCTGGCAGGAGCTGGAAGGCGAGCTCGGCAAGCGTGGCCTGGCCCTTCGCCTCTATCCCTCCAGTGCCCCCTCGTCGACCGTAGCCGGCTGGCTGGCTCAGGGCGGCGTGGGCTATGGCTCGTTCGAGCACGGCCCCTTCCGCGACAGCGTCGCCAGCGCCCGCGTGCTCCTGCCCACGGGCGAGGTGCGCGCCTTCCAGGGCGAGGATCTGGACCTGGTCAGCGAGGCCGAAGGCATCACCGGCATCATCCTGGAGGTGACGCTGCGCGTGCGGCCGGCCCAGGAGGAAGCGCTCTGGGCCGCACAGTTCCCCACCGCCGCCGACCTGGCCGCCGCCCTGCAGGAGATCACGGCCAGGGAGCTGCCCCTCTGGTCGGTGAGTTTCATCAACCCGCGCATGGCCGCCCTGAAGAACCAGCTCCCGCCCAAGATCGAGCACGGCCACCCGGTCGAGGAGCACCGGCCGCGCCTGCCCGAGGCCTACCTGGCCCTCTTCGTGGCGCCGGCGTCGCGCCGGGCCGAAGTCGAGCCCAAGCTCCTGGCCGCTATCGCCGCCCACAAGGGCAGCCCCCTCTCTGAAGAGCTGGCCCGCCACGAGTGGGAGGCGCGCTTCGAGATCATGCACGTCAAGCGCCTGGGGCCGAGCCTGGTGCCGGCCGAGGTGGTGGTGCCCCTGGACGGCCTGGCGGCCACGCTGGAGGAGATCGACCGCACGGTGCACCAGCCGTTCGTCGCCGAGGGCATGCTCTGCCGGGCGGGTGCAGGCTACGAGGCGACGCTCTTGGGCTTTATCCCCCATGATGAGCGCAAATTCACCTACAACCTGGCATTCGGCCTCTCGCTCTCGGTGCTCAAGGCGGCCAAGGCCCACGGCGGCCGCGCCTACTCCACCGGCCTCTACTTCAAGGGTGAGGCCGGGCAGGTGTTGGGCCGCGCCCGGCTCGAGCGGCTCGCCGCCTTCAAGGCCCAGGCCGACCCCCAGGGGGTGATGAACCCCGGCAAGGTACTGGGCGGCAGCCCGCTGGCGTCGTTCATGGGCCTGGCGCAGGCCTTCGAGCCGCTGGTGCGCGCTGTGGCCAACCCGGCCGGTTCGCCGGTGGGCGAGCGCCCCGAGGGTGCGGGCCGGCGCGGCGTGCCCGATGAGGTGGCCTGGTATGCCTACGCCTGCGCCCAGTGCGGCGCCTGCGTCGACGAGTGCGACCAGTACTACGGCCGCGTGTGGGAGAGCAGCGCGCCCCGCGGCAAATGGTTCTTCCTGCGCGAATTCATGGAAGGCCGCGCCAGGATGACCCAGGAGTGGGTCGATCGCTTCCTGGCCTGCACCACCTGCGAGATGTGCAATGTCAAGTGTCCCTTGGAGCTGCCCATCGAGCACGCCTGGGGCCAGATGCGCGGCAGGCTGATCCACGAGGAGGGCAGGATGACCTTCCCGCCCTTTGAGGTCATGCGCGCTGCCCTCAAGAAGGAGCGCAACATCTGGGCCTCCTATGCCAGGGACCGCGCCGCCTGGGTGCCCGAGGACCTCAAAGGCAAGATCAGAGAGCGGGCCGAGATCGGCTACTTTGCCGGCTGCACCGCATCGTTCGTCGAGCGCGATGTGGCCCAGGGCACCGCGCGCCTGCTCAGCGCGGCCGGCGTCGAGTTCACCACCATGGGCACCGACGAGGCCTGCTGCGGCATCCCCATGCTCGTGGCCGGTCGGTGGGATGCGTGGGCCGACACCGTGCGCCACAACATCGCAGGCATGAAGGCGCGCGGGGTCAAGACGGTCGTCACTTCCTGCCCGGCCTGCTGGCTCTCGTGGCATACCTACTACCCCGAGTGGGCCAGGAAGCTGGGCATCGAGTTCGACATCCAGGCACGGCACTACACCGAGGTCATCGCCGAGCGAGTGCGTGAGGGCGGCTTCCGCTTCCCCAACGCCGTGCCGATGAAGGTGACCTGGCACGACTCCTGCCACATGGGCCGCGCCGGCGGCATCTATGAGCCGCCCCGGCAAGTGCTCAGCGCGATCCCAGGCCTGACGCTCGTGGAGATGGAGCACAACCGCGAGGGCGCCCACTGCTGTGGCTCGGTGCTCACGCTGGTCGAGAACCCCGATACTGCCAAGGCTATTGGCGATGTGCGTGTGAAAGAGGCCGAGGCCACCGGCGCCGACGCCGTGGTCGCCTCGTGCCCCTGCTGCGAGGTGCAGCTCCGGGTGACCGCCGACAAGATCGGCTCCAAGTTGCCGGTGATCGACCTGGGACACCTCACCTCGCAGGCCCTGGGCGTCGAGATGCCCGACCCGACGCCCGGCACCCTGGAGGCCTGGAGCACCTTCGAGGCCATGATCTGGCTGCTCAAGCCCGAGGCCATGGCCGGCCTCTTCGAGGAGCTCTTCCCGCCCATGTTCGCAGCCATGCCGGGGGCTATGCGGGGCATGATGAAGGTGGCCAAGCGCGTGCCGGGGATGCTCTCGCTCATGAAGCCGATGATGCCCATGATGATGCCCATCCTCGTGCCCATGCTCATGCCCAAGGTCATGCCCGACATGCTCGCCGCGGTGGGCCGGCGCGTGCCCATGCCGCCCCACATGCGCGAGCAGATGCCCGAGCTCCTGCCGGCAGCCATGGAGAGCCTGATGCCCAACATGCTGCCGCTCATCACACCGCTCGTCGTGCCCAAGATGATCGCCTACATCCGCGAGAAGCTGTAGGGCCCAAGGAGCCGGGGGGCTGCACCCTGGGAAAGCCGGGGAGCCCGTGGGGGTGGCGTTCGCCGCCCCACGGGCTCCCCGGCTTTTGGGCGCCGCTGCACCCAGATGTGCCTCAGCTCGCCTGCCTCTCGCGGTAGTGCCGGACGTAGCGCCGCAGCCGGCGGTCGCGGCCGAGGAAGACATCGGCCGTGAGCAGGGCGGCGCGGAGCTGGGGGTTGGTCGGGTCGGTGATGGGAACGTTCATGCCCAGCACGGCCGCCGTGGTGAGAAAGCTGGCGTTGAGGGTGGGCCGGTCGGGCATGCCGTAGCTGACGTTGCTGGCGCCACCGGTGATACTGTTCTCGGGGAACTCGGCGCGCAGGTGGGCCACCGTCTCGAGCGCGACGCGCGCCGCCTGGTCATCGGCCCCCACGGTCATGACCAGCGGGTCGAAGAGGATGTCGCCCGGGGCAATGCCGGCGCGCAGCGCGGCCTCGAAGACTTGGCGCGCGACGCGCAGGCGTCCCTCGACATCGGGCGGGATGC
>Ga0078972_1011344_pt1 | contig 16027 bp, 19 predicted proteins | sample YelNatPaOPGAMG01_FD_67568 | JGI IMG/M metagenome (GOLD analysis project Ga0078972, IMG submission 67568) | Hot spring thermophilic microbial communities from Obsidian Pool, Yellowstone National Park, USA - OP-RAMG-01 (SPADES assembly) (version 2) | ecosystem: Environmental > Aquatic > Thermal...
GGAGGGGTTAAAACAGGTTGTATAACGTAAACGTTAGAAAACTTAGAGTGGCTGGTAGCGTATTGAGTGTTACCAAAAGCGTCGAAAGGATACAAAGTGTAATTCCCGTTGGGAATTGTAGCCCCCCCGACCATCAAACCCACTGTTTTGCTGGTGTTGTCGTAAGCGTAACTCGCAATGGTAGTGTTCGCCACGATTTGATTATCAATTACAATTATAGCGTTAGCGCTCGTGGCGCTAGTCTGGTTGGTAAAGAGAACGAGTTTGTGCCACGTGTTATCAGCGTAACTCGCCCCTAAAGGTGTTATGGTCACGCTACCGTTAGAACTGGCTTCCTCGAAAGTTAACACGCCGTTTTTCCAGCCGATAACGTCATCAATCCACGCTGGGTTACCCTCGTTCTGACCTGGGTAGACAGCGCTTAGAATACTGTTCCCACTAGAGTTGAAAACTTTAAAGTAGTAGGAAATGTAAAGCGAGCCTGTCACGTTGAAAGGCTTGTAGATTGCGAAGTTGCTGCCATTCAAGTTGAGCACGCTAACTTGAGAATTCCAATTATTCAAAAAACCGCTTAGGTCAACGCTTGACAAAGGCTGGTTATACCTCCCGTTGTAAGTGTTGCTGAGAGCGTCGTAAGCTAGCGTTGAATTACCCACATCGAAACCGTTCAAGAGAATGCTATTCGTAGCGTAATAACTCACCAGGTTAACGTTTTGTAGGATCGGCACTTCCCACGGTTGCAGTGGGTTTGAAGGGTTAACGCTTGTGAAAACGGTTGAGACCAAGCCAGTGTAGTAATTGCCTAGGGAGCTTGAAACGAACCAACCTGAAAAATTGTAAGCGCTTAAAGTGCTCAACCCAGACCCGATGTTTAGGTAGGGGTAGGCTTGGCTTGCTGGAACCACGCCGCTGACTAGTAAGTTGTGCCAGTGCTGGTCGGCGTAACTTTGATTGGATAGGATAGCATAGTAACCGTTACTACTTACGCTGGTGAATTGTTGCACGCCGTCAACGTAAACTTTTGCAGGCTGGCCAGTGGTTATAATGCAAAGAACTGTTGAAGTGCCGTTTGAACACCACGTTGTAATAAAATCAGGAGTGTTAAGCCCACTGTAATTCAAGGGCTGAGAGGTGAGCTCGCTTAAAACTCCTTGCGTGGAGTTCGTGTTAAACCACTCTCCCATGAAAAAGTTTTGCTGGTTTGACTGGCTTGTCATGTTCAAGGTTTGAGTTACGAGTTGCGAGCCTTTACCGTCGAAACTTGCGATTTGAACCGGCGATGGCGTTATAGTGTAAGAATAATTACTGAAAGGCGGCGTTGAATTCAATATTAGAAACGTGGCGTCGTTGGGAGGTTGAACGTTAAAAGTTATCAAATCGCCCTGCACTGTCGGGGTTGAACACTGGTTTGCCAACGGGCATTGCAGTAGACTGCCTTGAACTAAAGTAGCGTTATCAGTTTCCACAGGGTACCACCACGTTGTCACATTAGGAAGCGCCAGCACTTCATTACCGTAAAGAGCGAGGTTTGTAGTGTTTAACGTGTAAGTAGCGCTCGAGTTAGCTGAAACTGAAAAGAGGCTCCCAGCGAGGTAATCGTTCGTGGTTTGCGGTGCCATGAGAGTGTAAGCCACGCTGCTAATAGTAGGGTAAGGGTATTGCCCGTAAAGCAACGCCGTGTAAACATTCTTTAAACTCTGATTGTTATACAGGTGAACGGTGTCGCTAGAACCGGCCATGAGAGCGAAGTCTATACTATTAGGTGGAAAGTTAATTGATGATAAAATGGAATTGGTTACAGGTCCGGTTACATCGCCGAAAACGCTTTGATTGTCAACCCACACGCTACCGCCGAGAACGAAAAGGTTAATCCTGTTTCCCGTGAAGTTGGTTTGAATGAAAGTGAGGTTGTAATCTCCTTGTGTTGATATAGCAAAGTCTTGATTATTCCCTGTAACGTTTTCGAACACGTCGCCAGTGAACACAGTGCTCTCCCCCACGTTCCAGCTAGCGTTATAACTAGTAAAGTTTATTAGGTTTGCAACGTTTAAACCGTTTAAACTGAAACTATTCTCAACGTTTTTCGTGCCGTTGAAAACCCACCCAGCGCCGTTCAGAGTTTGGTAATTCAAATTACAGTTTTGAGTGCCTTGCGTGTAATTACTTGTGAGCGTGAGGTTACCCCCGTTACCATTGCAAAGATGGTATATTAGCGTGAAGTTGAAGTCGTAAGGGTTCAAGCCGAAGTTAAGTGTGGGCGTGACGCTACTCTGCTCGCTCACCTCTTCAAGCGTTAGGTTGTCAAGGTAAGTGTTGTTTAAGAAAATGGGAATGTTTTGCAACACGCAGGATTGCGAAGCGTCTGTCAAACAACTAGTTATTAAACTCGTTGAGTTGAAGATGCTCACGTTCACGTTCACAGCGTTATTAGCTCCGCTAGCGTCGAACACGCTAACGTTCAACGAGTCCCAACCGTTGAAAGTTCCAGAGCTGAAAACCCCGTTGCTAGGATTTTCAACGTAAATATTTGAAAAATTAGCAGTGTAACCATTATCGTTAATTAACTGGCCCCCGCTAGCGCTTAAATTGTAAACTTTCGTGTTATTAATCCACACGTTCCCTTTCAAAATGAAAACGTATTGTATGCTAGTCCCTGATATAGTGTTACCATTCACAACGCTTGGCACGGTGTCAGGGTCGTAAATGAAAATAGCGTAACTACCGTTCACAGTGTTACCAACCACCTCACCGCCAGTGTCGTAGAGAATGTTGTTGGAAGGTTGTGTCATGGTTATAGTGTTGTAGTCGAAAACGCTTGGCTCGTAAGCGAGGTATTGAGAAGAGTTAACGTTAGTGAAAGTATTATTCTTGATTACCATTGTAGCGATGTTAGTTAAACTTTGCATTGTTAAATCATGAATATTGCTGTTCTGTAATGTTAAAACGCCGTTATTTAAAAACAAATTATAATTGATATTATTACTGTTGCTTATCGTGAGGTTGGAGAAAACTCCCTGGTTATCGCTAACGCTCACCACGTCCACGTTGTTTATGAAACCATTTTCTACGCTTACATTGCTGTTACCACCCCCGTCAAGAAAAGCCACGCCACCGCTTACACTGCCACCGTCGACAGTGAAACCATTCAAGTTAATTACAACGTTCAAATAGAGACCGTTCACTACGAAGCAAGCCATGCCGAAAGGGCTGTTACTGCTTGAAATCCAACCGTTGGAAATGTTTTGAGTGAGATTGTAAACTCCTGATTGTGTTATTGTTTGACACCCGTTCACGAGAGTGTCAGCGCTGGCGGTGTGAGATAAAACTATTACTAGCGTTACAATTAGAATGGTTTTCAGAAAATTATTGCTATCCATACGGGTTCACACTACTTGTTTTTCCATACATTACAACTGCGAGTATTATTCCAATTACAAGGCTTATTAAAGGCAGGTTTTCAAATAACCAGTAAGTAATCGGAAAGTTGTTAGCGTAACTGTTTAGAACTGTGGAGCTTGCGAACTTGTAGTAAGCATTCCCTAGGAAAGAGCTTAGAACAACTAGGATTATTAGAAATATTACACCGCCGACGAAGAATGCTGGTTGCGATTGAATGTAAAACGCTGATAATATTACTACGAGGCTTAACCCGATGATTGAAAACCCGATGATGCTATCAAAGAGAGAGGGGAACACGTTCGCATTCTGGTTTATTATTTGCTGGGCTTGAGGGCTGGAGTTGAACACGCCAGTGTTTTGAAATTGTGAGAGTATGAAACCTCCGAGGATAGCGCTGACCGCGAGAGTTAAAACTACAACCAGAACGGTTATAATATCATACTCGCTCACTTGCGCTTCACCCCCTTACTTTTATTTGGGGTTATTATCGGCCTCACCCCAAGCCCTGTTTTAAAACTCGCTGGGATTCTCACGCTTTTAATGTTAAAAACTTCTGCTGTGAAACTTGGCGTGTAGCCTTGCTTTTGAATCGCTGAAAACATTTTAAAACCTTTCGGTTGGAACCCCACGCCATCCCAATTCTTAAAGTTTAGAAAAGGTAAGGGTTTAACCACAGGTGTTGGTGTTGGAGGAGGTGGTGTTGGAGGAGGTGGTGTTGGTGTTGGGTGTGGAGGGTTAATAATGCGTGGGATTGGAATCTCAATAGTTTTCGGCGTGGTAATCGGCGTTGTAATAATTTTAAACGTGTTGTTAGGCGTGCTTATAATCTTCGAGGTTGGAATTGAAGTGTCCACAACCTTGAAACCCGTAACCGGGTTTTCAACACTCCGAGGGGTAACCCCGATTTTCGGCGTGAAAGATTGACTGAAAACCAAACCGTTCTTCTGAGTGGATTGAATTAAACTAGCGAAATCCGATTGTTGTTGAGTTTGCTGAACACTCTTAACATTTTGAACGCTCAACGTTTTAAACTGTGAAAGCGGGTTTTCAAAACGAGGTGAAAAACCTTGAGTTTCAGTTTGACTCTTCGCTTGCGTTTTGCTGATTAAAGGCATTGTTTGAGGCGCCACGCTTTGAAAAACCTGAGGTTTCTGTGAAACCATCGTTTCACTCTTACTTTGAGTTTGACTCTTCGCTTGCAAGCCGATTAAACCACTCGTAGAAGTGAAAGGGTTTTCAGTTGACTGTTCGTGAGAAGCTATCAAGCCAGCCACACCCTCGTTAGCGCTCGCCAACTGCGTTTTAACCACTTGATTTTGAATCTCCTTAAAATTAACACTTACATCATCCTCACCATTACCTCCTAAAAAGCCTTTCTCACCTTCAAAAGCAGGGATAGTCTGCAACTCGCTAAAATCTTTACCGATAAAATTAATTTTCAAACTAGTAGTAGACTTTTCTTTACCGAACATTTCTTGAAGCCACCCGCTACTAGTTTCAGCCCTACCCTCTCCAACCAAACCAGTAAGCTTGACTGGAACCCTCTCCGGCGTTTCACCAGCAGGGTTTTGAAACCTGAAAACAGCGAGACCGCTCTCACTGTCTATACTGTAAGAGTTTTCAACTTCACCCTGAGCAGTGAAAACTTGCGTGGCTTTGGAGATCATGTGAACGTCAACCGGTTTAACGTTAACGTTTGGTTTCGCCTCTTTGAATGAATACTCGCTATCGCTCACAAAGCTAGGATACTCTTTATTTGAAGTGTCAAGTAGTGCGGGGTGCGTCTTATCATAGTTAGTGAAAGTGAAACTACTCCGGTAATCGCTTAGATCGTTGAAACCAACTTCAGGGTTCACGTTACCCTTGTTGAAAATAGTTTTTAAACTCTCGCCGGTAAATTCAGTGTGGCTAGCGAAAACTTTTTCAACATTCTTGTCAACCACGTCAAAAACCCTCCCGTTAGAAAATATTAAACCGCCTTGAGTTTGCACTTCACTCACAGGTTGAACCGCCACAGGCAGTGAAGCACTATTACCTTCAACCCACTCACCATTAGATTGCGACACGGTAGTGAAAGGATGTTCAACCCCGCTCAAATCAACAGTTTGAGCGTTCAAATCGCTAACACTCCGAAATGGTATCAAACCAGTGAACTCTCTACCGTTAACACTCCCTTGAATTTTATTGTAACCTTGCACTGTGAGCGTGTTAGCCTCCTCATCAAAAATAGAGTGTTGAACCACGCTCTCCACGTTAACCGTTCCCACACTGTCACTCTTGTAAGCGCTGGAAATCGCTGGACTCAAAGCGCCAAGCAACCCTCCGACAACAGCTCCACCGCCAACGCCGAAAGCTAGTTGCTCGCCACTAGCAGGTCTCCCTGTAGTGCCTACTGATTGAAGCTCTGTGAACGCTCCACTGAACAAGCCTCCGACAACAGCTCCTTTAGCAACTTGCTCACCAGTAGTTAAGCCCTCCATACTGAAAAGTTTTCCAACACCACTAGTGAAACTGTCCACCACTCCACTAGTTGAAGCTGAAGCACCGCCTGCAAAAGGTGTTAAAAGCAAAGCGGTTTCACCAGCCCCAACAGCTCTTTGAAGTGGAGTGGAATTAGGTTGAACAGTCGTGACAAGCGCTCCAACAGCGTTATTAACAAAATTAGAAGCGAAACTACTCACCGGGTTACTATTCAAAACCTTAGGGGTTAAACCATACTGACTTTCAACTTGCTCAACGTAAACCTGCCCGGAAAGCTTACCCTCAGGGTTCACGTAAGGCATTCCAGCGGTCTCGCCACTGTAAGGCGTTGCAACGAGGTTAAAGTTATCTGGGTTTCCTGCTTTGAAAACCCCTGCCGGGTTAGCAGTAATATTATTCTGTAAAGCGTTTTGAACATTCACTTGTAAAGGCATTGTGTTTATCGTGCCTGTTGAAGGTGTGAAGCTAGGCGCTCTCACCATCGGCTCGGGTAATTGAAAACTAGAAGCTTCAAAACTTTGCGTTTGCTTTTGAGTTGGAGGATTAAAACCAACCGGGGTTTGAAAAGCAATCGTTTGCGTTGAAGGCTTGATCAAACCAGCTTGCAAAAAAACAGACTGTTGAGGATTATAATAATTGTAACTAACCCCTCCGAAAGGTAAGCTCAACGCTCCAGGCGCTATACTCTCACCCCCTAATAGAACATTACCTTTGGGAATTTGAGGAGCGACGGCCTCGTTAGGGTTAGCGTAAACATACTTCTCCCCGCCGAAGGGAAAATCTTTAGACCCCGGTGCTATGCTCTGACCGGCGATTAAAATACTACCAGCAGGTGTTTGAGGCGGTTGAGATGAAAGCGAAACAGTTTGAGTTTGCGTTTGAGTTGGTGTTGGGGTTTGCTTTACAAAAACACTAGCCCCCGCTGGGAGCATGTTCTCACTACCAGGAGTGCCAGCGTAAAAACTAGTATTACTATTCTGCACGATTGGAACACTCGGGTTACTCGTTGAAAGAGTTGAAACCGGAGCCCCTCCCAGAACATTTTGCAAGCTCACATAATTACCTTGAGAATCCCTGTAAGAAACGCTGCCATTATTAACGGTTTCTGTGAAGGTAGCCCCGGCAGCGTTCGTGACAGTCGCTGAAGTGTTCGCAACAGTTGAAGTAGTTGAAGTTGTTGACTGTGCAGGTGGCGGAGCGCTAACCGCTGCTGAAACATTCGCATAACTCCCACCCCCAACATGAACACCGCTAGGAGCAGTGTAACCTGTTATATAAACGTGCCCTTGAGCGTCAGGAGCCGAAAAAGTGTAACCGTAATAAGCCATCTTACTTTAGAATCACCTCCAATTTTTTATAGCATTCGGTGGATTCCAAGTAAGTGCTCACCGTAAGACTTGCGCCTTCTAGTGTGCTCGTAAGCGCACTTATAACTGCAATAGTAAGGGTGCTTGTGGTAATAAATTTTACCGCAATTCAAGCAACGCTTACCTTCACGCTCTCTTTTCACTTTCCCGACAGTGGCGCCGTAAACATAATCCCCTTTCTTCTTACCATACCTTTTTTCAAATTCTCTCTTCTCATATTTAGCAGCGCCGTTCCTATACAAATGCTCCAAAAAAAACTCACCTCTTCTTATCTTAAAAGCTTATGAAGCCTACTCAAATGCCTTTTATACGCATTCCTAACTTTTCTACTAGCGTGGTTAAATCCGTAAGCTTCGTTTACCTTTTCAACCACGGCACCGTAAACATAATCCCCCTTCTTCTTACCATACCTTTTTTCAAATTCTCTCTTCTTACGCCTCAAGCCACCATACCGATATATGTGTTCCATTTTTCTTTAACTCACCTCAACATTCTTTCCAAGTTAGCGAAGTAGTTAAAACTCGCAGGGTTTCTAAAAGTTGAACTACGCTCCTTACGCCTAGCTAACTCCCTCTTAATATTACGAATTCTACCATCAACAACTTTCAAATCTTTTTGATAAGATCGAACAACAACGTAATTTTTAGCTCTTTTCTCCTTTTCTATATCCCTAATAGTGTTACGTCTAAAACGCTGGTAAGAATTCAACCAGTTTCGTAATTCTCTATCACTCATATCATCATACATTTTTACTCACCATAAAATATTACTTTTTACAAAAAAAAGAAAAAAAAGAGGAAAGGAGGGGAAAACTTTCAAAGCGTCTCCCCATCCAATCCTAAAATTTTTCTCTTTCACTCAGCTCTCACACCCTGTTCCCACCATGCTCTCCACCGAAGAAGAACAAGTAGCCCAAGATGACAGCTCCAACTACTATTATAGCTAGTATTGGAAGCCAAGAACTGAATGTGTTCACAGCGTTAATACCTTGCGATGTTGCGTTAGCCGCGGCGCTTGTGTTCCCAGCCATGAGCGCAACTTGACCCTGCACTTGCGATAGAATCAAAGCACCGAAGCCGAGCACTATAGCGATGACAACGAAGGCTAGCGCTGCTGTTGAAAGACTGTTCAACTGCCCTTTGGACTTTCCGAAAATTTTAAACATCTTCATTTTCCTCACCACACCTCTCCTGAAACGCAGAGTAGCAGGCTTTTAGAAACCCAAGCACTTCACCCTTTTTTTTTTAAAGTTGTGAACGTTGGGTCCTTGTTATAAACCTTTAACTAACCGTAAAGTTTTTAAACTTATACGCCACTCACTCTAAGCCTCCTTTCATGTAGTTTTCAGCCCGCTCCCACACTTCAAGCTTACCCTTACGCCTCAAATCCACACCCTCCCTTTTAAGCAAGCCCCTCACACTATACACGCTTAAATTCAACTTCTCCGATAACTTCTTCACGTCAGCCCCGCTCTTATACAACCACGCTACAGCCCTCCCTAAGCTTTGCTTTAACTCTTTCGTTTTCACGCTACCATCGTATAAGTCGAACTCAAACTTTCCAGTGTCGTTAACAAAATTCAAGTAATTCTTCTCCTCCTCTTCACTTAACTGTTCAAAAGTGGTCACGCCAACAAAATTCGGGTAATTCCAACGCAAGTAGTTAATATTTTGAAGAATGTTAGTGGTTAAGAATCGAGAGCGACTACCCGCTTTACCACGCTTACTTAAAAGTTTTTGCATGAACTCAAAATTCCACTTATCAGCGTTAAAAATATTCTCATCCCTGCGAAACACTACAGCCACGCCCCTGCCGAGCACTTGAACCCACAAGTCTACAAGCTTGTTCCGAAACCCAGCGTTTAAGTCAGTGAAAAAAGGCATGCAAAGCAACACTATTTTATTCTGTTTCCTGCTGGTTGTGAAAAGCTTGCTTAAGTTTCGTTGGAGGGTAGTGTTCCACTCTTGACTGTAAAGGCTTTCAATAGCCTCGTCAACCACTACTGGCGTGTATTGAGGGAGGTTCTTAATCTTACCTTCAAACTCCGAGTAATCGCTACCATTATAAATAAAATTGCGAGCCAGGTTAAAATGCTTGTCAGCTTTCTTAGCGAACTGGTAAGCTAGCGTGCTCTTACCATCACCCTTATTACCATTAACGCTTATAATAAAATCGTAGTTCTGCTTAACATGGTGAACCACTTCTTTGACAAGACCGTCAAAAGGAATGAAAATTTGGTTCGACTTAACTTTTAAACTTTCAAGTAAAGCTTCTTTCTCGCTCTGGCTGATGTCTTGACCCTCACCCTCTTCTTCGTTTTCTAAAAAAAAACTTTCAAAATCCTCACTCATAACCTCTCTTCACTTTCCTTTGTTAATAGCGTTTTTCAAGTTTTCCATCGCTGAGTAGTCCGTGTAACTCCTCCAAAGCAAGTTCTTACTTTGCAAGAGCGTGTAAACCGTGTCAAAAGCGAAATCAAAATCTTCAAGAAGGTCCTCCCTCACACTACCCCCGTGTTTAATTTCTTGAATGTTCACTTTACTTAACTCAACTAAGTCTTTCATTTTAGCGTCAATACGTTTTTTTAACTCTTCACTTTTCGGCGAGTCCCCCAACAACGGTTTAACCTTACGAATGCAAATTTTGGCGATATCGCAAAGAGTTAAGAGAGCTTCAGGATTGTGAGCAACCCACTCCTCATCCCGGAGGTTAAGCAAAATAAAATCCGCTCGTTTAAGCAACTCGTCAAGTTGAGCGAGCATGAAACCCGTGAGATTCCACTCACTTTTCCAATCCTCAGCGCTGCCCTCCCCGCTCACACTCCCCTCACCTTTTTAATCTTCTTGTAATACCGCCACAATTTTTTAAAAGCCAGCCTCGTGAGTTTTTCTTTCTCCCACTTACTCTTGTTAAAATAATTATCTTCAACCAGCAATTCACAGCAAGCGTAAGCGTAAGCCTTCACAGTGTAATTGGAATCTTTGAACACGCCCTCGCTGTTCAAACGCTTTAAATCGCTCGCCACCCTCCTTAAATTCCATTTAACCATTTTTCACTTATTCCAGAAATTTTCAATGAAAAAATCAACAATTAAAAACACGAAAAACTCAACAATGCCAACTATCGCTAAGCCAAAAAAGTTCACTACCGGGTCTTTCGGGCTAGAAATTTGATTCACAATCATGTAAGTGAAAACAAAAGTGAGGGAATACTTCACGAAAAGATTATAATCTAACTTCAAATTCAACCACCTTTTTTTAAAGTTTTATGGCGGGGATAACCCGCTTGGAACGCCACTCGCCACGCTACCACTCGCATTCAAATGTTGAACGAGGTATTGCGCTATAACTTTCCAACTTTCAGCGCTTTGGTTCGTGCTTTGAGCTATACTTTGCCACGCTTGAGTGTTCGGAGTAGTAGTCTGAGCATACAAATACAACATTACAAGTAGCATTACTCCTAGGATTATAAGCTGGAAAATCCAAAAGTTTTTCTCAAACCAGCCTTGCATTGTAAAGCGATTCCACATCTCCCGAAAACTACTCGTGTAAGCCAGCTTAAAATCCTCGTCAAGAACATGAACACCGACAACCCCGTTAGTTTTCTTCACCCACTTCTTAGCCTCCTCATCATACACCGCAACCTTACCTGGAAAAAACTCTAAGTATGCAGGGTGAGCCTCGTCACGACTCACCCAGTAATACTCAGTCCAACTACCCTTCAAAAAATTCTGATAACTCGCTGGTTTTAAGTATATCTTAGCTTTTTTTAAGTATAAGAGTTCTCCTTGCGTGGTTTTCACAACCCTCGCTTTATCCACACCCTCAACAATAAAATCTTTCCCTCGTAAAACCTTGTTAATAATGTTTAAAGGGTATTCAGTGAAAATCCACGTTCTCTTAAAGTAAGCGAAAATCAAAGCAGCAACTATAATAACGAAAGCACCGCCGACTAGCACTAGTATTAACGTTGAAGTCATGCTGCTAGTCCAAGTAAACTGGCTAAACAATTGGTTACTCAAGTCTTGTGCCATTCAAAAACTCACCTTCATTTTCACTTGTAGGTCCTACAACTTTCTTCGGGTCTACAACAACCACTCCCTTCTCTTTAACCTCCTTATTATTTTCAAGAGGTTGGTTGAAAAAACTCTCCACGCTTTTCTCTAATTTAAATTCTATAAAACGCCAAACTAAGATAGCGAGAAACAAAGTGAGAAAACACCCGCTCGCAAAAGAAAACAATTCAAAACGACTAACAAAGAAAAACAAAACTGCTAAAAACAAAGCGCCATACAAAATTAAATTATCTAAAAACTTCATTTACCACCGCCTTTAAAAAGCCTGTCAAACAAACCCCCTCCTTTATTAGAGCGTTCTTCAGTCACGCTGGTTAGAACGCTTTCAGTAGTGGCGAACCAACGCCTCTCACCCCCGTTCACAGCTCTACGATACGCCGACTCTACCACGTCAGCAACGCTAGTCACAATCCAACGATAATAACGCTTCTTCAAATCAAAAGCTTCAGCGTTCAAAAACAAACTCTCAGTGAAATCGCACATTGTATCTCTACACACTGCCATCATCCTCCCTTCATCGTAACTGCTAATAGTCGTATTCTTATCTAATAGTAAGCTGACAGAGGAGATTATAAACTTCACGCCCTTCTCATTACACATCGGCTCGCCAGTCACAACCCACTCTCCACGCAACACTTCAACCTCCCTCCCGCCAATCTTTTGAACCACTTTTCTTTCAACCCAACTCTCACCCCTCAAGTGGTGTTCTAAGTCTGAAAGAATACGAGTGGGGTCTAAAACGTGCTTGTGAACATCGCTCTCCCTAACCATTTGTTGCGGTGGTAGGTAATAATCTCTATTGGAATTGTAATCATCTTGACCAGCGTTATAATCCAACTTTCAACTCACACTCCTCTTATAAATCTACAACGAGATTAAAGAGTATTAAAGGGTGTAGTTTCTTTATGTAAGCCATGGCTTCAGTTCTCTTCGTGAAGGTAATTAAATAGCCTTTAGCGAAATCGCTTTTAACCATGTAAACAATCTTAGGCGCTCCTGTTTTCACGTCCAACTGTGTCACAAAATTAAAAACATAGTTAAGCACGTGAGAATCTTTTTCAATGTGAGAAATTAAATCATCTTTATCCACTGTTTCACCGCAAGCTTTGCACTCTAAGTGAAAAGTGGGAGTGAAACTCTTGTTAAGCGAAAGCTTGTCAGCTTCTGTTATAACTTCTTTTTTCTTCGGTTGCTCTTCATTTAACAAGCTAAGCTCGTCCTGGTCCTCTTCTTCAACACTCGCTTCTTCTTCAACCACGTTAAACCACCTACCTCATTTTAACACTTAAAAAAAATTGAACCCTTAAAAGAGAAAAACATGTTTTATAATTAAAAACAAAACATTAATAAATGTTTCTGTTAAATAAAATTAATCATGCTTGAAGAAGTTATAATCTTTTCGGTTATACCAATCATTTTTCTAGTTCTCGCTTTCAAAACGAAAAGCGACATTCTACACTTCTTCTTCACCATGCTAGCACTACTCACAATGCTCTTACTACTCGTTCAACCTGTTTCAAACTCAAACACAATTCAAAGCGTGAACACCACAAACGTTTACGCAAACTACACTTTCAACGAGACTACTTACAACTCAACTCTCGGCGTTTCAAGTGTTCAAACCGTTACCATTCCTGTTTTAGTTAACTCTTATCAAAACTATTCATATGTGAACGAAACAAGTAGTTTCAGCAATTCCAACGCTACAATGCTCGTAGTCCTTGAGGGAGTTATAACACTACTATTCTTATACTACTTACTGAACTTTTTAATCAAAGTATTTGACTTTTTCCAAAATCAAAAGATGAAAAATAAAGAAGATATGCTATGAGGAGAGGAGAAAGTGAGGCGGGTTCAACGCTGTGAAATCCACTCCGACTTATACGAGGCGCTAAAAGAAATTCAAAGAGTTGAAGGTTGTAGTTTCGTTCAAGCAAGCGCTCTCGCTGCTGTGTTGTTGAACGAAAAGAAGAAGGTTAAACAGTCAGTTGAAAGCGTTGAAGATTTTCTAGAAGCCTTACGACTATAAGACGTTCCATCGATATGATAGAACGTTAAGCTATCCTAACACCCTTACGTTCCACCATATCAATAGAACGTGTTATTATAAGGTTTAAGAGAGCGTTCCACCACTACGATAGAACGTTAGGTTCTATCATATCAATAGAACGCATTCTATCTTAATAGAAGAATACGTTCCATCATATCGATAGAACGTAACGCTTTCACGAGAGGAGTAGCACGTTCCACCATTATGATAGAACGCTGGTTTTAACCAAAAAATTAATAAACTTTCCGGTGCTAATCAAATCTTACATGTTGAAAAAATGCAATAATTCAACACTTAAAAATTGGGGTAAACGATTCCCTGCGAGCAGGTGAAAAACCAAAAAATGCCCAGGCTCAAACTCAAAGAACTCATAGTCCCCCCAATTGAAACCTTCATCCACGCCGGCATGAAAACCCCCATGACAAACCAAGAACGAGCCCTCTACTTCACCATCTATCTCACAGCCAGCCGAGTCAACGAAGTCCTCCTTTTAAAGAAGGAGGATATTCAAGAAGCCATAGGAGAAGACGATATCCCAATAACCCGATTCCTATTATACACTTTGAAAAACAGAAACCACCCTTACCGCATCATTCCAATTCCTCACATCCCACCCTACGACCTCATGCTCCAACCCTTACAAAGAGAACTTGATTTAATAAGCGACCCGCAAGCCAGAGTGTTTCACCAATTCACCAACTCACGCAACCCTGGAAAAAACGCTTACGCTAGCTTCAGAAAAATCAAGCTTAACTTCACCTACATTCACAAAGGAGTTGAGTTAACAGTGGAGCATATGGTTAACCCGCACCTTCTTATCCACGCCAGGGTCACCCACCTCGCAACGCAAGCCCAACCCCAGCAAATCAAAAAGTTGCGGGGTTGGAGCGACTTGCGACCCTTCTCAGTCTACGAACACCTTTCATACACAGACTTAACAGACCTGCAATTAAAAGTGGCTCACCGAGAGAAATTTGATGCTTCGCTTAAACCTGAAAACTTTCAAGTGAAAGAATTCAAAGAAGAAAAACGCAATTTGTTTATTAAAAAAGTTGTTGAACCGCCTAAGGTTGAAAAGAAAGCGGGGGATGAAGACACTTTACCTTTCCAGATTGAGTGAAAACCTTCAACCGAAAAAACACGCTTCTTAAAATAGCGTTGCAGGTTTTCAAAAAAAGCTTAAACGTTAATTCAAAGCTTTAAAATTGAAAGCCACGTTTAAATTTAAAACGGTTGTTAAACTGTTTAGACGTGGAAAAATTGGGAACCCCCCCCATTTTTCACTTCCACTAATATTTTCTTAGACGTAAAAAATGATTAGTGGAAGCAGTAGTAACAAATTTTACGTCTAAGAAAAAACATCTCAAAAATACTTCCACTAATCCATTTTTAAAAACACTGTATATGTAAAAAAAAAAATATTTTGAAGAATTATATAAATATGTATTTATATAATTATTGCAAAATTTTTCTTTTAATTACAATTATACTTTTTTTGGAATGTGAATAGTGGAAGTGAGGGGAGGGGGTATACCTTACTTCCACTAATTTTAAAGGTTTTAAAACGCTTTAAATTGAATTTAGAGGTTTTATATCAGGATTTAACTTTTCAATACCTCACTTCCACTAATGTTTTGCACTTCCACTAATCTCCCTTAAAAAAATAAGTTAACATAAATAAATAAAGAGGGTTGAGGTTTGCTGCATTACGCATCCAGGATTATTAGATCCACAAATCTCAACTCTGTTTATTTAGTTATTTTGTAAGGAAAGGTTTATTAAATAGTAGGTTTAATAAATTATTTAATAAGTTTTAAAAGGAAAAGGTGGTTTTGAAAAATGGAAATGAAAAAAAATAAAAAAATCATTACAACAATCTACTTAAATGAAGAGTTGTATGATTTAATTTACACTGAAAGTTTAAAACAGCGTAAGAGTGTTAATGCTGTTGTGAACGAGCTTTTGAAAAGGCAGTTGGTTGGAGTTGAATTGAAAGGGGGTGTAGAGAATGGAGGGCAGAGTGGGCAGGCCGAAAAAATATGAGGGTCTTATTACTGTTGTCACTTTCAGGCTTCCAAGCGCTACTTACGAGCTTCTCACAAGAGAAGCGGGTAAAGCGGGGTTAAGCAACACCGAGTTCTTAGTTAATCTTATTCAAAATCTTGATTCTAAACATGGTAGTGAGGTTAGCGCTTTGCGAGAAAAAATTAAAAGTCTAGAAGAGGAAAACCAAAGTTTGAAAGAAGAGTTACTTTTGAAAAAGCAGAGTTTGAGGAATTGGGTTGGGTCGAGCAAGCATTTGAGGGATCTGGAAATGGACGAGGATGTCGTTAAAATTGTTGACAGTTTTAAAACGTTGTTCATTGAAAATAAGAATGCCACGCCGTTTAGGTTTTGGGTTGAGAGGCTTTTTAGTCGGGTTGAGAAAGATTTTTTGAAGCGAGGGAAAATAATTAAGAATAAGAAGGCGATTGTAGGTATGATTACGAGGAGGTTGCTTGAGTTTGAAGAAGAGAGAAAACAAGCAACCTAATCGAAAGGTTTATATATACGTGTTTTTAACCGAAAAGTATTTAAATATGTATGATGATATAATATATCAGTTTTCAATTGAATTGAAAATTGAAAACATAAAAAAATGAGGTGAATTGAAAA
>Ga0078972_1011349_pt1 | contig 16025 bp, 10 predicted proteins | sample YelNatPaOPGAMG01_FD_67568 | JGI IMG/M metagenome (GOLD analysis project Ga0078972, IMG submission 67568) | Hot spring thermophilic microbial communities from Obsidian Pool, Yellowstone National Park, USA - OP-RAMG-01 (SPADES assembly) (version 2) | ecosystem: Environmental > Aquatic > Thermal...
TTCGCCAGCGGCTCGCGGCTAAACATAACATTAACGCGCCGGCTGGGGACGCGGCAAACGCACGCGCTCCGGATCGTTCTTCCAACCGTATTTCGTGGCGAATTCGTCGGGCGCTAGCACCTCCTGGCCGGCATCGGTCTGGACGACGTAGACGATCTCCTTCTCGACCCCCGGCGAACCGCGATAGTGACCATCGGGACGCAGGGCCAGCCATTGCCCGCCAGAAAGCGGCACCAGCGTCAGCGCAAATTTGCCGTGAGAAATGTCCCCAATGTTCAGAGCGCCGCCTCTGGAAACAGCAACGAATTGGTTGTCCGGACTGAGTACGGGCGAGTCCAGTAACGGAAATTCCTTGCGACGGAGCAATTCGCCCGTCTGGCGGTCCCACCAGCGCACCGTTTCCCCGCCCTTGGTCAACACGGCCTTGCCGTCGGCGGACCAGCCCAACAAGGCCCATCGCAGCGAATTTGCAGCTCTTTTGTCGCCATGTCCCACGTCCGCGTATCACCCCCCGTTGTCGAAGCAAGGCTTTGGCCATCGGGCGAGAACGCCAGCCCGATGCAATTGTCTACGTCGAACGAATGGAGTTGCTTCCCCGATGCCGCATCCCACAGCCGCACTGTCTTATCGCCGTTACTGCCAGATGCGATCCATTTGCCGTCCGGCGACCAAGCGATGCGATCGATTCTGGCGGTATGTCCTTGGAGCGTGTGAATCAGACGGCCCGAAACGGCGGACCAGACTTGCACGGTGTTGTCGGAGGCCGCCGTTGCAATCAGCTTGCCATCGGGGGACCAAACAGGTGAGAGGTATGGTGAGAGGTGTGGAATGACAGGGGTATTCCAGGAGCGCAATCGTTGCCCGCTTTCGCCGTCAAGAATCTGAACTCGATTATTATAATTATCAAGCACCGCTAGCGAGCTTCCGCTTGGCGACCAAGCTGGCCACCTTCCAACATTCTCGATTCGATGAAGTGGAACGCCCGTATCCCTATCCCAGATGTGAAATCCGTTTTGAGTATCAGTATCCGAAGTCGCCATTTTATTGCCATCGGGAGACCAGGCGAAGAAGTATCCGATGTGGGGGTGCGTCTCGATCCGCCGCACTTCCTTCCCTGCGTGAATGTTGTAGATGCTAACACATCCCTCATAGGAGGCGGCCGCGAGTGTGGCGCCATCTGGAGACCAACTCGCTACTGCCCAATTACTTCCAGGCCCGAATCCGCGGAATTCCTTCCATGTCTGGGTATCGAACAAGATAAAACCCCAGGGGAAACCGCCCACGGCCAGGCTTTTCCCGTCTGGTGAGTAAGCTACAGTGCGAATGCCTTCCTCACCCTGTAATTCCAATGTTCGCAATAGCTTACCGGAATGCACATCCCAGAGTCGGCATAGTTTGTCCTCGAACGCGGCGGCTGCTAGCGTCTTGCCGTCTGGCGACCAGGCCAAGCCTCTGACCTCTTGATTGAATCCTTCGAATATATGCAGCAGCTTGCCCGAAGGAACTTCCCAAAGCCAAACGACCCTCGGCTCCTCACCGCCAGCGGCCAGCATCTTACTATCGGGAGACCACGCCAGGGTATAAGGATTCCTTAGAGTCCAAGGATTCCTTGTTTCCGCTGGAAACGAGAGCTGTTTCCACGACTCCGTGTTCCACAACATCACTCCGCGATTGAGAGCAAACGCAAGCCACTTGCCATCCGGCGACCACGCCACAGACCGACCGTCATGGGAGGGCGGAGGGATCGTGTGGAGAATCTGGCCTGTGGCCATGTTCCAGATGTGCAGAGTGCCATCCTTACATCCCGATGCCAACCGTTTGCCGTCTGGCGACCACGTTAAAGAGAACCTACCGTATCTATCGAGAGTCTTGTGCTGACCGAAAAGTGCTTGCTCCAATCGCCCGGTACTCGGATCGTAAAGACGGATGACACCATCGAAACTGCTGACCGCGAGTTGCTTGCCGTCGGGGCGCATGGCACACGAGATAGCGCCTGCGCGCAGACTATGTGTCTCGATGGTCCAACTCCGCACACCCTTGAGCCGGGCCGGACGCTGCACCAACGCCCAGCGACTCAGTGGTTCGGTCCCTTCGGCGAGCGGCGGTACAACGGAGCCGCGAGCGTCAGGAAGCAGTGGCCGCGGCGCAACCGCTCGCTCACGGTCGCGGCCCGGATGCGGCGCGTCGGCAGGAACTACCACGACCTTGGCCTCTTGCTCAATCGTTACCTTGCTGCCTTCGGGCACTTCGATCGTGGTCTCGCGGCCGTCCTTGCTGCGAATGCGAATGACGATTCCAGCCATCAGCACGGCCACGCTGATTAGCAACAGGGCGGCCAGTGTCGCCGGCACAAGGCGGCGACGACGCGGCGAGGGTGCCGGTTCGCCTTCGCTTGCCAGCGCTTGCAGGGCCTCGACTACCGATGCGGCCGACGCGGGCCGATCGGCGACGTTCTTGGCCAGCAGCCGTTGGATCAGATGATTCAGCGCCGCTGGTATTTGCGGATTCAGTTGTCGCGGCGGCGGGGGATGATCGTTGGCCAACGCGAACAGTGTGCTCACCACGTCGCGGCCCTGGAAGGGCGGGCGCCCCGTCACCATGTGATAGAGGACGCATCCCAGACTAAACAGATCGCTACGCGGATCGGCTTCTTCGCCGCGCGCTTGCTCCGGCGACATGAACGCCGGTGTGCCCATGATGGCGCCGGTTTGCGTTAAGTGGGCGTCCTTGCTCCACACCGAACGCGCCAAGCCGAAATCGAGGATTTTCACGCGGCCGGTTTCGTTTCGCCGCGAGCCGTAGGCGAGCGCGTTCGCGCTCCCCTGCGGGTCGCGGCGAAACTCCAGCCAGATATTTGCCGGCTTGATGTCGCGGTGGACCAGGCCGCGCGCATGCGCGGCGGCCAAACCGTCCGCAATCTCGAGGCCAATCCGCACCGCCTCGGCCAACGGCAACACCGTCTCGCGCTTCAGACGCTCATGGAGCGTTTCTCCTTCCAGATACTCCATCGCCAGAAACGGTACACCGCGGTCTTCGGCCACCTGATGGATGGTAACGATGTGATCATGTTTGAAAGCGGCCATCGCTCGCGCCTCGCGGAGAAAGCGCTGCCGTGCCGCGTCATTGGCTGCCAGTCCTGGACGCATGACCTTGAGGGCGACCGACCGTTTCAATTGGGCGTCCTCGGCCAAAAAAACAACGCCCATGCCGCCGCTACCCAACACCTTGAGGATGCGATACGATCCCAGCCGCCCAATCTCGTCCGCCGCTTGCGGCGGCGCGAGGAAGACAAAGACATCGCGCGTTTCTTCGGTGGCTTGCCCGCCTTGCGTGGGCGCTTTCTTCTCGTTCGTCTCGCCCTCCGTTATACTCAGCGTCGGATGCGAGCTGAGCAGAGGCGTCAATTCTTCCCGATATTCCGGCCAGCGCTCGAAGTATTCGGCAGGCGACAGGTTCGGCTCGCGGCGTCGCCGTAACTCGAACTCCTGCACTATCAAGGCGACGACCGAGGCACGATCCTTGTTCAGCTCCGGGAAACGCGACAGATATGTTTCCTCCAGCCGGACGCGCTCACCGCGTTTCAGGCGGCGTTCCAGATCGATGCGCACCAACTCAACCAACAAGGCGAGTCGTTGTTCCGGCGGGCACAACGCCAGGTAATCTTCGATGCTCGGTGGCGTGGGCCCGTTCCAGGCATCATCGAAGCGATCCAGGATCGATTCCATGTTTGCAGACAGAGGCGAGGACATGACAGCGATCCTCCGGGCGAATGATGTTGTGGAAGCCATCCTTACGAGAGTTAATTCCCCAAACGCTGCGAGACCTATCAAGGAAGATCCGGCAGCTCCGGCCATAGTCGTTTCATGCGATTTTTGATGTTGCGTATCTTACGGTTGATCGTCGCCGTGCTGAGTTTCAAGGCGGCGGCGATTTCGTCGACCTCGTAGCCTTGCAAACGCATCTCGCACACCGCCCGCGCTCGATTGTCCAAGCCACGCAGCAGATGCTCCACCATCTCGCGCAGCACGGCTTCGTCCTCTGGGTGGGGAGCAGCAGCATCGAGCGGTTCCATGTCGCAATCGGAATCGAGAAGAGGCGTCTGCTCGCGGCGCACGTCGCGCTTGCGGGTGTGGAAATAGCGGTTCCAGCGGCCGCATTTGCGTAGCGTGATTTCGACCAGCAATGCCCAGAGGCTGTCCGGCCCCTCGAGATCGAAGGGACGCTCGGCGGCGCGGCGACAAAAGGTGCGGAACACCGACTGAACGACATCATCGGCATCGACTTTACACCGTACACGCTCATCCAGCCGGCGGCGTGCCAGGCCGATCAACCGCCGTGCATAGCGATCAAAGAGAATCGCGGCGGCTTCGGCGTCGCCAGACTCCAGGCGCTGCACAAGATCCAGAAAGGAGGGCGTCATCATCTGCTCACCATGAGGGATTGGGTAACGCCGATTTTAGCCTGGCCCTCCTGTTGTAGCAAACAATTTCTGTCCCTAAAATTAGGAACGTGAATGCCACAAAGAGACGAGCCAGTTGTCCATCACTTACGCTTCCGGCTCGTCTTCCTTCCTTTTGCATTGTTGCCCGTTTTGCGTTACTCTGAATACACTACCTGCAAAGTGCTCGCTGTCTGCCGTTTTCACGGGAGAATACTTCTATGTTGCGTCTGGAATCTGACCGTGGCGTTACCGTTTGCGATGGTTTGACGCGCCGCGATTTCCTGCATGTCGGCGCTTTGCCGCTGATTGGTCTGACGCTGCCCGGCTATTTTGCTCGGCGTGCGAGAGCCAGCGCGCCGGACAAGGACATCAACTGTATCATGCTGTTTTTGCTCGGCGCTCCCAGCCACATCGATACCTGGGACCCCAAGCCCAATGCGCCAGCCGAGGTTCGCGGTCCCTACAAGCCCATCGCTACCAAAGTACCCGGCATTCGCATCACGGAAATTTTTCCCAAGATGGCCGAGCACGCCGATAAGTATTCACTGATCCGCAGTGTCTATCACACCGCTGCCGCCGTGCATGATACCGGCCATCAGATGATGCAGACCGGCCGGTTGTTCCAAGGCGGTATCGAACATCCGCACATCGGCTGCGTATTGGGCTATTTGAAGGGCCAACGCGGTGAAGTGCCGGCCCATGTGCTCTTGCCGCGGCCGATGGGACGCACCGGCGGCAACATGCCACACGGCCAAACGGCCGGCTATCTGGGCAAACAGTACGATCCCTTTGTCCTCAACGCCGATCCGTCGGCCAAGGACTTCAAAGTGCCCGACCTGCTGCCGCCGGACTACATCTCCGCCGTCCGCGCCAGCCGCCGACAAAAGATGCGCGACGCCGTGGAGGGAGCACTCGCCGCTTTCGAGAAGAGCGCCCAAGCGAAGCAATTCGACGACAATTTCAATCTGGCTTATCGCTTGATGTCCAGTCCCCAGGCGCGCGAAGCGTTCGCCCTGGACAGGGAGCCGGCCGCCATCCGCGATCGCTATGGCCGGACGCGCTTCGGACAAAGCTGCCTGCTGGCCCGCCGCCTCATCGAGCGCGGCGTGCGCTTCGTCACAGTGAACATGTACGAAACCGTCTTCGACGAAATCACCTGGGACATTCACGGCTCCCGACCCTTCACCGACATCGCCGAGATGGCGCGCCTGGTGGCCCCGGATTTCGACCGCGCCTACAGCACCCTGCTGGAAGATCTACATGAGCGCGGCTTACTCCAGACGACGATTGTGACGGCGATGGGCGAGTTTGGACGCACGCCCAAAATTAACCCGGCTGGCGGCCGCGATCATCATCCGGGTGTCTGGACCATCCTGATCGGCGGTGGTCCCATTCAGGGCGGCCGTATCGTTGGCGAATCGGATGAGTTGGGTTACATCCCCAAGACGCGGCCGGTCACGCCAGCGATGGTAGCGGCGACACTTTACAAAGGGCTTGGCCTCGATCCGCACCGCGAACTGCCGGGACCGCAAAATCGCCCCCTGCCGTTGGTCGATTACGATGCGCAACCGCTCAAGGAGCTGTTCTAAAAAACGGACTGCGGATAGCACAGATAAGATAAAAACATAAATCAGGATTTTTAATCTGTGTTTTCCGTGATTGGCTTATTTCTCCGGATGCTGGAGGAGCTTCGAGAAGCACCATGCGGAAAAAGGTCTTTAGTTTGGCGGTTGTCTTTCTTTGTTCAGTCGTCTCCTTGCCGGCAGTTTTCGCCGCGGAGGTGAAGATTTTGCCGGCTGATGTGATCCTGACAGGGCCGCACGCCCATCAGCGCTTGCTGGTGGTGGCGGAAGACAAAGGGCGAATCGTCGGCGAACGGACGCCGCAGGCCCAGTTCACGTCCGCGCATCCTGCCGTGGCAACCGTGGATGCTTCCGGCATCGTCCGCGCGGTCGGCGACGGCGAGACGACAATCACGGCCATCGTAGATGGCAAGCAAGCAATGGCGAGAGTCACGGTCCGCAAGACGAAGGCCCCCTTTACCTGGAGTTTCCGCAATCATGTCATCCCAATGCTGACGCGGGCTGGGTGCAACTCCGGGGCCTGTCATGGCGCCTTGGCCGGCAAGGGCGGACTGAAACTGTCGCTGCGCGGCTACGATCCCACGAGCGATCATTTCGTGCTAACGCGGCAAGCACTGGGACGGCGCATCGACCGCAGCGAGCCGGCCCGCAGTTTGGTGTTGCTCAAACCGACGCAGGCGGTGTCGCACGGCGGCGGTCAAAAGCTCGAACCCGGCTCGGCCGATTATCATGTCCTCGCCGATTGGATCGCCGCCGGTGCGCCGGGGCCGCGCCGCGACGATCCCCGTATTCAGCGCCTGGAATTGTTGCCGGCCGCCGCCGTCCTCAAGCCCAAAGCCACCCTCCAGGTCCTTGCCCGCGCCTGGTACTCCGACGGGCATAGCGAAGACGTAACACATTGGGCCAAATTCAATAGCAGTGAAGAAAGCGTCGCCGCTGTCAACGCAGACGGCAAAGTCACCGTCGCGGGCTACGGTGAAGCAGCCATCACCGTATGGTACTCCAATCTCGTCGCTGCTAACCGCATCACCGTGCCGCATCTGGATGCTATAGATGCAAATATTTTCACATCAGCAAATAAGAGCAATTTCATCGATGATCTAGTCCTCAAGAAATTGGCGGACTTGCGCATTCCGCCGTCGCCGTTGTGCAGCGACGAGGAATTCTTGCGCCGCGCTTATCTCGACGCAGCGGGAATCCTGCCCACACCCGAAGAACGGGCCGCATTCCTCGCCGATAAATCCGCCCAGAAAAGGGCGAAAATAATCGATGCCTTGCTGGAACGGCCGGAATTCGTGGATTATTGGGCGTACAAATGGTCGGAATTGTTGCTTATTTCCACGCGGCGTTTACCGCAGTCGGCGGTGTGGTCGTTCTACCAATTTGTGCGCCAGAGCGTGGCCGACAACAAACCGTGGGACCGCTTGGCCCGCGACATCCTCACGGCCAAGGGCAGCAATCTCGACAACGGCGCCGCCAACTATTTCGTGCTGCACAAAGACATCAGCGACCTGACCGAATCGACTTCGGTGACCTTCCTGGGCATGTCGCTCACTTGTTGCCGCTGCCACAATCATCCGCTGGAAAAATGGACGCAGGACCAATACTGGAGCATGGCCAATCTCTTTTCGCGCGTGGCCCTGAAAAATGGTGAACGGGCTGGCGAGGTCATCGTACAAGTGCTGCCGTCGGGCGATGTGCTGCACCTGCGTCGGGGCATCCCGATGCCGCCGACGCCGCTCGACGGCAAGCCGTTGCCGCTGGACAGCCCTGTCGACCGCCGGGTTTACTTCGTCGATTGGCTGACGGCGACGGACAATCCGTATTTCGCCAAGGCGCTGGTCAACCGCGTTTGGCGCAACTTCATGGGCCGCGGTCTCGTCGAACCCGAGGACGACCTGCGTCAGACCAACCCGCCGACTCATCCCGAATTGCTCGACGCCCTAGTGAAAGATTTTATCGACCACAAATATGATGTGAAATATCTGATTCGCACGATCATGAACTCGACGTCCTATCAGCGATCCTCGCAGCCTTTGCCAGGCAATCAAAACGACGATCGCTTCTATTCGCATTATTTGGTCCGTCGTTTGTCGGCCGAAGTCATCCTCGACGCCTATTCGCAAGTGACCGGCGTGCCGACATCGTTCACGCAGGTCAGTTCGGCAGCCGGCGATTCCACGAGCACCTACAACGGCTATCCGCTGGGCACGCGGGCGCTGCAATTGCCAGACTCGCTGGTGGTATCGCGTTTCCTCGACACCTTTGGCCGACCGGAGCGCTCCCAGACCTGTTCCTGCGAACGTCAGCAGGATTCCAGCGTCACTCAGGCACTGCATATCAACAATGGCCAAACACTCAACGACAAGATCCGGGCCAAAAATTCGCGCATTGAATCTTGGCTGCGCGAGAAAATCACCGATGAGGAAGCGCTCCGCCGCCTCTTCGTGCTGGCCTTGTGCCGCGAACCGACCGCCTCGGAGCAAAAGAAATTTTTGGCCCTGCTCGCTGAGTCCGCCGCCGATGCCAAGACGACGCGCCGCGAGGCACTGGAGGACTTATTCTGGTCCGTGCTGGCGTCGAAGGAGTTCGTGTTCAATCGATGAGAAATTGTGACGGGACATGTTCTTGTTGCGTTGGACCATCCTGGGATGTCTTGTCCTTGGCCTGGCCGGTTGTAGCATCGGCAAAAAAGACAAGACGAACGCTTCCAAGTCCGGAGCGGGAAGCGATTCCAGTCCCACGTATCCCTGGAAGCGGCCGCCGGAGGACTTGCCGCGTCCTCGGCCGCCGACCGAACCCGGGAAGCCTGACCCATTTTGACCCGAATATCCAAGCTGTTTTTCCTGAAGAGGGAGAGGGAAGATTTCATGGCGCTGCACCCTTTGGCTGGCAAACCTGCCCCCGCCGATTTGCTCATCGATGTAGCACGCCTCCAGCGCGATTATCACCAGCGCCAGCCAGATCTCGACGATCCGGCGCAGCGGGTCAGTTTCGGCACCAGCGGCCATCGCGGCACGCCGTTGGACGGCACGTTCACCGAGGCCCACATCCTCGCCATCACCCAGGCCATTTGCGAATATCGCAAGGACCACGGCATCGACGGCCCGTTGTTCATGGGCAAAGATACACACGCTGTTTCCGGTCCCGCTCAGTGTACCGCCCTGGAAGTGTTGGCCGCCAACGGCGTCGAAACCTTCATCCAGCGCGACGACGGCTTCACGCCCACGCCGGTCATCTCACGAGCCATCCTCGCCTACAACAAAGGTCGTATGGAACATCTCGCCGACGGTATCGTCATCACACCGTCGCACAATCCGCCGGAAGACGGCGGCTTCAAGTACAATCCGCCCCACGGCGGCCCCGCCGACACCGACATTACCAATTGGGTGCAGGACCGCGCCAACGCCTTGCTCCGCGCCGGCAACAAGGACGTCAAACGCATGCCCTATGAAACCGCCCTCAAGGCCGGCACAACGCACCTCGACGATTTCGTCCTGCCCTACGTCAAAGATCTTGCCAACGTCATCGACATGGAGGCGATTCGTTCGGCCGGACTGAAACTCGGCGTCGATCCGCTCGGCGGCGCCACCGTACATTACTGGGGGCCGATTAAGGACACCTACGGTCTGAATATCACGGTTGTGAATACCGCGGTTGATCCCCGCTTCGCTTTCATGACCGTCGATCACGACGGCAAAATTCGCATGGACTGCTCCAGCCCCTACGCGATGGCGAAACTGGTGGGCCTGAAGGACCAGTATCGCGTCGCCTTCGGCAACGATCCCGATGCCGACCGTCACGGCATCGTCACACCCTCGGCAGGGCTAATGAACCCCAATCACTACTTGGCCGTGGCCATCCACTATTTGCTGAGGCATCGCCCGAACTGGCCGGCCAACGCAGCAGTCGGCAAGACGCTGGTGAGCAGCAGCCTGATCGACCGCGTGGTCCAGGATCTGGGACGTAAGTTGTGTGAAGTGCCGGTCGGGTTCAAATGGTTCGCGCCGGGGTTGTTCGATGGTTCGCTTTGTTTCGGCGGGGAGGAAAGCGCCGGCGCCAGCTTCCTGCGCCGCGACGGCACTGTCTGGACCACAGATAAAGACGGTCCGATCATGGACCTGCTCGCTGCGGAAATCACCGCTAAAACCGGCAAAGACCCCGGCGAACACTACCAAGAATTGACCCGCCGATTCGGCTCACCCCTCTACACGCGCATCGATGCCCCAGCCACGCCGGAGCAAAAAGCGATGCTGAAAAAACTATCGCCGGAGATGGTGACAGCGACAACGCTGGCTGGCGAACCGATCCTCGCTAAACTGACCAAAGCGCCGGGCAACAACGCTGCCATCGGCGGACTGAAGGTGGTCGCCGCCAACGGCTGGTTTGCAGCCCGGCCGTCGGGCACGGAGAATATCTATAAGATCTACGCCGAGAGCTTTAAGGATGAGGAGCACCTGCAAGCTATCGTCGCCGAGGCGCAGAACATCGTCGCCCGTGCCCTTCGCTAAATAAGCACGGAAAAATCTACCTACCAGTCCCGACACTGTCGCCAGGGGAAAGGAAATCACCATATGAAGGTTCTTATTGTCTACTATAGTACCTATGGAAATGTCTTCAAGATGGCCCAACTCGTCGCCGAGGGCGTGCGTACGGTTGAGGGGGCCGAGCCTGTTATCCGTACTGTGCCGGAACTGATTCCGCAGAGCATCATCGCTTCCCGCCCCGATATGAAGGCAGGCCGGGACATGCAAAAAGATGTGCCGTTGGTGACGGAAGAGGATTTCCAGCAGGCAGATGCGTTTGCGTTCGGAACACCGACGCGATTCGGCAACGTCTCTTCTCAGCTCAAGAATCAGATCGATCAACTAACGGGGTTGTGGTTAAAGGGAGCGTTCGAGGGCAAACCGGCTGGCGTGTTTGTGTCCACGGGAAGCCTGCACGGCGGACAAGAAACGACGCTGTTGACGCTGATGGCGCCGCTTCTTCATCTGGGGATGGTCCTGGTGGGTGTGCCGTACTCGGTACAAGAACTGTTTACGACGCAAGGCGGCGGTTCGCCGTATGGGCCAGGGCATGTGGCCGGGGGCGACAACAAACGGGAAATCGATGCGAACGAAGCGGCCATCTGCCGGGCCCTCGGACGGCGCGTGGCCCAGATTGGACTACGGCTCAAGAAAGATTGATCGCCCTGTAAGCAGGATAACCATCGCCCCAGGAGCATATCCCATGAACACGGCCGACCTGTGGAAACGCTATCAGAAATATCTTTGCACCGCCCCGTCGCTCGATCTGACGCTAGATATTAGCCGTATGCACTTCGAGGATGCCTTCCTGGAGCGCATGGAGCCGGCGATGCAGCGCGCCTACCAGGCGATGGATGCGTTGGAGAAAGGGGCCATTGCCAATCCAGACGAAAACCGCATGGTGGGCCACTACTGGCTGCGTGCGCCGGAGCGGGCGCCGACACCAGAAATTACTAAGGCGATCCGCGACAGCGTGGCCAGCATCAAAGCGTTTGCCGCCGATGTTCATGCCGGCAAAATCAAGCCGCCAAGCGCGGCCAAGTTCACCCAGGTGCTGTCGATCGGCATCGGCGGTTCGGCGCTGGGGCCGCAATTTGTGGCCGATGCGCTGAGCCAGCCGGGAAAAGATCGTATGCAGATACATTTTATCGACAATACAGATCCCGACGGCATGGCCCGGACCTTGACCGTGCTCGAAGGCAAGCTGAAAGAGACGCTGGTGCTGGTCATGTCCAAGAGTGGGGGCACGCCGGAGCCGCACAACGGCATGGCCGTCACTGCCGCGGCTTTCAAGGCCGCCGGCCTTGCATTTGCGCCGCAGGCCGTCGCCGTCACCATGCCCGGCTCGAAGCTGGACAAGCAGGCGGTCAGCGAGAAATGGTTGGCGCGCTTTGCGATGTTCGATTGGGTGGGCGGACGCACCAGTGAGATGTCCGCCGTCGGCCTGGTGCCGGGGGCCCTGCAAGGAATCGACATCGACGCCATGCTTGCCGGTGCCGCAGCCTGCGATGAGGTGACGCGCCAACACGACACTCGCCGCAACCCCGCTGCCCTGCTGGCGCTCATGTGGTATGCCGCTACCAGCGGCAAGGGACAGAAAGACATGGTTGTTCTTCCCTATAAGGATCGCTTACTTCTCTTTAGTCGTTATTTGCAACAGCTGGTGATGGAATCGCTGGGCAAACGCCTTGACCTGGACGGCAAGCGCGTCGAGCAAGGCATCAGCGTCTACGGCAACAAAGGGTCAACGGACCAACATGCCTACGTGCAGCAATTGCGCGACGGTGTGAACAACTTCTTCGTTACCTTCATCCGCGTGCTCGAATCCGGCGGCGCGCCGGTCGAAGTGCAGCCTGGCGTCAGCGCCGGCGATTATTTGCACGGCTTCCTACTCGGTACGCGCGCCGCCCTGTTCGAGAATGACCGCCAATCGCTGACGATCACTGTGCCGCGCGTCGACGCCCGTACCATCGGCATCCTGATCGCCCTCTTTGAGCGTGCGGTCGGTTTCTACGGTAGTCTCGTGAACATCAACGCTTACCATCAACCGGGCGTCGAAGCCGGCAAGAAGGCCGCCGCCGCCGTACTGGAGCTTCAGGCGAAGATTGTCAAGGCGTTGTCCACAACACCGCGAACGGCTGAGCAGATCGCCCACGATATCGGCGCCGCTGATGCAGCCGAGACCGTGTACCTGGTGCTCGAACACCTCGCCGCCAACAAGCGAGCGAAGATCGCCCAGGCGGCCGGGGCGGCGGCGACGACGTTTTGCAAGGAAACGCGAGGATCATAGGCTGCTAAAATGACAGAAGCAGACATCCTCAGGGGAATCTCAGTGGCAGGGAGATTCGATGCAGTGGTCGGTTCCGAAGCCGAAGCGTTGCGTATCGTGCGAGCCGCCCTTCCTCATGCGCTGGAGCTCCCGGCCGCCGTAGCAGGACAGCCTTATCCCTCGCCGCCCCAAGGCATCAAAGCGTGGTTCCAAGTTCAACCGGCTGAGCCGAGTGCAGGAAATAATCTGCCGCATGTGAAATACGTAGATTGGACCGGCGGCAAAAAGGGACGTGGGGGGAGCTGGGGACATATTTTCTTTCCACCGCCGGTTGGTCCTTGATCCGGCGTCTATCGGCAGAGGAGGTCTGTAATGTCTTTTATGTTTGAAATTTACTATAAACCGCCGACGAACCCGGCGAAAGAGTCTGCGCTCACAGAACGTGTGGCCGCTTTGGGCGGTCGGCTGGATTTCCGCGAGGAGGCTGATGAAAACGTGGGTATTTGTTTAACCTACGAATTTGCCGATTGGGAAAGCGCCGCCAAAGCCGCCGACGTTCTGCGCCAATTGGGCGAGCATGTTGTTGGCCCTGCGGATTACGGGCCGTAAATCTACTTCTCGTCAAGCAACAACCCCCTTGAATCGCCGCGCTCCTGGTATTATCGTGACGAACATTCCGTTGCGTCTCTTTCCAGGAGATCTCCCATGATCGCACACCGTTTGCTGATTCCTGTCGTGGCTATCGTCCTGACAACCTCCGCCTTTGCGGCGGAGTTGCCGAAGGTGAAAGTGGAGCGGCAGCCGCTGGCGGCCCAGGCGCGGCGCGTCAGCGAAGCGCTGGCCTTGCTCGGCGAACCGCTGTCTGACGCCGAGCGGCAGGCGCTCCATAATGCCGCCGCAGCCGCCGAAGAAAACCAGGCCGTCGCTATGATCCAAACCATCCTCGATAAACGCTGCCTGGCCGGCGTCCACATCACTGCCGACAAGAAGCTGGAAGTACAAGCCGGCCCAGCTCCCGCGCAGCTGGCCGAACAGGGCTGGCGCGTTTTTCTCGTCAAGGTCCACAATGAGCCGGGCCTTGCCAATGTCGAGCTGACGGCCAGCAGTCCCAACGCTTTGCCGCTGACGAAACGCTCCACGGCCAAAGCTGATCCGACCGTTGTTTCTGTCGGCGAGGTCGGCAAGCGTTTTCTCGACGTGATGATGTTCAACAGCCAGCCGCTGGTCCGCGAGCTGTCCGGCCTGGAGTTGGAATATCGCATCGTGCAGCTTTATTGCCGTGATTCCGGCCGTAAGGAAGCGACGCTGCAATTTAGCCTCAGCGATGGGAAGAAGCCGATTGCCTCCGCGCAGCCTTTGCGGATCGACTTCGAGTCCGTCCCTGCTGTGTTGGTGCGACTGCGTGTGATCGATGCCGATGGCCAGTCCCAGCGCGACGGTCGGCCGATCGTGGCGGCGTTCACCTTCCGCGATCGTCTGGGCCGCGTCTATCCCGCGCCCAGTCGCCGGCTGGCTCCGGACTTCAATTTTCACTATCAGGTTTACCGGGCCGACGGCGAAACGATCGCCTTGCAGCCGGGCCAATACACCGTCAGCTATACACGAGGTCCGGAATATCGTGTTCTCCAAAAGACGATCACGGTGCCGCTGGGCAGCATCCATACCGAAGAGTTCCGCCTCCAGCGCTGGATTCATCCAGCTGCCAAAGGCTGGTACTCCGGCGACCACCACATCCATGCCGCCGGCTGCGCCCACTACGAAAGTCCGACCGAGGGCGTTACCCCAGAGGACATGATGCGCCACGTTCTCGGCGAAGATCTCAACGTCGGCTGCTGTCTCAGCTGGGGGCCGTGCTGGTATCACCAGAAACGCTATTTCGAGGGCAAAGTCAATCCCCTGTCCACGGCCCATCATTTGCTCCGCTACGATGTGGAAGTGTCCGGATTTCCATCGAGCCACTGCGGTCATATTTGTTTGTTACGGTTGCGCGAACAGGATTATCCGGGTGCCAAGCTCATCGGCGATTGGCCGAGCTGGGACTTGCCGATCCTCCAGTGGGCCAAAGCGCAAGGCGCCGTCGTCGGTTTTGCGCATAGCGGTTGGGGGCTTCAGCCGGAGAACTCGAATGATCTCGAAGCCAAGAAACTTCCCAATTACGTTCTCCCCCTCATGAACGGCATCGGTGCCAATGAATATATTGTGGATGTCACCCACGATGCCTGTGATTTCATCTCCACGGTGGACACGCCGGCGCTGTATGAACTGAACATCTGGTATCACACCCTGAACTGCGGCTATCGCACACGCATCAGCGGCGAGACCGATTTCCCCTGCATCTACGGCGAGCGCGTCGGTCTGGGCCGCAGTTACGTCCATCTGGACGGCCCCCTCGATTTCGACGCCTGGACCGAAGGCATCAAGCGCGGCCGCTGTTATGTCAGCGACGGCAAAAGCCATCTGATGGATTTCACCGTCAACGGTTTGGGTGTCGGCGAGAAGAACAGCGAGATCAAACTCACCAAACCAGATGAGATCGAAATTAAGGCGAAAGCGGCCGCACTCCTGGAACCAAAACCGACCGCCGAGACCGAAAAAATCCGCAAAGCACCTTTGAACCAGAAACCGTACTGGGACATCGAACGTGCCCGTAGCGGCGACAGCCGGACAGTGCCGGTCGAAGTCGTGGTCAACGGCCAGGCGGTCGCGCGCAAAGAGATCGTCGCCGATGGTTCGGAACAAGACGTGACGTTCCGCGTGCCGATTCACGCAAGCAGTTGGGTAGCCTTGCGCATTTTCCCGTCAAGCCACACCAATCCGGTATTCGTGCTGGTCGGCGACAAACCGATCCGGGCAAGCAAGCGTTCAGTGGAATGGTGCTTGAAGGCCGTCGATCAATGCTGGAAGCAGAAGAAACGCGCTATCCGCAAGGAAGAGCAAGCCGCCGCCGAAAAGGCCTTTGAGCAAGCACGCGCGGCCTACAAGAAAATCCTGGCTGAAACGACGCAGGATTGATCCCGGCGAGCGGGGCGTGTCAACGCCCTGGTGGAACTATACTGGGCACGGTTGAATTGGGCATAATTCCCCCCACCCCAACCCTCCCCCCCAAGGGGGGGGGGGGAAACAAGGCTCCCTCCCCCCCTGTGGGGGGGGGGTGGGGGGGGGGGGGGGGGGAAAAAGGTGAAACTTCCCCTCCCCACGCCAAGCCC
>Ga0078972_1011351_pt1 | contig 16023 bp, 8 predicted proteins | sample YelNatPaOPGAMG01_FD_67568 | JGI IMG/M metagenome (GOLD analysis project Ga0078972, IMG submission 67568) | Hot spring thermophilic microbial communities from Obsidian Pool, Yellowstone National Park, USA - OP-RAMG-01 (SPADES assembly) (version 2) | ecosystem: Environmental > Aquatic > Thermal...
TTGAAATGTTTGTCATATTCCTTTTCAAACTTATATTGTCTCTGTAATATCTGGGCTGGTAGGTGTGCAGCCTTGAGGCGCTGCTCTGTCTCTTTGAACTGTTCCCTGATATTTATATCTGTCTGCTCAAGCTCTGATTTTTGTTTTTGAAATTCTATTTTCTCTGATTCAATGTCTGTCTTCTGAATTATGTTTTGTGCTTTTTCGGATCGCTCCCTGATGCGTTTGACGATGCCTTCTAAATCTTGTGATCTGAAATCCCCCTTACCTCCCCCTTTTACAAAGGGGGAAAGAGGGGAATTTTCTTTAGTATATGGTTCTGTGTCTTGAACTCCTGAACTCTTAACTCCATTCGTTGCCGCATACACAGCCTGATAGAACCCGAGGTTCGTCCATGCAAACACAAATACCAGAAATACCGCGATTGACTTTAACAAAGAAGGTTTGAAAATATCCTTACGAAAACCGATCTTCATCAACCCTCCGTAATATGTATGGATTAGCAAATAGGGTTCTCAAAGTCAAATTCATGCAGAAGTTCATGATATATTGGATGGGCCGGGTTGTTTGACAAATTCATTTACATCTAAATCATTTCTCTTTGGTAAAAGCGGAAATTAATAACCGGTGTCAATTATAATTTTATCTTTATTTCTGCAATTTTTCTTCTTGAGTCTTTTAACTGCATCTTTTCTATATCTATTATAGTTAATTTTATCTCCTTGAACGCTTCACCTGCAATCTTAAACGCAATCCCGAGCCTTTCGTCAGAAGAAAGCACTAAAAAAATATATTCACCTGGCTCAATTCTTTTAGCTGTTGCTTTCATGTGTAGCCACCTCCTCTTTTTCATTTCCAAATTCTACACTATAACAATATAGCACCTTGAATATTTTCTATTCAGTCCTATTTTTTATGGCAGTGATAATCTGAAAACCATTTTAAAAGGCTTATTCATTGTCTGCGGAAATGTATCTGAAGAATACACAAGGCTCTGTGTAGTAAGACTATGTGATGGTAATCCACATATATCATTTTTATATTGCATTTTAAATTTGTGTTAATATTATTTTTATATATGACACAATTTAAATTGATTTCTAATTATAAACCAAGTGGTGATCAGCCAGAGGCTATAAGGCAACTTGTTGATGGCTTAAAAAGGGGCTATAAGCATCAAACACTATTGGGCGTAACCGGTTCGGGCAAGACCTTTACCATGGCAAATGTGATTGAGCAGATCCAGCTTCCAACTCTTATAATAGCCCCCAATAAGACACTTGCTGCACAACTTTATACAGAGATGCGAGATCTATTCCCTGAGAACGCAGTAGAATACTTTGTAAGTTATTATGATTACTATCAACCAGAGGCATACAAACCAGAAACCGATACATACATTGAAAAGGATGCTTCTATAAACGATGAAATAGATAAATTAAGACATGCTGCGACCCATTCCTTACTTGAGAGAGAGGATGTGATAATTGTGGCAAGCGTTTCCTGTATATATGGACTGGGTTCACCGGAAGCGTACAAAGGTATGCTTGCATACGCTGAGGTTGGAAGAAAATTAAACAGAGATGAATTCATACACAAACTTGTAAAGATACAATACAACAGGAACAATTATGATTTTTACAGAGGTGTTTTTAGAGTAATGGGCGATGTAGTTGAGGTGTTTCCAGCTTATGAAAGCGATATAGCCATCCATATTGAATTCTTTGGTGACACAGTGGATACGATCTATACATTTGATCCGGTAAGAGGAAGAAAAAAGGATATGTTAAAACGGGTTGTAATTTACCCTGCAAGCCATTATGTTACTGAGGAGCACGCGCTCAGTCAAGCCCTGGAGTCTATAAAACAGGAGTTAGCCGAAAGATTAAAGGAGTTAAGGCAGGCTGGAAAATTACTTGAAGCAGAAAGACTGGAACGAAGGACATTATATGACCTGGAGATGCTTGAGGAAATGGGATACTGCACTGGTATAGAAAACTACTCACGACATTTGAGTGGTAGAGCACCTGGCGAACCTCCACCTACATTGCTTGATTACTTTCCATCTGAATTTCTCATGTTTATTGATGAAAGCCATATCACAATACCTCAGATAGGTGGAATGTATGAAGGGGACCGTAGTAGAAAACAAACATTGGTTGATTTTGGGTTTAGACTGCCATCAGCACTTGATAACAGACCTTTGAAATTCGAGGAATTTGAACAAAGGGTTGATAAGGTTATATATGTTTCAGCAACACCTGCTGATTATGAAATAACAAAATCCAGTGGCAGGGTAATAGAACAGATCATAAGGCCTACCGGGCTTGTTGATCCAGAGGTTATTATTAAGCAAGCAACAAACCAGGTTGATACATTACTTGAAGAGATTAAAAAGAGGGTTGAAAAAGGTGAAAGGGTTCTGGTTACAACACTAACCAAACATATGGCAGAAGAACTTACAGAATACTATGCAGGGCTTGGAATAAGGGTAAAATATATGCATTCAGACATAGAGACCCTTGAACGTGTAGATATTATAAGAGATTTAAGAATGGGTAAATTTGATGTACTGATAGGTATAAACCTCCTTAGAGAAGGTCTTGATATACCAGAGGTATCACTCGTAGCTATACTTGACGGAGATAAAGAAGGATTTTTAAGATCCACACGTTCTCTTATTCAAACTATAGGGAGGGCATCTAGAAATGTTAACGGCACTGTTATTATATTTGCAGACACGATGACAAGATCTATAGAACAGGCTGTTAATGAAACAAACAGAAGACGGACAAAACAGCTTATGTATAATAAAGAACATGGTATTATACCTGAAACAATCAAAAAGCATATACAGGAAATACGCACATCAATATATGAACAGGATTACTATACTGTGCCTGTTGAAACAGCGGAAGGTGAACAAGAGTATATTAATCCAGATAAAATACCATCTATTATAAAACAGCTTGAGAAGGAGATGAAGCAGGCTGCAAAGTCTCTTGAATTTGAAAGAGCGGCTGAATTAAGGGACCGCATAAAGAAATTAAAAGCTGCATTACTCTATTAAATCCAGAAATGTATTTGAAAATGCGGTTTGATTTATCAAACTAAACGAACAAACGAACCTCTCTATTGTATTTTTCGGGGCAACAATGGTTATTGTTGAAATTTATACCAAGATCGCATAGGTAAACATACATCAAGAATAAACTATATGAAACCTATAAAAAATTTTAGAATCGTTATCACCGGTGCCGGTGGTATGCTTGCAACAGCAGTAGAAAATGCTTTGAGACATGACTTTGAGGTAATAGCATTAACAGAACAACAGCTTGATATAACCAGAATGGATGCTGTTACACAGATGACAAAGGATATAAAACCAAATATTATAATCAATGCAGCAGCTTACACAAATGTAGATAAATGCGAAAAGGAATATGAAATAGCCAGGCTGGTAAACGGTATAGCTGTTGGTTACCTTGCTAAAGCAGCTCAGTCAATAAATGCAGGCATTATCCACATCAGCACTGATTATATATTTGATGGTGAAAAGGATGGTCCATACACAGAGGAAGACAGACCAAATCCAATTTCTATGTATGGATTATCAAAACTTATAGGTGAGCAAGAGCTATTAAAGTACACATCCAATTACATAATATTAAGAACCCAATGGCTTTATGGTGAAAATGGAAAAAACTTTGTTGATACAATCATCCAGCTCGCACAGGAGAAAGATGAATTACAGGTCGTTGATGATCAGTATGGAAGCCCAACATATACAAAAGACCTTGCCTTTATGATTAAATGGTTTGTTGAACATCCAGACATAAAGGGACGCATACTTAATTTCTCAAATGAAGGGATTGTATCCTGGTTTGGTTTTGCCAAACAGATACTCAAGCTTGCAGGCATAAAAACTAATGTTGTTCCAGTGGATTCTAATGCATTTCCAAGACCCGCTAAAAGACCTCATAACTCTGCACTTGATAAAACAGCTATTAAAAGACTTACAAGTCTTGACATAAGACCATGGTATGATGCACTGTATGAATATATAAAAACAAAAAAGGTAATAAGATAAGCAAAAACAAATTTAGATTTAGAGTTAAGATTAAAAGGAGAGACATATGAAATTGAGTGTAATAGGAGCTGGTTATGTAGGGCTTGTTACCGGAACATGTTTTGCCGACAGTGGTAATGATGTTATATGCATGGATATTGATAAGAACAAGATAGAAGCCCTTAAAAAGGGCAAAGTTCCAATATATGAGCCTGGTTTAGAAGAACTCATTAAAAAGAATTATAAAGATAAAAGACTGCATTTTACAACAGACATTAAAGAGGCTATTCAAAAGTCTAAAATTATCTTTATTGCAGTTGGTACACCACCTACAAACCATGGCGCAACTGACCTGAGTGCTGTAAAAGCAGTAGCAAAGGATATCGGAAGATATATGAATGAATATAAAATTGTTGTTACAAAAAGTACTGTCCCTGTTGGCACTTCTGAATTAATACAAAAGATTATCTCCAAACAGACAGACCTTCAGTTTGATGTAGCTTCCAATCCCGAGTTTCTTAAAGAAGGCGCTGCGATAGATGACTTTATGAAACCAGATCGTGTTGTTATAGGAGTAAACAATGAGAAAACAGGTGAAATTTTGAAATCCCTGTATGAACCATTCACCAGAACCGGTAATCCTATCATCATTACAGATATAAGAAGCTCAGAGATGATAAAGTATGCTGCAAATGCAATGCTTGCAACAAAGATCTCTTTCATAAATGAGATTGCCAACCTGTGCACTATTACAGGGGCTAACATTGATGATGTAAGAAAGGGCATTGGATATGACAATAGAATAGGACATCTCTTTTTATTCCCGGGTGTAGGATACGGAGGTTCCTGTTTCCCGAAGGATGTAAAGAGTATTATACATGTAGGCAAAAAACATGGCTACAATATGGAGCTATTATCCGCAGTGGATCGGGTAAACAATAATCAAAAAGCGTTGATGCCAAGTATAATAAAAAGGCATTTTAATGGTAAACTTAAAGGGAAGCGATTTGCAATATGGGGACTTTCTTTCAAGCCAAAAACAGACGACATAAGAGAAGCACCGTCCATTATTATCATCAATGCCCTTTTAAAGGCTGGCGCAAGTGTTGTTGTTCATGATCCAGAAGCAATGGATAATATGAAAAAGGTATTTGGCAAAAAGATTCAGTATGCAGAAGATATGTATAATGCTCTTAAAGGTGCAAATGGGCTTGTGCTTATCACCGAATGGAATGAATACAGAAAACCAAATTTTGATAAGATCGCTAAATTGATGAAAGAAAAGGTAATTTTTGATGGAAGAAATATCTTTGACAAACAACAGCTTCTTAATATCGGGTTTGCCTACTACGGAATAGGGAGGTAAAGATATTGAATAAAAGAATTGTTATAACTGGTGGAGCAGGCTTTATAGGTTCACACTTGTGTGAATATTTCCTTGACAAGGCTTACGATGTATTCTGCGTTGATAATCTTATAACAGGCTCACTTGATAATATATCTCATCTATTCGGTGTTAAAGAGTTTGTTTTTATAAATCATGACATTACAAATTACATTCATATACCTGGAAAGATAGATTATGTGTTAAACTTTGCATCACCGGCGAGCCCCATTGATTATCTTGAGCATCCAATTCAAACATTGAAGGTAGGCGCCCTTGGTACTCATAAAACAATAGGGTTTGCTAAGGACAAGAAGGCAAGGTATTTGCTTGCTTCTACCTCAGAGGTCTATGGGGATCCACTGATCAATCCACAACCAGAAACATATTGGGGAAATGTTAATCCGATTGGTCCACGCAGTGTCTACGATGAAGCAAAACGATTTGCAGAGGCAATGACAATGGGTTATCATAGATTTCATAAGGTTGATGTGAGGATTGTAAGAATATTTAACACATACGGACCCCGTATGCGCTTGAATGATGGACGGGTAGTACCCAACTTTGTGATGCAGGCTCTACACAATGAACCACTTACAGTTTATGGAGATGGCTCTCAGACAAGAAGCTTCTGTTATGTCTCAGATCTTGTTGAAGGCATATACAGGCTGTTGATGTCAGATTATGTTGGACCTGTAAACATTGGGAATCCAGAGGAATGGAAGATTATTGATTTTGCAAATTATATTATAAGGCTCTCAGGCTCAAAAAGTAAGATTACTTACAAACCATTGCCACAGGATGATCCAAAACAAAGAAGACCGCGCTGCTCTGTCTCTTTGAACTGTTCCCTGATATTTATATCTGTCTGCTCAAGCTCTGATTTTTGTTTTTGAAATTCTATTTTCTCTGATTCAATGTCTGTCTTCTGAATTATGTTTTGTGCTTTTTCGGATCGCTCCCTGATGCGTTTGACGATGCCTTCTAAATCTTGTGATCTGAAATCCCCCTTACCTCCCCCTTTTACAAAGGGGGAAAGAGGGGAATTTTCTTTAGTATATGGTTCTGTGTCTTGAACTCCTGAACTCTTAACTCCATTCGTTGCCGCATACACAGCCTGATAGAACCCGAGGTTCGTCCATGCAAACACAAATACCAGAAATACCGCGATTGACTTTAACAAAGAAGGTTTGAAAATATCCTTACGAAAACCGATCTTCATCAACCCTCCGTAATATGTATGGATTAGCAAATAGGGTTCTCAAAGTCAAATTCATGCAGAAGTTCATGATATATTGGATGGGCCGGGTTGTTTGACAAATTCATTTACATCTAAATCATTTCTCTTTGGTAAAAGCGGAAATTAATAACCGGTGTCAATTATAATTTTATCTTTATTTCTGCAATTTTTCTTCTTGAGTCTTTTAACTGCATCTTTTCTATATCTATTATAGTTAATTTTATCTCCTTGAACGCTTCACCTGCAATCTTAAACGCAATCCCGAGCCTTTCGTCAGAAGAAAGCACTAAAAAAATATATTCACCTGGCTCAATTCTTTTAGCTGTTGCTTTCATGTGTAGCCACCTCCTCTTTTTCATTTCCAAATTCTACACTATAACAATATAGCACCTTGAATATTTTCTATTCAGTCCTATTTTTTATGGCAGTGATAATCTGAAAACCATTTTAAAAGGCTTATTCATTGTCTGCGGAAATGTATCTGAAGAATACACAAGGCTCTGTGTAGTAAGACTATGTGATGGTAATCCACATATATCATTTTTATATTGCATTTTAAATTTGTGTTAATATTATTTTTATATATGACACAATTTAAATTGATTTCTAATTATAAACCAAGTGGTGATCAGCCAGAGGCTATAAGGCAACTTGTTGATGGCTTAAAAAGGGGCTATAAGCATCAAACACTATTGGGCGTAACCGGTTCGGGCAAGACCTTTACCATGGCAAATGTGATTGAGCAGATCCAGCTTCCAACTCTTATAATAGCCCCCAATAAGACACTTGCTGCACAACTTTATACAGAGATGCGAGATCTATTCCCTGAGAACGCAGTAGAATACTTTGTAAGTTATTATGATTACTATCAACCAGAGGCATACAAACCAGAAACCGATACATACATTGAAAAGGATGCTTCTATAAACGATGAAATAGATAAATTAAGACATGCTGCGACCCATTCCTTACTTGAGAGAGAGGATGTGATAATTGTGGCAAGCGTTTCCTGTATATATGGACTGGGTTCACCGGAAGCGTACAAAGGTATGCTTGCATACGCTGAGGTTGGAAGAAAATTAAACAGAGATGAATTCATACACAAACTTGTAAAGATACAATACAACAGGAACAATTATGATTTTTACAGAGGTGTTTTTAGAGTAATGGGCGATGTAGTTGAGGTGTTTCCAGCTTATGAAAGCGATATAGCCATCCATATTGAATTCTTTGGTGACACAGTGGATACGATCTATACATTTGATCCGGTAAGAGGAAGAAAAAAGGATATGTTAAAACGGGTTGTAATTTACCCTGCAAGCCATTATGTTACTGAGGAGCACGCGCTCAGTCAAGCCCTGGAGTCTATAAAACAGGAGTTAGCCGAAAGATTAAAGGAGTTAAGGCAGGCTGGAAAATTACTTGAAGCAGAAAGACTGGAACGAAGGACATTATATGACCTGGAGATGCTTGAGGAAATGGGATACTGCACTGGTATAGAAAACTACTCACGACATTTGAGTGGTAGAGCACCTGGCGAACCTCCACCTACATTGCTTGATTACTTTCCATCTGAATTTCTCATGTTTATTGATGAAAGCCATATCACAATACCTCAGATAGGTGGAATGTATGAAGGGGACCGTAGTAGAAAACAAACATTGGTTGATTTTGGGTTTAGACTGCCATCAGCACTTGATAACAGACCTTTGAAATTCGAGGAATTTGAACAAAGGGTTGATAAGGTTATATATGTTTCAGCAACACCTGCTGATTATGAAATAACAAAATCCAGTGGCAGGGTAATAGAACAGATCATAAGGCCTACCGGGCTTGTTGATCCAGAGGTTATTATTAAGCAAGCAACAAACCAGGTTGATACATTACTTGAAGAGATTAAAAAGAGGGTTGAAAAAGGTGAAAGGGTTCTGGTTACAACACTAACCAAACATATGGCAGAAGAACTTACAGAATACTATGCAGGGCTTGGAATAAGGGTAAAATATATGCATTCAGACATAGAGACCCTTGAACGTGTAGATATTATAAGAGATTTAAGAATGGGTAAATTTGATGTACTGATAGGTATAAACCTCCTTAGAGAAGGTCTTGATATACCAGAGGTATCACTCGTAGCTATACTTGACGGAGATAAAGAAGGATTTTTAAGATCCACACGTTCTCTTATTCAAACTATAGGGAGGGCATCTAGAAATGTTAACGGCACTGTTATTATATTTGCAGACACGATGACAAGATCTATAGAACAGGCTGTTAATGAAACAAACAGAAGACGGACAAAACAGCTTATGTATAATAAAGAACATGGTATTATACCTGAAACAATCAAAAAGCATATACAGGAAATACGCACATCAATATATGAACAGGATTACTATACTGTGCCTGTTGAAACAGCGGAAGGTGAACAAGAGTATATTAATCCAGATAAAATACCATCTATTATAAAACAGCTTGAGAAGGAGATGAAGCAGGCTGCAAAGTCTCTTGAATTTGAAAGAGCGGCTGAATTAAGGGACCGCATAAAGAAATTAAAAGCTGCATTACTCTATTAAATCCAGAAATGTATTTGAAAATGCGGTTTGATTTATCAAACTAAACGAACAAACGAACCTCTCTATTGTATTTTTCGGGGCAACAATGGTTATTGTTGAAATTTATACCAAGATCGCATAGGTAAACATACATCAAGAATAAACTATATGAAACCTATAAAAAATTTTAGAATCGTTATCACCGGTGCCGGTGGTATGCTTGCAACAGCAGTAGAAAATGCTTTGAGACATGACTTTGAGGTAATAGCATTAACAGAACAACAGCTTGATATAACCAGAATGGATGCTGTTACACAGATGACAAAGGATATAAAACCAAATATTATAATCAATGCAGCAGCTTACACAAATGTAGATAAATGCGAAAAGGAATATGAAATAGCCAGGCTGGTAAACGGTATAGCTGTTGGTTACCTTGCTAAAGCAGCTCAGTCAATAAATGCAGGCATTATCCACATCAGCACTGATTATATATTTGATGGTGAAAAGGATGGTCCATACACAGAGGAAGACAGACCAAATCCAATTTCTATGTATGGATTATCAAAACTTATAGGTGAGCAAGAGCTATTAAAGTACACATCCAATTACATAATATTAAGAACCCAATGGCTTTATGGTGAAAATGGAAAAAACTTTGTTGATACAATCATCCAGCTCGCACAGGAGAAAGATGAATTACAGGTCGTTGATGATCAGTATGGAAGCCCAACATATACAAAAGACCTTGCCTTTATGATTAAATGGTTTGTTGAACATCCAGACATAAAGGGACGCATACTTAATTTCTCAAATGAAGGGATTGTATCCTGGTTTGGTTTTGCCAAACAGATACTCAAGCTTGCAGGCATAAAAACTAATGTTGTTCCAGTGGATTCTAATGCATTTCCAAGACCCGCTAAAAGACCTCATAACTCTGCACTTGATAAAACAGCTATTAAAAGACTTACAAGTCTTGACATAAGACCATGGTATGATGCACTGTATGAATATATAAAAACAAAAAAGGTAATAAGATAAGCAAAAACAAATTTAGATTTAGAGTTAAGATTAAAAGGAGAGACATATGAAATTGAGTGTAATAGGAGCTGGTTATGTAGGGCTTGTTACCGGAACATGTTTTGCCGACAGTGGTAATGATGTTATATGCATGGATATTGATAAGAACAAGATAGAAGCCCTTAAAAAGGGCAAAGTTCCAATATATGAGCCTGGTTTAGAAGAACTCATTAAAAAGAATTATAAAGATAAAAGACTGCATTTTACAACAGACATTAAAGAGGCTATTCAAAAGTCTAAAATTATCTTTATTGCAGTTGGTACACCACCTACAAACCATGGCGCAACTGACCTGAGTGCTGTAAAAGCAGTAGCAAAGGATATCGGAAGATATATGAATGAATATAAAATTGTTGTTACAAAAAGTACTGTCCCTGTTGGCACTTCTGAATTAATACAAAAGATTATCTCCAAACAGACAGACCTTCAGTTTGATGTAGCTTCCAATCCCGAGTTTCTTAAAGAAGGCGCTGCGATAGATGACTTTATGAAACCAGATCGTGTTGTTATAGGAGTAAACAATGAGAAAACAGGTGAAATTTTGAAATCCCTGTATGAACCATTCACCAGAACCGGTAATCCTATCATCATTACAGATATAAGAAGCTCAGAGATGATAAAGTATGCTGCAAATGCAATGCTTGCAACAAAGATCTCTTTCATAAATGAGATTGCCAACCTGTGCACTATTACAGGGGCTAACATTGATGATGTAAGAAAGGGCATTGGATATGACAATAGAATAGGACATCTCTTTTTATTCCCGGGTGTAGGATACGGAGGTTCCTGTTTCCCGAAGGATGTAAAGAGTATTATACATGTAGGCAAAAAACATGGCTACAATATGGAGCTATTATCCGCAGTGGATCGGGTAAACAATAATCAAAAAGCGTTGATGCCAAGTATAATAAAAAGGCATTTTAATGGTAAACTTAAAGGGAAGCGATTTGCAATATGGGGACTTTCTTTCAAGCCAAAAACAGACGACATAAGAGAAGCACCGTCCATTATTATCATCAATGCCCTTTTAAAGGCTGGCGCAAGTGTTGTTGTTCATGATCCAGAAGCAATGGATAATATGAAAAAGGTATTTGGCAAAAAGATTCAGTATGCAGAAGATATGTATAATGCTCTTAAAGGTGCAAATGGGCTTGTGCTTATCACCGAATGGAATGAATACAGAAAACCAAATTTTGATAAGATCGCTAAATTGATGAAAGAAAAGGTAATTTTTGATGGAAGAAATATCTTTGACAAACAACAGCTTCTTAATATCGGGTTTGCCTACTACGGAATAGGGAGGTAAAGATATTGAATAAAAGAATTGTTATAACTGGTGGAGCAGGCTTTATAGGTTCACACTTGTGTGAATATTTCCTTGACAAGGCTTACGATGTATTCTGCGTTGATAATCTTATAACAGGCTCACTTGATAATATATCTCATCTATTCGGTGTTAAAGAGTTTGTTTTTATAAATCATGACATTACAAATTACATTCATATACCTGGAAAGATAGATTATGTGTTAAACTTTGCATCACCGGCGAGCCCCATTGATTATCTTGAGCATCCAATTCAAACATTGAAGGTAGGCGCCCTTGGTACTCATAAAACAATAGGGTTTGCTAAGGACAAGAAGGCAAGGTATTTGCTTGCTTCTACCTCAGAGGTCTATGGGGATCCACTGATCAATCCACAACCAGAAACATATTGGGGAAATGTTAATCCGATTGGTCCACGCAGTGTCTACGATGAAGCAAAACGATTTGCAGAGGCAATGACAATGGGTTATCATAGATTTCATAAGGTTGATGTGAGGATTGTAAGAATATTTAACACATACGGACCCCGTATGCGCTTGAATGATGGACGGGTAGTACCCAACTTTGTGATGCAGGCTCTACACAATGAACCACTTACAGTTTATGGAGATGGCTCTCAGACAAGAAGCTTCTGTTATGTCTCAGATCTTGTTGAAGGCATATACAGGCTGTTGATGTCAGATTATGTTGGACCTGTAAACATTGGGAATCCAGAGGAATGGAAGATTATTGATTTTGCAAATTATATTATAAGGCTCTCAGGCTCAAAAAGTAAGATTACTTACAAACCATTGCCACAGGATGATCCAAAACAAAGAAGACCGGACATTACCCTTGCAAGAAAACTACTTGAATGGGAGCCGAAGGTAAAATTAGAAGATGGTTTACGCAAAACACTTAATTACTTTAGTAAAAAATTGAGTTAATGAATTTGTTTTGCTTCTATGTGCCAAGTAGCTCCATAACAGAAAGCAGTTCTTTTTTGATGGGTCTTACCTTGCTTATAGCCTCCTGAAACGGCGTAAATACAATCTCGTCTTTTACAAGCCCAACCATCTTGCCACTGCCTCCTCTATTAAGAAAATCAATAGCATAGTATCCGAATTGTGAGGCAAGTAATCTATCAAAAACAGACGGTGAACCACCTCTCTGTATATGTCCAAGAACAGTAACCCTTGTTTCAAAGCCGATTTCATCCCTGAGCTCTTTTTCTATCTGATACGCACTTGTTGCACCTTCTGCTACGATAATTATGCTATTAGAACGGCGTTCCTCGTACCGCTTTCTTAATTTTTCTGCTATTGCCTTTATGTCGTATGGAACTTCAGGCACAATTGCAAATTCAGCGCCACTTGCCATAGCAGACATAAGTGCAAGGTAACCAGATTCTCTACCCATGACCTCTATGATAAATGCCCTCTCGTGCGAGGTGGCAGTATCTTTTATTTTATCAACAGCCTGCACAATGGTGTTAAGAGCTGTATCAACGCCAATTGCCATATCAGTGCCATAAAGATCGTTGTCAATGGAACCAGGTATGCCCACTGTGGTTACCCCAAGTTCATGTAATTTTAGTGCACCTGTTAATGAACCATTCCCACCTATTATTACAAGGGCATCAATACCATTCTTCTTAATAATGTTGACAGCCTTGCGTCTACCTTCCTCAAGAAAGAATTCTTTTGATCTCGCAGTCTGAAGAATAGTTCCACCAAACTGAAGAATACCGCTAACCGCTTTTGAATCAAGTTTCTGAAACTCTTCATTAATTAAACCAGAATATCCTCTATGAACACCTATAACCTCCCAACCAATGGAAAGAGCTGTTCTTACTGCAGCCCTTATCGCACAATTCATACCAGGAGAATCGCCACCACTTGTTAGTATTCCGATTCTTTTCATAAAAAGAACCTCCTTTCTGCAAACAGATACAATACCCCTTATACTTTTGCAAGCAATTGTATGGGTCCACGAGATATTGAACTGAGCCGATTGTTTGGTAAATTTATTCACACAACATTTCAGTAGTTGTTTGTGTGAAGAAAGCTTAGCAGATTTTTAGTTGAAGTTTTTATAGTGGCTTCCTTGCATAATTCTGCCCCATTTAAACTGCCAGAAAGCTGCTCAATTTTTTGTCTCGGTTTATTGTTCAGTCCATAGGGTGCAGTACAGTCTGCCATAATGTAATACTTCAAAAATTTCCCCTACCTGGGAACTGTGAACATGAGCTATGGCATACATGCATTTGGTGTCCGGAAGCACACCTGGTTTGATGGACAGCTCTCGGATACACTGCCAACAGCAGTAACCTCAAAACAGAGCTCCAAAGCATCGTAATTGAGGGTGATATCGATGGTAGCAGTAGTAAGAGTCGTATTGTATATCTTAGAAAAGACGGGCAATAAGAGGAATTGGCCATTTGACACCTCTTCATACACATTATAGCTCAATGCATCAGGAGATGCACCCCATACAAAAGTAGCGAAGCAATTGGCGTTATTCAGGCTATACTGGAGGTCCGTAGGCGCTGCAGGTATTGAGAAGTACATACCAACCTGATTAGAGTACCCGCTCTCACCTGCATTGTTTACCGCAGTTACAACAAAATAATAATCAGTTCCATTTACAAGATTTGCAGCCCGAAAAGATGTTGAAGTAGTCGTACCTATTCCTGTGTACTGCCCTCCAGATGAAGTTGACTGATAAATAGTATAGCTGTCTGCACATGTTGATTCGCTCCACTTAAGAAGCAGCGTATAGTTCGAGCCGCACGGTTTTGGTGAGCTTGTATCAATGAAAAGCGATGAGGGCGGCAAAGGTAGTGTGCCAACCGTAGCAGAGGTCTGATTCAATGCAGCACTTTCACCTGCACTATTCACTGCTGTTACTACAAAGTAATAGGAATCACCATTAGTAAGACCTGTAACTGTGTAATTTGTATTAGTAGATGAAGCAACCTTTGTGTAAGGTCCACCGGAAGTAAATGATTGGTATATATTGTAACTTGTTGCACCAAGTGAAGTATTCCATGTTAGTGTGACCTGCTGGTTACCGGCACAGGCAATAAGATTTATCGGTGATGACGGAATAACTATTATTGTGCCTACCGCTATGGTCCCGGTTACCACACCCCCGTAATTATCACTGACTGTTACCGTAATATACCCGTCCGTATTGTAAGTAGCAGGGGCTATTACTGTCGCTGTTGCCCCATAACCAGTTATTGTCCAGCCAGCTGTGGTACCCCATATATAACTTAGTTTATCACCATCTGGATCATATGCATTAACAAGTGCTGTTATTGTGCCATTTGGTACAACAGGATTCGGTGATGCGGTTATACTGCTTATCACAGGATATGTGTTACCTTCTGTGCTTAGGGCGATTACACCGAGTGCATATCCTCCCTGTGTATCCGACACCTCTACTGTCGCTGTTCCTGTTATACCGTAACTATACGGTGCTGTGATTGTCGCTGTTGGACTATCGCCACCCCTTGTTATCTGCCAATCACCTGATGATGTAGTCCATGTGTATGTTAAAGCAAGGTTGGAAGCACTCTGTGCAATAACCGCTGCTGTAATAAGACTTCCTGGTTTCGCAGGCAACCCTACAACACTTATGCTCTGAATAACAGGCATTGTCGGAGCTGCTGGTCCTGCCGGACCTGCTGGTCCCCTCTCACCTGTTGTACCCTTTGAACCGCTACATCCAATACCTAAAAACACCATCAGCACAAATAAATTCAGAATTTTGTACGACAATTCCTTAATATTACCTCTCCTGTTTCTCACTTTTTTTTCTTTCATAACCCTCCCTCCTTTTCTTCATTACATAAAATCTCTCATCTCCGCTAAAAAGCTATAAAAGGCTTGAATCCTCCACTGGGTAATGTACCCTATCACCTGATAATACTAATAAACAAAGGAGGTTCAAGCTATGAGTTAGTTTAACACAGTTCTTAATGAATCGCTACAAATTGTGCTGAGATATAAAGCAGGATTATTATATAATAATTTTAGTTTGTTATTTTCCACATTCCATTTTCCTTTATCAAATTATCTTCATTTTGTGTTTGGGTTCCATCTTTAAAATAGATTATATATTTAACATTAGCTCCCTCGCCCCGTATTGTTTCTTTTAATATCTTAATACTTTTAATATTACCATTTTTGGTTAAGTTATCCGCCACACCTTTAAATCCACCAGCCAGTGCGACAAAAGGTCCGTTTATTGTATTCAACGCTTCGTTTGAAAGTAATTTCTCGGCTTCTGAATATTTGCCTTGGTTTGCTAATGTATAAAACTTTACTATAGTTTTTGAAGGTGAATTCGTAAATATTTTTGAACAACTGGGAAAATAAAAACCAC
>Ga0078972_1011353_pt1 | contig 16021 bp, 17 predicted proteins | sample YelNatPaOPGAMG01_FD_67568 | JGI IMG/M metagenome (GOLD analysis project Ga0078972, IMG submission 67568) | Hot spring thermophilic microbial communities from Obsidian Pool, Yellowstone National Park, USA - OP-RAMG-01 (SPADES assembly) (version 2) | ecosystem: Environmental > Aquatic > Thermal...
TTTCCAGGTCTTCTACATGTTGACATCGTAGGGATAGAACCAATAATGCTAACAAGAGAAGAAATATTCACTAGAAGAATTAGACTAAGTTTGCTGAGGAGAGTATAGAAAGTAAGGTTTAAGTGTTAGATACTTCAATGTTTTGTTTAGGTGATTGAAATGGCAAGGTATCTAGACCTAACTGCTACAGCTGTAGACACTGGCACAATAAATATCAACTTTCCAACTAGAGCAGAATTTAGGATTAGGAAGGAGTATTTTGAAGACTATATTCTAGGTGGAGGAAGATTTGATGCTGTTAGAGGTCTAACTAGAATCCGACCAGAACTAACTATTGAATATGAACCTGCTGGTTTCGTACTTCTACAGAAAGCAACTCAAATGACAGTTCCACAATATACTGCTAGAGTTAATGTAGATGGAACTAACATATCTGTCCAAGGTGCACTTATAGATACTTGGGAAATAACATGTGAAGAAGGGAGAGCTGCAAATGTTAGAATGGGACTAGTTGGAACTCTCCAATCTTCAGATGCTCCTGTGCCAGTTGGTTCAGATTTTACGCTTACTGTCCCGACTGTAACTAATAGTCAGGTTCTAGTTGGAGGTTCGACTGTTAAAGTAAACAGGTGGTCTCTTAGAATAAACAATAACTGTCAACCATTGTATTATGGCAATAGTGTCCCAGCTACTATCCAAGCTCAGAACTGTGAGATAACTGGAAGGCTGAGGTATCAGGATTTTGTTGTACCTTCTGAAGGAACAATTGAAATTAGAACTCCAATAGGAACAATTACTCTATCGGGTGTAAGGTTTGAAGAAATACCACCAAGTGCTAGAGGATGGGAAGTCCCTGAGACTGAAGTGTCCTTTAGAGCAAGTTCAATAAATGTGGTTGGAGTTACAACTAAAGACTAGTGATAGGTGATGATAGAGAAACTTAAAGGTATAATTGGAACAATAAGTACAGATCTACCAGAACCATTCAACAAATTAGTTGTCAAGACACCAACTGCTAAAGATAGGCTAGAAGCTTTCCATGATTTCAAGAGATTACCTTATGTTGATGATCTCCCAGATGACATGAAACTAGCAGAACAATCTAAGTTACTAGCATGGCATATGATAGTAGAACCTAAAGTATCTTTTGAAGACTATCTAAATATGGATGACATGGTTGTGAATGTTATTACTGGAAAGATATTGAACTGGTACAATTCTGAAATGCAACAATATATGAAAGATCTAGATTTTTTACAAGTGAGGAGAGGTTCCTCTCAGACACGTTCTACTTCTTCCTAGAGAGCTGCAACTATGATTTTGACAAAGCTATGGAGATATTTCTCAAGTACAATGACACTACACTTATATGGCTTGCTAGGAAGCTTAGAGAGAAACAGAGAGAAGTCCAGAGATCATCTGAACCTGGAGTTGTTGAAGAACGTAAAGAGGTGTGGTTCAGATGAGTACAGCAATAGACATTGAAATCAACATAAGTCTTAAGCCTCCAGAAAATCTAGATGCAGTAGTTACAAAATTCACTCAGTTAGCTTCTGCAATTCAAAGCATTAGAGGAGTCCAAGTTCCAGCTGAAGTAACTAGTTCTTTGAGACAGATGCAGGAAGGTGCTGTTGATGTTACTAGAGCTTTTAGAGGAATAACTCTTGAAGAATTTGCTAGACAAATACCAAGAATCCAAGGTTTAGAACAAGTAACTCAAAAACAAGCTGAAGCACTTGCTAGGTTGTATGTTCAAAATCAACTAGCTGGTGGAAGTATTGAAGATTTCAAGAACAAAGCAGCTGAAATGCATGAACAACTTGGTTTGACTAGAGAGAGAGCTATAGAATTTGCTAATGTTCTTGGGACAGCTGTGCCATTCGTTAGATTGACTGGAGTTGCTTCCAGAGATCTGGTAGAAGCATTTGGTGGAACCAATGCTGCTCTTCAAGCTACTATGACTAGATTTTCTCAGCTTCCTGAAACAATTGGTCTTCCTACTTCAGCTATAGCTGAACTTTCAAAAGCTGCACTAGATTTCCAAGCTAGAGGAGAACCAGCTCTAGAAAGGTGCTGGAAAACAATAGATAGAGTAGCTGAACAGACTGGAAGACCTATAGAAGAAGTCCAAGATGCTTTTAATGCTATTAACAATACTATGTCATATTCACCTCAAGTAGCTGATGCTTTTGCAGCTGGTTTGTCTCAAGTTCAGTTGCAGTTAGGTAGAACATCTCCTGAAGTTACTAGGTTGAAAACCTATATTCAAGAATTTCATGCTGCTCTAGGTCCTGTTGGCTTTGCTTCCATGAGAGTTGGTTACCAGTTCTACTGGCTATCTATTGGAATGATGTTCTATGCTCTCTCTTTGAGAAGACAAGAAGCTGCTATGGCTTCATTACAATCTCAGATGCTTCAAGTAGTCCAAGCTCAGGAAAGAGTTAGAGAAGCACAACAAGAATATAATAGAGCAGTAATACAGTTTGGTCCAGGTTCTGAACAAGCTAGAAGAGCAGCTTTAAACTATGTTATGGCTCAGAAACAGGTTGAGCTTCAAGAAAAACAAGTGATGGCTGCTGCAATGCAACTTAGAGCTACTATGCTTATGACATACTTTACTATAATTCCAGTTGCTATTAATGCTGCAGCATTCATAATGAATTTGGCTGCTTCTATAGCTGCAGGGGCAGCAATTCAAACTGGAGTTGGAGTTCCAGCTGCTTACAATTATTCTCTATCAATTGGAGGAATTGCTGTAGCTCACGTTCAAGCTGGAGTAATGGCAGGTTTCCATGCTAAAATGAATGCTTTACTTGCTAACTCTTGGATACCAGTTATAGGTTTTGCTTTAGCAGCAGCTACTGCAATTGGTATGTATATATTGATGAACCAACAGATGGCAGAAGCACAGGAAGAAGCAAGGAGAGAAATGGAAGAATTAATAGCAAGTATTAATGCTCAAGTTAATGCTCTAACTGGTCATAGTCTATATGATTCATTAGTAATTGTGACTTCAGCTGTTCAAAGGTTCAGATCTGAAATTCAAGCAGTACCTAGAGCAGCTATAGACATTCCAGTTAGAGTACAAACACCTGAAATACCAAGACTAGAAGTCCAAGAGGTAACTCTTCCTGTTAGAGTTCGAGAGCCTGAAATTAGACCTAGAGTTGAAGTACCAGAAGTTGAAGTTCCAAGTTATAGAACTAGTCTCCAAATTGAAGCTAGAGTTCCAAGAATTGAAGCTCCTAGGTTAAGAAGTGTTGTAGAAGTTGAAACTCCTAAAATGCCAGAAATAGAAGTTCCAAGAGTTAGAATTCCAGTTGAAACTATACGAGAACAAATTATTCCAGTTAGAACTGTTATTCAGAGACCAGAAATTCCAATTCCAAGAGAAGTCCAAATTAGAATAGGATATGTTGCTTCCAGGATTCCAGACTTTTCAAGAATGTTAGAACAGAGGATAGTTCAAAGAATAGTTTCAGCTCCTCAAGTGGTTCCGAGAGATGTTGTACAAAATATTAGACAAAACATAGTTCCAGCTAGGATTCCAGAAATACCTACTGTTGTTCAACAGAACATAGTTCAGAGAGTTCAAGAAGCAAGAGTTTCTCCAGTTCCTAGTCTGGTCCAAAACATTCAGCAAAGGTTAATTCCCACTAGAATTCCATCTATATCTCCTTTTGTTCAAACAATACAACAGAGACTTCAAGCTGTTAGAATACCAGAAGTTCAGTCCACAATTCAAACTATAACTCAGAGATTGATACCTGCAAGAATTCCTGAAATCAGAAGTGTTGAACAAGTTATTAGACAAAGAATTGTTTCTGTTCCAATTCCAAGAATTCCAGATACTCTTCAAAGAATTAGACAAGAAGTGATTGCTCCAACAATACCAAGAATAGAAGATGTTCAGTATAGAGTATTTCCAAGAGTTGAAACTGCTAGAATTCCAACTATAACTGGTACTGGAAGAGTTCAAGTAGTTCCAATTCTAACTCAGACAAGATTTGTATTTCCAAGACATAGTGTTCTAGTCTCACCTATCTTAACTGGACAACCAGTTGTTAGACCTAGAATCCAGACTGTTGGTTTAGAAGCATTAGGTCTTCCAATTACTCTTAGAACTCCAAGAGGACAAGTATTCTATATCAATGTTCAGTTCCCAAATATGGTAGTCAGAGGTCCAGAAGATATCAATCAGATAGCTTTGGCTATCGAAAAGGTTTTAGTTAGACAGTCTACTCTAGTAGGGATGAGATATGCCTGAAGTTCAGAAAGGAATACTAAAGATAGCTGGATATTCGGTTGATGAAGGAGAATGGACTAGTAGAATAAATGTTTGGGGTAATGAAGCTATTCTAAGATCTAGAACTTCTCTTCCACTTTCTTTAAATCAGATTGTCGATGTGACTTACGAAATAGGTGGTAATGCATATACTTTAGTTCAAAATGGCTTGATCAACAAAATTGAGATCAGAGAAGAAGGATTCGAGAAATATTATGAATATACTGTTTGGGGAAGAGAATGGGTTGGTAGATATAGAGTATCTTCCGAACTGGGGAGTATTGAACCAGCTACAGTTAAATTGCAAAGATACATGGTTGCTGTAGGCTTGACACCTACTTTCTACAATCTTTCTGGAGTAACTTTAGCACCTAATGAGATACCTAATCAATATATTTCAGACATAGTTGATAGAATCTGTCGATCTGCAACTACAATCTCTGGAGGACTCTCCTATCCAGCAACTATAAACTACTACTTCAAACCAGATGGGAATCCAGTCTTCTTTCTTGGAACTTTAGCTACTCAAACTCTTAACGTTCCTTTGACATTAAGAGAAAGAACTGAAGACTTGAGCAATGTTCACAATCAAGTTATGGTTTATACAAACTATCATCCCATCAATGAGAATTTTGACCTGCTAACCGATACACTTAACCCAAATATTGGACAACCTGGGAACTGGGCTGTTAGACGAAAAAAGATAAAAGCTAACTTCTTGGATTCAGAATGGGAAAATTGGACTAACTTACAAACTGACTCTAATACAAGATTAGCTGGAAGTATTTCACTTAGAACTCCAGAGCTTAGAGTTCGAGTCCAGACTATTACTCGACCTTTTACGTTTGACAGATGTGACTTTGGTGCTTTTGTTGGGCATCCAATGACAATAAATGTAGTAGCTAGTAGCCTGACTGGTTTCTTCATTTGTATAGGAACTTCTCTAAGTCCAAACAGTCCTCAAGGTCTTACGTCTGTTCCATTAGCAATTAGAGTTCTAATAGGTCCAGATCCAATGGATGATCCAGGCTCAGACAAAAGATATTTGTCTACTGAAATTCATGCATTTGCAACTACTGTTCTAACTTGGCACACGATAAACTTAGGTATTCACTCATTCTTCAGAAACAAAATTAAAGAAGAAGAACTTTCTAAGACAACTCTTTCATTTCTCCACTTTCATATTGAAAGTTCGACTGTATGGATGAGTCAATTTCCTCACACACCAGAATCTTTGTTCTTCTGGTTCGATTCTGGATATCTAACAGAGTATGCATCAACTATAGTTTCAGATATTGTTTCAATAAACAATTATGGTTTGAGAGAATTGATCCCAGAGGAAATAGGTTCTGAACCTAAATCTGCCAAATCTTACAATGACTTAGTTACAAAAGGCAAAAGTCTTCTTACACCAAATCCAGAGAGATTCTATTCTAGAGTTGAAATTCCAGCAACTATAGGATTGTTGACGTTAGGTAATGCTTACACTTTGACGTATTCAGGAACAATGGTAACTGGAATGCTAAATGAGATGCAACTAGAAATTAGAGAAGATGAAGCTCCAAAATGGATTCTAACTTTCTCTTCTAGTCCAGAATATCCAGCTAGAACTAAGTTGTACAAGAAACTTGAGAGAATTGATACTGCAGTTAGATATTTGGTCAACTTGCCTACTACTGAAACACTTTCTTCAGCTGGCAAGATAGTTCCATATTTGATAGCTGGATATTCTAATATTGAAACTGGATTTCTTAATGCTGGATTTGTTCAGAATTTCGAAGCTAGTTTAGTATCGTATATTGGAACTATTGGTACTATTGGAAACATAGGTTCTCTAAATGCTGATTATATTGGTCAGATCGGAAGTATCGGAAATGTAGGAAATGCAAACTTCCAGAATATTGGGAATATCAACCAAATAGGAACAATAGGCAACATCTCAACTATGAATGTTAGCCGTATTGGAAGTATTGAAGTTATCAACACAATTGGACAAGCTAATTTTGGATATGTTTGGAATATAAGTCAAATAGGCACAATTGGCAACATTTCTTCTATGAATGTAGAAAGGGTTGGAAATATTGGTCTAATCAACTCCATAGGTCAAGCTAACTTTGGATACGTATCTAATATAGGATCGATAGGGTATATTGGTAGTATAGATCGGATGAGTGTTAACAGAATAGACAATATCAATAGTATTTCTAACATAAACTATGCTGCTATAGTCCAAGCTAACATAACAAATCTTGGAGCTCTTCAGAACTTACAAACAGCATATTTGAATGTTACCAATATGGCTACTCTTGTCTCAGCTACTATAACTAATGCTTATGTAACTAATATTAGTAACGTTAATACTTTAAATGCTAACAATTTATATGTTTCAAATATTGGATCTATCAATACTGCTTATCTTACAAATGCTAATATAGCTAATATCAGTTCTCTTTCTTCAGCAACTATTGGAACAGCATATATTTCAGTAATTCAGAATGTTTCTACACTCAATACTTCACTAGCAAACATAACAAACATTCAAAATGTTGTCTCGTTAACTGCAACCACTATGAATGCAACTAACTTGTTTGTTTCTGGTATAGCAACAATAGGACAAATTCAGAATGTTGCAATAATTAATGCTGGATCTCTGAGTGTTTCAACTATATCTAATGTAGTTTCTCTAGTAGCTAACACAGTTACAATAAATCAAGTAGAGAAAGTTGGAAAGATAGTTGCTTTGCAGACTCAAATACAATTGGGAGAAGGTGCTCAAAATGTATATATTCCAGTACCATCTACTGTATACAATTTCTATGGGATGCCTGGAGCTACTTTAGATTTTGACGTTGGAACGATAGATACATTTCTAGTAGGAACTATTTCAGCAAATAGCATTAATTTTAGAATTGGAACAGTTCAGACATTCTATATTGGAAGTGCTTCAGCTGATGTAATGAAGTTCAAAATTGGTACTGTAGATAACATAAACATAAGTGTAGCAGCTACTGGAGCAAGCTTAGGGTTTTCAGCTGGATCTATTGGAAACATCACGATTAGTTCCATAGCAACTATATATAATTTGAATGTAACTAATGTTGGTACAATCAACCAATTAAATGCAACTGGGTTTGGACACATTGGAACGTTTGATTTGGATGTTGGAACTATAGATTCAGCTTGGATTACTCTCGGAACTATAAACTATGCTACTATTACAGCTACATCAGTTGGAACTGCTTACATTTCAATCAGTACTATAGATTCGTGCACTATCAAATTTGGAACAATAAATAGCTTGTACGCTATTACAGAAAATGTTTCAACTCTGTCTATTACTTCATTTGGAAGTATTTCATATGCAACTATTTCTGCAGCTGAAATAGGTGGACTGTATGTTTCTGCTGGAACATTAGCTTCGTGTACTATAACTAGTGGTCAGATAGGCAATCTTTCAATTACTTCTTCAACAATAACTCAACTAGAGATAACTACTCCATTAATTGGTAAAGGTGTTATCAGAGCAGACAATTTAACGTTCTTACCATACAACTGGATTCCAAACTATAGTTTTGAATTTGTAGATGCAAATGGAAACTTGGTTGACTGGACTGGATCAATAGTTAGAGTTACTCCAGGTCTTGGTGGTGTTGGGTATGCTGGTGCTGTAGCTTCTGGAGCTTTTGCTTGGGCTAATGCCACTATCAAGACAGATCCAGGAGAAATATGGAGATATTCTGGATATGTGAAGTGTCAGAGTACTACATATTTCCTCTTGAAACTACTCGATTCCAACAAGAATCCTATTTCAACAATAACATATTCTCTTCCAGCAAGTTCAGATTTCACATACAAAGTAGCTCAAATTCAAATTACAGCTCCGAATGCAGTATGGATAGTTCCAGGTCTAAGAACTACCACATACTCTGGAACATTTGATGAGCTTTCTCTAACTAAAGATGTTGGTTCAATAAACATTGGAAACGGTCAAGTCACTACGGACCACATAAGGTTCAACACTTTGATTTCAGATCCAACCTATGAAGCTGGAAAAATGTGGTATAGAAGTGACTTAGACGAGTTGAGGTTTGCCAGTGGAACTACCTATGACAAAGTTACTCAGATACCAAAAGTGCCACTAGGAGCACCAATGAGGCAACTTTTCTGGTTACGTTCTTCGTGGTTGCCAGCAGGTTCTGAAACAATTGACGTAACTTTAAGTGGTTATACGGACTGGCGTACTGATGTCCTTTTGCTTGGCACTGGAACAACAAGTGGTAGTACATGTAAACTTTCGAAAAAATGGCTTAGTGGTTTCAGTTGGGATAAGAGAAGAATAGTTTCCGTTTTGTTTTGGACTTATTCTGTAGCAAATACAAGGCTTCGAATATGGTCTGGATTTCAATATCAAGCTTCGGGTTATCCAAGCTTTGGTGTTTATTTTGCCAACAACTCTTCAAGCAACACAGTAGGATTAATTGGTTTCTCTTGGAATGGAACATCTCTCTCAACTATATCTTTGGGCTCGATTACTTTTCAAGAAGACTACCTTTTAACGATGGAATTGATACCAAATCAAGCTCTCAAATTTTACATTGATGGAACTCCAATAGGAACAATAACTACGAATCTACCGAGTGGTACTACAAATGCTCATGGTGCATTAAGTGTAGAAGTGTATAATTATACAGCTGAAGATAAATTAGTTGGCATCATGCAAGTTTCTTGTGTTCAAGAACTTTAAACGATTTTCCACCAAATTTCTTCATGCTCTTTTTCATAGTTGTATAGTGCAAGCATTAGAGCATCAACTAGGTCGTCTCCAGATTTGCTGTTCCAATTATACATTCTAAGTTCTTGAATTAGATCTTGATAGATTTGTGGGATCCTAATCTTTCTCTGGTGGAACAACAATCTAAGATGAGATTGCATCTGTGTTTTCTTATATTGAAATGGAACAGGTTCAACATTCAATCCTTTAGCTTCCAACCTCTGGTTCTCTCCAGCATTTTCAGCATCAGCATACACTGTTTCAACATTGTAGTGTTTGCATATCTCTACTATCTTTTGATGCAAGTCTTCAAATTGTTCTCTTCTCCATTGGTCACAGTACAATACTCTGTAAATGTCTCCTACTTTCTGAATTATAACTATAGCAGTATAGTGTGCAAATCCCCAGTCTAATCCTGCAACTATTCTGTCCTCTCCTTCTGGAATAAACTGTGGTACATCTTTAACACAGTCTTTCAAAGCATCAAATTCAACTACTCTTTCAGATCTCTGTAGATATGGTTTTCCTTCCCAATAGATCTGTTTAACTTCTTCAGGGAGAGATTCTGCTTCTTTGAGTTGTTCTACTGAAATTCTTGGACAATCTCTAGCTGTCCAACTAAATCTAATCCAATCTGGGTATGTTTCAGTGTCTTGAAAGATATTGCAGAATAAAGATGCAGCGTCCATTGGAGTTCCACTCAATATTATGATGTCTCTCTTCATTCCTCCAGTTATTCTCAAAGCATCTTGGATTAGGAAATCTCCAGCTAACACAGCTTCATCTATTATAACTACATTAGCATGGATGCCCTGGATAGCCTTCAGGCTGTTTGGTAATGCTCTAATCTCTGAACCATTTATGAATTTAGTAATTGATTGTAATGGTTCTCCTTCTATTTCTGAAGCAATATATTCATTGTTGAATGCTTCTCTACAGTAATCATATAACCATTTAGCTTGAGACCTACTTCCAGAGATGATAACTACTTTGACAGGTTCTTTCTCTATCTTTGAAACAACTATTGATAACCACAATGCTATTCCAGCTAACAATCTAGTCTTTCCAGTTGCAGCAGCAGCTTGTATAACTATTCTCTTGGATCCTTTCTGGATAGCTTCCAATACTCTCTTCTGATATTCATATGGTTCTAGATTAAATATGTCTTGGAAGAACTTGGATGGAGATTTGTACCATAATAGAAATGTAGCTGCTTTACTGATTTGATCCATAAGATTTCCACCTTTCAAGGAACAGTTGAACTAGATCAGGTGGAAAGTCTTTCATACATTCTATTATCTTGTTCTCAATGTTTTGAGAAGTATCCTGTTCTAGTTTCAATTCCTTGGACCATTTGAGCAATGCTTCTATAATCAGTCTAGCTTCTTCAATATATTCTAACAGTAGTTTCTCATCAGATTCTTCCATACTTTTCATTTTCAATTTCTCTTGGATTTTGTTTCTACAGATTTCTAATGCTTCAGTTAGTTGTTGGGCTATCAAAACATCTTTCTTGATTTGAGCTTTGATAACTTCTTCTCTAAACTTACTAGATTTGACAGCATGTTCTATGAATGGTAAACAATGTCTAGTCATGTGTCTTCTGAAAGCATTCCAATGTATGAATTCATTATATTGTTTAGCAGCTATTTCTGACAGTTCCATATATGTCTTCTTCTCTTGAAGTCTAAGTCTCTCATATTCTTCTCGATGAGGACTTGTACAAACTTTACATTTTCTCATTTCAAACCACTCTATCTTCCTTAAACTACTTCAAGAATACATAAATGTATCTCAAGTTTTGGCAAAGGAGTAATATATTGTTAGAACAAGAGCATCTCAAACGAGTAATATATTCTAATAGAACAATTCATTCTTTATTTCTCTTTTTTATATTAAGACATTTTTGAAAAAAAAAAATGTTTTGAAAGTTTAGAAGTTAATTGGAATTATGTTATATTGTTCAAACTTCATCTTATATAGCTCTAACAACTCCTGAAAGGTTATGTCTTTGCAATATGAATATATTGGTTTCTTAATCCAGCTGAACAGTCTTTCGATGGTTTGAGATATTGTTTTATCAACACAATTTGCATATTTGTTACGTGAGTCAGCCAAAACAATTGGATTTTTGCAATTTGCTTTAATTCTTCTATGCAATTTTTCCATATCTTTACGTCTTATCTTTAGAGTTTTTGTCAGTAAAGCCCACCCATATCCTAGTTTAAAATTGTAAGCTATTAAGAAGTTCAGCCTATATTCTCCTAAATATCGTTTATGTTTAATTGGTTTGATACTAATAGCAGTAGAATCCACTAGGTATATTTCTGGATAATCTAACAGATGTCGAATAGCTAATTTTGAAACTATTTTTAGTTTCTTAAGGATTTTTCTCTTAATTTTTTGGAATCCTATTCTTTTCGTCTTTCGTTTTTCCTTAAGAAGACTTTTATTAATTTCTCTTAAGTTTTCGTTTAACCAAACATATTGAAATACATAATTCATATCTCAATCCTCCTTTTATATTGGTTAGTTTGCCCACATTATATAATGCATTTAAAAGACTTTCTAATCGAAACTTTTCGTTTAGCTTTTTCGGTCAATTTCGACATATTGGTGTTCCATGCAATAAACCATAATTTTCTAAAGTGTTACCGAAATTAATCGAAGTAGTCTTTTCGTATTACTACGTTAGATTATCTTAACATATACGATATAGATTTATCTTCTAGATATGTTTCTCAATTGTAAAATTTCTAAAATCTTAAGCAAATTTTGAACAGTCAAGTCTTCTCACCACATTTTGGTTTATTGCTTAAATTGAATTGTTCAATTACTTTCAATTTTCGAATTCTAACCTAATTTTCGAAACACTAAACGATTCGAAACTTAATTCGTTTAACTTGATGGAATTTTTCCATATCTCGAAAGTTTAACGTATTTTCGGAAGATTCGTTAATGCTTGATGTTTTCGAAAATTGCATATGGTTAAAAGTTTAAATATTACTTAAGACTTAAAGGATTAATGCAAAAAGGAGAGTCGAAAAATGGAAAAAACCAAAGGAATAGAAAAACTTCTAAAAGACTTGGAACAACTAAAACGTGATGTAAACTTTATCAGCGATTTCATAAATTCGATAATTGCTTTTGGCTTTCAAAAGATAGAAGAAGAGCTTAAGGAATTGGAAAGGGATTAATATGGCTAAAAGAACACGAAAGCCAAAAGAACACTTTAAAATGATTCTCACCAGAGCTTATGGTAAACTAGGAATTGACAACCGAATCCTAGCTTTGTTTAATCTTTCCAGAAATGACGGAAAAACACTAACGAATATGCTGACGGACTGTAAAGAGCTTAAAGTCGTAGTAAGCTATGGACGAACAGAACCAAGACACCTAGTCTTTACTTTCAAAAAGGAGGATTAAGGCTATGATGTTTTGGTTAGAACAAAAAGACAAGAAAATTCTAGTATATGCATTATTGAATTGTGGAAGATGGTATGTTACATTTTGGCTTAACAAGGAAAGGATAAAGCCAAACAAAAAACTTCTAAAAGAAGCAATAGATTACATTAGGTTATTCTCTGATAAACCAATAGAGCTTTAAAACTTTCCAAACCCCCCTTTTCTATATCTTGTATGTTTTTGGTTTTAGGATTTTAACTATAATGTTCTTACCATATACTAAACCCTTAAAGACAAACTAATGTTTAAAAAGATGTTAAGGAAACACGGCTTAAGGGAAAGATGCATTTCTAAAAGAGTAAGGTTTAAATATAATCGTATTCCCCATTTCTTTTGCGAACAAAAATTTGGAGAGATGGAAAATGAGTTTCGACATCAAAAGACTATTTGAAGGAGCTTCTAGCGAAAGCAAGAGGCAGAAAAAAGGTGAAAATGTAACAATTAGCTTTCCAAAACGTAAGATAGTGAGATTTAAAGACGGTGAACAATTGAGTTTCTACGATGCTTTTCACAAGTATATTGTGCAATTAGTTGGTAGCGAATCACCGACAGTAATAGCTACTCGACTTCTAGCATTAGCCAAGAATTCCCTAGCAATAGAACAGCGAAAAACACAAAAAACACAATAGCTAACTAGCAATTTCAAACCAATTTCCCTTTTTTTATGTTTGTTTTGGATGGAATTGTTATGAAAGAAGTAGATAATAATAACCAGATTAACGAGTTTCTAAATCTACTTAATGATGTAAGACTTGGAAAAATTCCAATTGCTGTTTACTCTAAAAGAATACGTAAGAAAAATATACCTTCAGATTTAGAATATGTTTATGGTAAAAATCCACAACTAGCTTTATGTCTTTTAGCTAGATGTTCTTACATAACTAAATGCTGGAATATGCAAACATTTAGATGGAAAAATCCAAATAACTATACTTGTATTAATAATGATATTTGGCTTAAATCTTCTAAACATAAAGAAATAAGAAGCTATAAAACACTTAAAGAAATAAGTTTTAGTGAACACGAATTGGCTTTAATTTTTGGTATTCTGCAATATTACTATAACCAAACTAATAATCTTCAGATTAAAGAGATTCTGTTGAAGTTATCTGAATGTTCTAGCTTAAAAGGTATTATAGTTAAAAGAGATTATCTATAAATAGGTGGTTTTTGTGAAGATTCTTCTTCAGTATTTAGATAAGAGTGAACCTATTCCCATAATTAAAATTAAGTATGTTGTTTTACGTAATGATAAAGAAATTAAGAAATTCTGGAATTTAGTTAAGAAATATAAGAACATTATAATATCAATTCATATATTGAGTAAGTGATTTAATATGTTGTTATCTCAAATTAAAGATAAGGAAAAGAAGAAACAAATTAAAGCTATTACTTAAGAAGCAAATAGAATTAGCGAAGAAAGAAAAGAGAATCTGGGAGAAAGTAATAAATAAAGAAATAGAAATTCTAAACGACATATTTTATAATAAATTGCCTATTGAGGCTTATCTAATGTATTATGAACAGTTTAAGAAAAGGATTTATGAATATCATAATAGTAAACTAGAACAATTTGAATACATTAGGTGAATAGATATGAAGAAAGAAATAGTGAAATGTTCTAAATGTTGTTTTGGATATCCAAGAATAAAAGATAAGCCATTAACATATATGTGTATTTCACCATACGAAAATCAAGAGAAATGTAAATTTGGAATTAAGAAACATTAGGCTACTTTATTAGAGGTAATTAAGTTGGTAGAACGGAACGAACCAAGAACAATAATAAGTGACAAAAATCAAATGACTTGTAGATGTGGAAGCAAAGTATGGTTAGCTTATTTGAGAAAAAATATATTAATTCTAAAGTGTTCAAATTGTGGAGCTATTGAAGGTTTTGAGATATTGGATTAGTAGAACAGAAATTTCTAAGGTATAAACTCCTTCTTTTCTATTTGTGGTGAATTTATTATGGTTAAGTATGAATTAACTGATTTTGGATGCAACAGTTTCAAACTAATCCCAGATTTTGATTCCAACTATTATCTTAAAATAGTATATAGAAAATATGCTAAACATTATTCCTTTCACCTATTTAATGATGAAATTCATATCTGTATAGATTATGATGAAGCTCAAAACATAATTCAAAACCTAGATAAGAAAGAAATTAGAATTTTGTTAGAAGTTATTTCAACATTCCATAGTTGGGATAGTCAGAGAAAATACTTATGTTTATTCCAATCTTACAATTTAAGAAATTTGCTACTTAATCTTAAAGAAATTACTAAAAGAATAGGCTTAGCACTCTATACTAAAATAATGAGAGACGATTTTATGACTTTCGAAAGTAAAACTATTTATGTTAATGCTTTAAGAAAGTTAGAAAGTCTTAATCCTGAAATATCTATTTGGAGAAAGAAAGTTGAAGATATTGATATTGATGAGTTCAATAAGAAGAAAGAATTAAAATCATTATCTAAAACAATTGGGAGAAAACAAATATGAAAGAACCTATGTTCACTAAAAGACATTATGAAGCTATAGCTAAAGCTCTGCTATCTGCTAAAGTAGCAACAAACTATATAATTGAAGAAAGCCATAAAGAAATAGTTAAGAAAGTATTCGATGAAATAGAAATAGTTCTAATTCAATTGTTTGAAGATGATAATCCTAGATTTGATAGAAATAGATGGTTAAAAGCAATAGAGTGGGATTGGTGATGAAATTCAGACTAGTTGATGTAGAATATAGTGGAGTCAAATTGGTATCTGAAGACGGTTCAATAGTGGTAGATTTAGATATATTCTCTAGGGCATGGACATACAGATTTTACGTAGATTTACATTCATTAGGCAATTTCTATTGTGAACGTTCTGAAACTGTAAACACTATACTTCAGAACTTAGATAGACCTGAAATACTAGAATTCATTAAATCATTAAGCTATATCAATTGGATTAGAAGAAAAGAATTGGTGGAGCTATTAGCTTTAGCTCTTAGAACTAATCCAAAAACTATGTTTGATGATTATGGTAACAAAATAACTGTCCAACCATCTATTGAAGAAGTTTGTGATAAGCTAGCTAAATCATTATATTATAGTTTCTTCCACGATTTATACAATTCTGAGAGAGTAGAAGTAAAGAGAAAGTATTTGGAAAGATTATCTCAATTAGCTAAATACTACTCTTCAGCTATGAAGTGGAAATCTAAATTAGAAAATGTAAATGTTGAAGAAAAGTTGAGAAATCATCAGTTGAAACAATTAGCTAAAAGAATTGGGAGAAAAGATAATGAGAATTGAGAAATCTCCTAGTTCTAGAGCTATATGTGTTCTATGTGGCAGAATAATAGAGAAGAATGATTATAGAATTAAACAAGAATATGATTATGGTAGACTTCAAAGCTATTATTGCTATCACATTAAATGTTATATCGAAAGAAATCCTGATGAATTCTTAACTCTTTTAGAATTCCTTTCAGAATATTTAGGAGAT
>Ga0078972_1011354_pt1 | contig 16019 bp, 9 predicted proteins | sample YelNatPaOPGAMG01_FD_67568 | JGI IMG/M metagenome (GOLD analysis project Ga0078972, IMG submission 67568) | Hot spring thermophilic microbial communities from Obsidian Pool, Yellowstone National Park, USA - OP-RAMG-01 (SPADES assembly) (version 2) | ecosystem: Environmental > Aquatic > Thermal...
GCTTACTGCAGCATAAATCCGTTCAGCTGGTTTTCCAGTCACTTCTATCCTAAAAGTCGAATCCAACCTGAATTTACTTCCGGTTAATTCCACTTTAACCGGAACAGGCATAAGGTTTAATGCCTCTTCGGCATTTTGTGGATAAGTTAAATTTCCGCATAGTAGCGTAATTAAAATTACAACTAAAAAGTTCTTTATATGTTTCAATTTATTATCCTTAAGTAAAATTGATTAATAATCTTCACATACGTGGTTAAAAAACATTTTCATTTAATAAGCCATGCATCATAAAATTATTGCCCTATTATTTTTGAAGCAGAGTCCATATCAAGATAAAGTTTGGAATTACAATGGTTTCGCAAAATTGATGCAGGGCAATCAGTGCTTATTTTATTGTTTACAAGCTTTTGGATTGCATTAGATTTTGTAGAACCCGGGACAACTACAAAAAGAAAACGGCCAGACATTAACATTGGAATAGTCAAAGTAATAGCTTGTTTGGGAACCATGTCTATTGATGAAAAGCAGCCGTCGTTTACTTGTTGCTGCCTTGAAATATTATCTAGGTCTACAATTTTGACTAATTCCTTATCTTCAAAATCTGCTACTTTAGGGTCGTTGAACGCAATATGACCATTTTCGCCTATACCCATGCAAATAATATCAATGGGCGCTTGCTTTAATAAATCAGCATATCGTATACATTCTTCTGCCGGACTAATTGGCCGTGAATTCAAGTAAAAGATATTTTCAAAATCAACTTTTCCAAAAATTTTTGCTTTTAAATAATTTCCGAAAAGCTGGTGAGCATTTTCTTCTAAACCAAGATATTCATCCATCTGAAATGCAGTCACCTTTGTCCAATCTATTCCTTCTTGAAGTGCAAGAGATTCCAACATTTCATTTTGCGAAGGTGCTGCTGCAAATATCATCCTTACTTGCTTTTGATTATTCAGCAATATTTTTATCCTATTAGCAACATCAGTCGCTGCTTGCTTCCCCATGGTTTTTCGGTCCCGAAAAATATTAATATCCAAATTATCAACTTTAAAATTCTTGCTCAAAATATTTTCCTTTATAAAATTTAATTAGTTAAATTCTATTTTAGTAGTAGCATCTTTTTACTCATACTATCTTCACCTGATGACAACACACAAATGTATATTCCAGACGGTAATTTACTTCCGATAAAATTTACTTTGTACATTCCAGGGCTCAAATATTGGTTAAGTAATATTTTCACTTCCCTACCTAAAATATCATAAATCTTTAAACTTACTTTTTCTGACTTGTCCAATGTAAACATAATTCTTGTGGAAGGGTTAAACGGGTTAGGATAATTTTGCATTAGATTAAAACTTTTAATACTTCCTGTTCTAATGTCCTTTATTGATGTTGTGGAGGTTAAAATCGTGTCTTTAATATCTACAGCATTTCCAATTGAATCAACGGCATGAATTGTAAAGACGAATTTAGAATCTACTGCACACGCAGAATCCAGATAAAATGAAATGTAATTCGTGGAATCTTTTTTCCAAGTTCCGCTTACGGCGGCACTTATTGCCGATAAATTAACTACTTTGGATTTTAGTATAGTTTGCTCTTCATTTACACCTGTCCCGCAGATATCAACAACATGGAATTGAAAATAATTCGTGCTGCTGTCTGCTATATATTTACTATCAATCAGTGCAGGAGCAGTTATATCTACTCCGTTAGACCCCCACTTAGGTAATGCTTTATAAGAATCATAATGATGGATTGCAAGACCTGCATATCCGGAGTGATTATTAAAATATTGATCTACCACAAACAACTGCCCTTCCATGTTTCCCCAGCCTTCTTCATAGAATGTCGAGGTACCCGGTGATACACTTTGCGTTTCAACTCCTATATATGCCTTCTTCCCAATTTGGTCAGCATAAAATACTTCTGCACCTCCATCACTGATTATTTTTGTCGAAGTATCAACATAGTCCATGATCGCAACGTAATCGACTAAATTTTGTAACTGGTGAAGATAGGTTATTCCCGGCGTATTATCATACCAGCGTGGAATTGCAACCCCAAATACTGTTCCGTCATTAACTGAATCCACTTTAGTCTGGCAATAAGTCAAAAGCTGAATAAAACCGTTCCATATTTGAATTTGTGTGGTTGGATCCGACCAACCGGAGTTTAAATATGGCTCAACATCATACTGAATTCCGTCAAACCTCTGCGTAGGATCTGTTACTTCAGTATTAAACTTCAACACATCATCCAGAATAAGTTCACCGCTGCTAATATTGGTAGTTGCCCACGTTTTGTCTCCATCTAAATAATGAACTTTAAAATTCCTGGAGTGTGCGTCTTTTAAGAAAAAATGTAACTTTGCTCTTTGAGTTGAATCTCCGGTAACATAGCCATGTGTATCCATAAATATTACACTTATCGCTCTTGGAAACCCTTTAACTGCATTTGGGTCGTTTGTTCCAGGTGGGTTGGCACAGAAATTATAAAAGTCGGTTCTCGAAGAAGAGTATTCAATAATATTCAAAGTACTCCAAACCCACATAGCACGGTCTTTACTTTGAGAGTGAATTGCTGGTATTAAAAAAAGTATAACTAAAAAAAGAAATATTAAATGTCTCAATATTATTTCTCCAAAAATTTCAATTCATAATATATTTTTATTGATTAAATAAACCGGTAATAGTTCAATTAAAGCATTTGCCCTTTAACTATTACATTACCAATCTTCAATTTGTAGTTTTTATTTATTTTTTTTATCTCTGCAATAATTATATCGGCACTTTTACCTACTTCGAGACTGCCTGTAAAAAGATCGTTCTTAACATTATTTTTTCTATCGTTGCTCGGTTCATACATACCTAATACCTCCGCAGGATTTTTACTGCACATTGCTGTAGCTTTTATAATTGCCTCTTCATAACTCAATGGAGAGTGCAATTCATTCCAAACTCCGTATATGGGATTTGTAAGCCAGGTTAATATATTTGAGAATGCTTTATCCATCGTAAGTAAACTGCCGAATAAAGAATATTCTCTATCTGAAATTTGCAAATATTTGCCATCCTTGCTTACGCTTCCATCAATTCCGAATACATTAAATCTTTTTAGTCCTTTGAATGCTGCGGCAAACATGCTGTCTGTAATTACACAAATCTTATCAAAACCTTTTCTCTTAATTGTGTCAAGAACATATGACTTATCTACATGGTAGCCGTCTGTTATTATTTCGACAAACATTTCTTTACTGCGAAGAATATTCTCGACCGCACCGCCTTCACCGAATGGTTTACTTGATGAACCGGTTGGACCGTTTAAGAAATGAATAGCCAAAGTCAAACCGTTTTTAATAGCTTGCTGATACTGAGTCCCTGTAGCGCCAGTATGCCCAGCAGCGCAAACAATATTATTTTTTGAAAGATATTTTATCAATTTCAAAGAATCTTCTCCCCATTCCGGGACAACATTCACTATTTTAATAAGTCTACCTGAGGCTTTCTGAAGTTCATCAAATAATTTCATAGAAGGCTTATTAAAATATTCCGGGTTATGTGCTCCCCGGTATTCATGCAATTTAATAAAAGTGCCTTCAATATATAGCCCTTCAAGAATTTCTTTCCATGGGGAATTGTTTAATTCACTTTTATATAAGTTTATAAAACCAAATACCTTTTTAAGCTGTTCTAACGGCGAAGCAAGACTGGTAAGTAATACACGGGTTACTCCAGTTTTTGCATAAGCTTTTAATGCCTTATTTAGACCTTTAATATAATTTGATTCATCGGAAATAAAATTCCCGGAATTAAGTTCATATACACCGTTTGATAAATCAAATCCAGCAATACCATTGGTATGAATATCTACAAAGCCCGGAAGTATAAATTTGCCTCGAGCATCAATTACTAACTCAGACTTAGAAGTTTTCTTCCTGTTATTTATGTCGGTAATTATTCCGCCTTCAATTTCTATCGAAACTGAACCTATCCTATCTGGTAATACAGCTAAACCATTAATTATTTTTATTTTGTCTTTCATTCACGACATTTCTTATAAAAATTCTTACTTAAGCTGGGCAAATAACTCATCAATTTTTTCTTTTTCTTGATACGTTTGTTTGCTTATTAATCCATCAAGAAAAAATACACCGAACGACACTAGAAGTTCAAGACCGGTATATAATGCAAAAGGAGTTTCACTATTTGTAATTGCTGCATATCCATATTTTACAACTATAAAAGTAATAAATCCCAGAACCCATGATGCTATTGCTCCTCTCCAGGTGGCTCTTTTATAAACCATTCCAAACAATAAAGGAATTGAAACAGGACCCAATATTGCCGCATACCATTCTACCATTGCGTTAAAAGCACCATTAAGATTTATAGTAATTATCGCTGACCCTATTGTTAATACACCGAGTATGATTGTTGAAATCATTCCGACTTTAAGTAAAGTTTTATCCGCTGCATTTGGTCTTATAGTTCTTTGAAATATATCCTTTGTAAATACACTTGCTAATGCATTTAGGTCGGCACTTATCATTGACATTGTTGCAGCAAAAATTGCAGAAACAAATAAACCTATTAGTCCCGGTGAAAATGAGCTAAATAGTTTTTCTGCAACAAGGACATATGCTTGTTCAGGATGAGCAATATTACCAACTACCAATCTTGCAGACCACATGGGAATATAAATAGCAAGTGGATAAATTAAATATAATGAAGCTGAAAAATAGGCTGCTTTCCGTGCATCCTTTGGTTTGCCTATGGAATAAAAACGTTGAGCAAGACCCCATGTTCCCCCGTTATAGCTAAGAAGAATTACAACCGAATAAACAATTAAAAACCACGGAGAGATTGCTTTACTAAAAAATGATGTTTGTCCAGCCGGAAGATGAGCCCACATAGATGACCAGCCACCTACATACTGTAAAGCCAAATAAACCAGAATAAATGACATTGAAAACTGAACGATAAATTGTGCAAAATCTGTAAGCATAGTTGCCCACAACCCGCCGAACAAAATATAAAAAACAGTTACGATTCCGCAGGCAACTATTACAAGCTCTAATGGGAAACCGGTTATCACAGTTACAATAACCGAAAGTGAGTAAAGCTTTACTCCTTCGTCAATAAATTTAATCCCTATTCCGCTCCAGGCAAACAACTGTCTTGTTGCTAGGTTAAATCTTTTTTCGAGATATTCTATCGGAGTGATAACTTTTAATTTCACCCATCTTTGAGCCCAAACATTCGCTCCAATTATCATCGCAATAAATATTGGTAATGCAAAAAAAGTCCAGACACTAAATCCATACAAGTATGCTATGGTAGCGTGCCCCACAAACGCAAAAGCACTATAGCCTGACATGTGATGTGAAATAGCCGCCATCCACCAGGGAACTTTTTTCCCACCCGCAAAGTAATCTTCCATGTTCTTGACTTTACTCTTAGCATAAATCCCAAGAAAAATCATTAAGATTGTGTATACAATTATTACAGAATAATCACCAAAAGTTAGAAGCATTAAATCTATTTTCCTCCTTTAATCATTAATTAACTATTTTTATTTGTCGGTTTTAGAAAAATAATCTATAATTGCATCATAAATAAGTCCGGTATTTAGTTCGGCTGAATTAGGAGTCATCCAATAATTAGCCCAGTGATTATAATCCGACTTAACTTTTTCAAGTAAAGAAATAATTTCACTTTTATCCGGCATTGGTTTTTCTTCAACGCTATCAACTATATAATTCGCAAACAATGCACTCATATATTGAAAATATCCGGCCTTCTCCCAGGCTTGTAAAATATCAAGACCTTTTGTTGCTTTCGGAATAAACTTGTTCAACATATCCATTCCGGCTGAAATTTTATCGGGAGCAGACCTAATTAAACGGATATTTTCCTTCCATTGCTCACCAGAGTCATTCTTTTTCCATGTAGCAATAAGGTGGTTTATATAATCCGGAGGAGTGGGGCGTGAATCTTTCATCCCTGTCCACATAATTCCCGTCGATTTCTGATCAACAAATGGAAACGGAAAACCAATTGCATCAAATCCTTTGATCAATTCATTATTTGTAATTCCAAATATATTTTCAAAGCTTTTTGATAAAAGCTCATCGTGAGTAAGATCAGAGTTTTTGATAGCTAACGGAGCCAGGTAAAGCCAGGTTGCTTGAGTTTCATAATTTGGAATTCTAACAGCCCAGCTTGTAACACACGTACCCAATAAATTATCATGTACTACCTTTTTTGCCGCACCGATTATATTTGAGACATGAAGCTCCTGTCTTCCAGCAAAAACTGCATCCCCGTAGGATCTAGATGAACTGCTAAGAATTACATCGTAACCCAATCGTTTAAATACATCTGATGTATAAAACGGATTAAGATTTCCGTTTTTATCAATTATTTCAGGAAAATTTTTTAGGTCAGTGCTGTCGATTTCATTTTTCCCGAGCATATTTCCTTTATCCCACACCATTACTTTTGAAGGAATATTATCTCCGTCCCAGTAATTCCAATCCCAAATAACAAAGTTCTTAGGAATATCACGGATGGCATGCGGGTAATGCATAATCATATCACCCCAAATGCAAGGTCTGATTCCCTTCTTAGTTAATTGACCTGCAATATCTTTCATATACTCGGCATAAAGTTTTCCTTTTCCTTCTTCTTTTACCTTGGATGCACATTCCGGGCTTTTTGCAAAAACATATGCCTCATCACCACCAAGGTGGAAATATTTTATCCCTCCGAAAATATTAAGATATTCTTTTATCCAGTCTTTAATAAATTTTCTTTCTTCAGGCTTACAAGTCGCATAACAATCATATCGTCCGGTGTCTTCACGGAAAGAGTAATATTTTTTATGTCGCAAAACGTATTCAGCATGACCGACGGTCTGCAATAACGGAATTGGCTGTAAACCTAATGACTTGGAATATGCTAGTATCTTCTTAAATGTATCTATGGAAAATGCGTCCTTATCTACACACTCCGGACATGTTTTCCATTTTATCTTTCCTTCAACCTCCCACAATACAGCATTGTATCCCATGCCGGCAGCATCTTTAAGCCACTTCCTTAAATAACTCTCCTTTAATGCAACTGAGTTTAAATCAACATGGAAAATGATCAAAGGACCGTTCGTATTTTTTGTCCCTTTTTTTTCAACAGGTTTTGCATATAATAAACAAGTAAAACCGAAAAAAAAATATAGGAAAAATATTTTCAACTTATAATTTCTTATCATTTAATGTTCAAAATTTATGTTTTAACTTATTCATCAAAAAATAAATGCGGCAGTTAACTGAAATGGGTTATTAAATCTTCCTGTTCCGTCAATCATATAGCTAAAGTCCACCTTAATTTGCATTCCGCTAGAGAGCGAATATTTAACCCCAGCACCAGCGGTAAAATTACCAATGTCGTAGTTAAAGCGATAACCTGTTCTCAACTGAAATAATCCAAGATAGTCATAATCAAGGCCTAAATTCAATCTTTCAGAATAGTCTCTTGGATGAATTGCGTCTACTGCTAAAAGTAAACTGCTGTTCGAAAGGTGATCAAAAAAATCAAGGACGTTCATCGATAGGCCCATTTTAAAATTTAATGGAGCTCCAAATGCTTCTTGTTGATACTTTATATCAGGAGAGAAATTTTGAATAGACATAGCAAACGCAAGACTTTTGTAACCAGGATAATAAATTGTACCCAAATCCAGCGAAAAAGATTTGGCTATATTATTTACGCTTTGTGTTGTCCCGTCGGTCATTACAATAACATTGCTTCCATAATTCTCATATAGATACCTGATTTGTCCACCAACGGAGAATTGTTCTGAAATTTTACGTGAAAAGGCTAAACCAATTGCCATATCTGTCGGTGTAAAAGTGCCCTCATCAATATAACCTAGTTGGTTAGAGCCGGATACTGTATTTGCTACTGAAGTTGCTTTCAGCTTGCCGTAGTTCATCCAAATTGCACTTACAGCAAAAGTACCTATACCACCAAAACTTATACCAAAAGCTGCAGATTCCATCGATATATCAGCAATCCATGAGTTATGAGAGAATAAAATCTCTTTATCTTGGATTTCAGCTAAACCCGCGGGATTCCAGAATACAGCAGAAAGCCCCTTAACAGCGGATATTCCTGCCTCGCCTCTTCCAACCATTTCAGCATCAACACCAATAGTTAAATACTCCATACCGCTTTGAGCGACTTTTTTTAAATTTGTTTGAGCAAAAATATTAGAAACAATAAGCAATACTATAAAAAATGAAATTACTGTAATATTTTTCATCTTATCACCACAAATTTAATGATTGCATCTCCCAGCTTGGATTCAACATGTGCTATGTATATTCCGCTGGTAATAAATTGGTTGTAATCGGTAATCTGATTCCATGATTCAGACCCTAAACCATTAGTATGATAAATTGTTTTTACCAAATTACCTGATACTGTATATATTCTAATCGTACATTCTCCCGGTAAGCCAACAAACAAAAGTTTGTTGTTTTCAGGGTCACTAGGGTCATTTGGATTGCCGAAATTTTGAGAACGAATATTAAATGGATTAGGGACCACTCTAAGGTTATCCTGGAAACTTGCAAATGAAGTTTCAGCCTTCCTCGCTGCAGCTGCGCCAAGATATGCAGTAGAAGTAAGCCAGGAACTTTCCAGTGAGAGACCCGGGTTAAGCGTATTTTGAGTACCATCGTCAAATGAAATTATTGCATAATAATAATTGAAACCCATGACAAGGTTAGTATCAACATAATCGTGCGTAATCGGAACTCCGCTTTTGCCTCCGCATTCAAATATTTTTTCCCATATGTTATTGGGAGAAATTGCTGCCCTATAAATTCTATAACCAGAAAAATCTTTTACACCCGTTAAAGCATCCGAAGTATTCTCTGCATTTGAAGACCAGTGTAAAGTGTTTTTTCCTACTCCAGTAGTTATTACGAGGGAGTCAGGTGACGGAGGAGGTGAAGGAACTTTATAATTGTGATTATATATTGCCACCGCAGTCGCCATTGATTTAAACAGTGAATCTTTTCCTGTCTCAATTTCTTTTATATACTGATCATGAGTTATTTGACCGCTAAGCCATTGAACACCTATTTCTTGTGCCTTCTCGCGTGATATTCCGTCTATAATTTGAACCAATACAATTCTGACATCATCATTTATATCCATGTCATATGGACCACAGGCAATTACAAAGTTTTGGGCGCCTTTTCCAGTTATATCGCTATTACCTCCCACAGATAATACTTGATAGCGGGCAGAACCGGCGGTAACTAAAGACGAATTTGTAGAAACTGTCGCCGGCTGTGAAGGGTCATCTGATGCACCAGTTAAAAGATTGTCTTTTGCCTGTTTGTCTACATGCAATATTCCTACTCCATAATAGCCAGGTACCTGCGGTTCTTTTGTAACAGGATCTGGATGAAATTGGTCGTCACCAGAAGATCCATCCCAGCAATATAGAATTCTAGCAGAGTCTGCAGTTTTATCTCCAGCAATCCATTTACTATAAGTAGAGCCATAATACTGAAAGTAATCATTATATTCTACTCCACCGAATTTAGGTTTAATATCGACTGAGAAAGGGAAACCGAACCATACTCCCTTCAAAGGTCTGTTTAGTTCCCTTGTCGCGGTATTTTTATCAACATTTCCTGTATTTATAAACCGATAATCATATATTATAAAATTTTTCTCCCCGTTCGTTGCGTATGCATATGTTTTCAACTGTACTGTAATGCCCAGCGATGTTGTCCAATCACTTTCAATTTGTTCGTCGCATGGTAACGATGAAACAACGGTGGCTGCATCATATATTTCATTATTTATATTTTTCCCGTCCGTAACAGTTACCTTGGGATAAGGATACTTAATCCTTTTTTGAAGGCTTAAAGTAGTAATATCACTATAGTCAACATTATAATTCCCACAGGCTACAACAGCTGTACTTGCAAGTGTATCATTTACACCCAGAAAATTCGGAACTCCTATCCAAATACCCCACGAGTCCTGATAAAATTTTCTGGAAGTCATATCAAAATATCTTGAATCATATGGCCATGTGGTGTATAGGAGAGTATTATTTCTATACAATAAAGCGCCGTTATTTGTCACCTCTGTTGCAATGCGGTTAATATGATGCTGAAAATAGGTCTGTGCATTAAATACACCGCCAAAAACAAAATTGAAGAATAATATCATTAAAACTTTATGTAAATATTTCATCTTTGCTCCAATTAAAAACTTAAACGAATACCAAAATAATAGCTTCTTGGATTCAGGAATAATAATTGAGTCGGAAAGTCTCCTGCCGGAGGCAATACAATATATGACTGTTTGTAATCACCTGGCCGATCTCCAGGCCTCAGCGAATTCATATAGTTCTCCCAGTCTTTAAGATTAGGTAGCAGTAAAGACCTTAAATAATGAGTCAATTCTTTCCTGTTAAAAACATTAATCACTTCCATGTAAGCTTCAAATCCGACTCCTCTTACCGTAAAATTCTTTGAGAGTCTCAGATTTGTGTGTTGATAATCTCTCCATCTAACATTGTTCTGTACTCCAGGAAGATTATTCGGATTCCAAGTAAATGTTTCTCCACTCCTCAATTCATGTGTAATGTTCAGCCTCCAGTCGGAAAAAATTTGTTCTCCGTAAATTCTTGGTCCCCAGTCTTTGGGGGAACTAAATGTAACATTAGCTAGAAGGGTATAATTTGCACCTGGCGTAGATAGATTGCTAGTTGTCGCTTGGGAAGTCTGTAATACATTTTGATATACTATATCGTATCCAACATTTCCCGATGACATTACATAATAATCATAGCTTAGGCTACCTGTAATAAAATCGCCTATATTCTTCTCAAAAATAGCTTCAAAGCCTCTAACATCAGCATAATTATCATTTGTATATGATGTAACTATATTTCCAGCATTAGATACATATTGAACCGATTTTATTTGGCTTGTGATGTCTCTATAATAAGCAGAAATATGGAACAAGTAATAATTTCCAAACTGTTGTTCAAATCCCAGCTCATAAGCAATTGTTCTTTCAGGTTTCAAATCTGAATTTGGGATTATATCATAAACACCCGTCTCACGTTGCCTAAGTGAATACAACATATCTACATTAGGCTCACTGTAAAAATGTCCATAGTTAAAGAACAATTTACTTTTTGTACTAATAGGATGTGAAATCCCTATCCTTGGACTAATATAAAAGAAAGGTCTTACTTTTGATTTCTCAGCTACATTAATACTATCTGTATTAAAATCTGATGAATAAATATTAGAGAAATATGATGTGCGTCTGTTTGTGTAATCAAACCTAACACCTAGATTTGCTATCATACCTTGAAATTCAATTTTATCTTCGGCATAGTAAGAGGCTATTAACGGTATTACATGGAATAAATTCATCTTAACTAACGGGGGCGAGTATTGAACTATCCCGTCATTTTCGTTTAGATCATCGTATGTAAATTGTAGTCCGGTTTTAAGTTGATGAAAATCATTGAGCTGACTAACCAGGTCTAAACGCGAAGTAAGTAGTCCTTCTCGTGAGAAATCTCTTTGCTTTCCCTGCCCTCCCATTGTAAAAAAATAACCTTGGGTACTAAGTCCAAAGTCACTTTCTCGATTGCCAAAATCTCTTTCGGTAGGAGTGGCAATCCAGCCTTGCTGTGGCGATGCATCAAAAGTAAAACCGTTAATTGTTAAGGTCGGACCGCCAGTATAGGGCATTGGATAAACAAAAGAACGTCTCAACAAATAATTTACTCTTAGATCATAATAAGTACTGCGTGAAAGAATATGATTTAATGAAAAACCAATTTGATTTCTATATCTGTCAGCAACAGATTGTTGACCGTCGTAATACTTTGTACCATAATATTGCAAGCAATAAACAGCTTGAATCGGCGTAGAGATAGATACTTCAGGCGTGTTATATGCAACAGAGGAAAAATTTTCTTGATAATTACCCTGCACGTTTATCTTCAGCGAACCTATAGGATGGTAAGTTAACTTCCAGAACCAATTTAAATCGGTATAGTGATCTCTGGAAAGCGGTATTGCAAGCATATTATATTCATAACGAATGCTGGAAAAGAAATTCAAATTATTAATTATATCTAATTGACCAAGAACGGGTAATGGGCCTCCTAACGAACCGTCAATTATATAATCGGGCTTATTACCGTAGTTTCTCGCACGATGTTGCCATTCCCAAACCTTCTGTGCCTGCTCGGGAGTAAAATGATAAACAGTATCAAACTTTGAGAACAGTTCCCAATAACTATCCGGATTGTTTGGATCGTGCTTTCCATCAGGCCCATAGAGTGCTGCATTTGTTCCATACAACTGCCACTCTGGAGCAAATTGAGGATCGTAAATATTAGGACCAAAATGTTTCAGATGGGAAGGGCTTACTTTATAGTCCAATGACGCATGATATTGACTTTCACCCTCTTTGGTAACCACATTTATGACGCCTGATCTTATATTTCCATATTCCGCGCTAAAACCACCAGTCAATATTTCTGCAGCTTTGAGTTCGCTAAGATTGAAATTCGTAATACTTCCACTGTAAATACCTTCAGTAACATTCATTCCATCTACAAATACTCCTACACTTGTACCGCCTCGAATGGTAAGTGTAGGTGTCATCTGTTCGGAAACATCATTTGACGTATTTTGAAAAATAACACCTGGCTGAAGATTAAGCATGTCATTGAAGTCTTGCAGAGGCGCATTATTAACATTTGATAAATTTATATCCTGCTTGCTGGAGGAAACATCAAGCTGAATTGCTTCTCTCTTTGCTACAACAACTACTTCCTTTCCTAACTGAACATTCGAAGGCTCAAGTTTAATATTTAACTCTGTAGTATGATCGAGCGTTACAACCACTTGTGTCATCACAAGAGGCTGATATCCGATATATGATGCTTTAAGAGAATAAGTACCTGCTGGAACACCAATTATATAATATCTTCCTGAGACATCTGATGAAGCTCCAAGCTGTGTACCAACAATAATTATATTAGCTCCTATTAAAGGTTCTCCTGTCTTTGCATCAACAATTTTACCCGCTATTTTCCCTGTGCTTCCAGCAAAAAGGAACTGAGTATCCGACAGGCTAAAAAATAAAATCACACTAACCAAAATCATGGCATTTCTTTTTAGAAATTTTATAGTCATTCTTTTGCGCCCTCGTAATAGTTGGTTCAAAAATTACTCCTGAATAAACTTCAACAATTCTTTAAATTTTATTCAAATTTCTATTTTTATAATCGTTAACCCATTGATTTCAGGCTGCCACTTTTTCTTCTTTCAAATATTGGATACACATACCAGAATTACAGTTATGAAGAATAATGACAGCCTAGAAAAACTTATTCTTAAATTATTTAAGCAACAACATCTTTTTTGTTGAAACAAAATTTCCTGCTTTAATTGAGTAAAAATATACCCCACTCGCTAAATGTGTAGCATTAAACTTTATTTCATGAATACCGGCCTGTTGCTCTTCATTGACTAAGTTCGCGACTTCCTGGCCAAGTATATTATATATCTTCAATGAAACTAACCCGCTCTTTGGAAGCTGATATTGTATAATTGTACTCGGATTAAAAGGATTTGGATAGTTTTGGCTCAATTTATACTGCTTTGGCATTGTATTATTTTCTTTACTAACAATTGAAGTAACAATATCGCTTGAAAATTGATCAACACCCTCAATATTATCCAGAACAATTGAATATGTAATATTATTCGGTTCTGGATTAGATATCTCAAAGTAAATTTGATCAACACTGGCCAGGTCTCCCTTTAATTGGCTTGTTGTTCCAATATTACTTGACCATAATGGATTTGTAGGATCATTACCAAGATACCTGAAACCGTTAACTGAATCCGCTTTAAATGGAATACCGATATGTCTCCACGAAGTTGAACTTAATGAAACAGGATTTGACGCCCACATTTCATTACCGTTAAAAATAATAATAAAGATACTATTTGTACTCCCATCACCCTTTAACCAAAATTGCATTCCCCCATTTAAGCTTGAAAAATTAAGACCGGGTACAATATTATTTCTCCTTATCAATGTATATTGGGATCCGGCTGTACCCTTATAGGTTATTACTGCGGCTTTTGTTCCGCTTTTTACGGAATCTGCATTAGTAGTTAACGAAAGAGAAACGCTTGCATCGCCAAATTGCTGCCAAGTTGAATTTAAATCAGTTGAACTTGAATAAGATTCAAAATCATCTACTGAAACGGGAGGCAATGGAGGAAATTCATTAACTGCATATACACCGTCTAAATATATTGTATGATTGACAAAATCAATTTTAGGGTTTGACACATAAAATCTAATTTGTGTAACATTCGCCAAACTTCCCATCAATTGTGAGTCAGTTCCAATATTAGGCCCAATAACAGGATTGTCTGTATTATTTCCCAAATATCTAAAGCCATTTATTGTATCTACAACAAATGGAATAGTAATTAGGTGCCATGTTGTATCCTTTAGCGAAACATATTTCGACATCCACATATCAGATCCACTATAAAAACGAAAATTTAAATTATTATCAGAGCCATCACCCTTCAAATAAAATTGAATACCTTTTGTACCCGATAAATTAACTGGGATAAGATTCCGGGTCCTCATCGCTCCACCCCATGTAGTCTGATTATTACCAACGTACGTATAACTTATATATTTAAATCCTACTTGTGCGTTTGTCGGATCGGATAAAAGATTATAGTCTACTGTGGAATAACCAAAAAACTGCCACGCTTTATTCAAGGAGTCTCTATTCTTATAAGTCTCCCAGTCTTCAAGTAAAATTGAATTCTTAGGTTTAAGATTTTTAACCGAATAAATTGCATCAACGTAAATTGTATAAGGTACGTTGTTGAGTGTTGGATGATCTACATAAATCCTGAAGTCGGTTATATGGGACAAATCACTCAACAATTGCGTAGTTGTTGCAGTTCCATTTACAAATCCGTTTCCAGTAGAAGTATCAGCAACATAAGGAATTGTTACTAAATGCCACGTAGTATCGCTAAGAGATATTTTATTTGAGGACCAATTTGTCGTGCCGTTTGATAAGCGAACATAAATAACGTTGGTTGTTCCATCGCCTTTCAAATAGAATTGAATACCCCCGGTGGTTGATGAAAGATTAAGCGGCTTGCTTGCTAAATCATACCTTTCTATTGCACCGCCCCACGTTGTTTGTGAATTTCCGCTGTATGTATAACTAATATAATTTTTCCCTATAGGGGCGTTTACAGTATCGGTAACAAGACTCATGTCTAACGTTGAATAACCAAATGCTTTCCATATTGTCTTAAGGCTATCTGTAGTAGCGTAACCTTCAAAATTATCTATCGCTATATTTTGCGTAAAGACGGAGTAATTTGAAAATACAAAAAGCACTACACATAAAAAGAAAAACCTAGTTATAATATTGTTTTTCATTTCTTTCTCCTAGTAAATAGTTAATTATAATGATAATTGCAGAAAACCGGAAATAAGAACATTTATTTTAGATAAACATTTATTCTAAAAAAATTCAGATGATATAAACATTCAGAGCTCTAAAATTTTATAGTCAGTGTTTACCTTTACGTCTTAATAAAAGACGAAGACTTGATAGTAAACAGTTTTCATAGTTACCTCCTTTCCTTCATAAAAAAATATCTTTTAGTTATTAAATAATATTTAAGACTGTTTTATTTTAATCATATTAAAAATCTAATTTCAATATGACTAAGCAACTTATTTTTGATATTCATTTGCTCCGGATAATTCCTTAAGAATTAATCCACACGCACCTAAAACAGCCGCTCTTCCATTTTGCAATACAGATTTTAAGATTTTTACTTTTCCTTTATTTGTGCTCATTAAATTCTTTTCAAAATAAAAATTAGTAGGAGT
>Ga0078972_1005335_pt1 | contig 16016 bp, 15 predicted proteins | sample YelNatPaOPGAMG01_FD_67568 | JGI IMG/M metagenome (GOLD analysis project Ga0078972, IMG submission 67568) | Hot spring thermophilic microbial communities from Obsidian Pool, Yellowstone National Park, USA - OP-RAMG-01 (SPADES assembly) (version 2) | ecosystem: Environmental > Aquatic > Thermal...
CGGGTGTTATTCTTTCATAAACGGGAACAACTATCTCTCCTTTTGCGAAATCTTCTCCAATCACTCGGACATTCTCGTAAAGATGAAGCGGAGAAAAAACTTTTAAAGTATCACCATTGACCTCAACATCTTCTATCATTACAACACAATCAAAAGGAAATTTTATAGGATCACCCGTGTTTACGGGAATTGCGTCTTTTCCTATTTCGAAAACCTTAGGATTATTAATCGTTGCATATGTAGTTAATTTTGATTTTAGGGCAAAACCGTCAACAGCAGAAGCATTAAAAAACGGATTTGAAATTTTTGCTACAACAGGTCTTGAAGTTATTCTACCGAGGCTATCATAAACAGAAATTTCTTCCTCTTTAAGGTTTCTATAAACTTCTCTCTTTTTAAGGTTGTCTTTAAATATCTTTATTGCATTACTAAGGCTTTCTTTTTTTAAAAATATCTCTCTCATTTGATATTCCTTGCAAAAAATTAACAACCTATTATAATAAAATTTGATGATTAAGCAAATATTAAAGTTCTTGCTTTCAAGCTTTTTAGTTGCAGTTATTGTAACTTCTATTACATTTTTGGTATTACTTATACTTGGTAAATTTCAATTAGTAAGATTGTTGAATATCTATTTCTTAGAAGGAAGCATATTTGTAATTATAAGCGCTATTCTATCTTTAGGAAACCTTGGAGAAAAGGTTTACATATCGTATATTTATTTTAGAGCGTTGAATTTATTAACAAATAGCGATACAGCCAAAAATGAAATGCCACTTAACTCTTCTCTTTTGCCATTCTTTACTGGACTATTTATCTATAGCATCATATTATTGATACACATTATTTTTAAACCTACATTTTAAGGCATTATTCTACTACATAATAAGAAACAATTATTTTGCCATACCTTTTTTCTTTAAATTTTTTAAGAACAAAATTGCCTTCAAAAGTATCGCCCAATTTTTCTTCTTCTGAGTGTTCCGCAATTATAACAACATTCTTTTTTAGAAGTAGCGAATTTTTTAATGCTTCAAGTGTCTCTGTTGCAAAGTGTGTCTTATATGGTGGATCGAGAAATACGAAATCAACATCTCTCTCAACTTTGGGAGAAGCGATAAACCTAAAAACATCCTGCATGTAAACCCTTGACCTATCTTGTAAATTAAAGCGTAGAATATTTTTCTTAATTACACTGCAAGCCTTTGGATTTTTTTCAACGAAATAAACAAAAAAAGCCCCTTCACTTAGCGCTTCGATTCCAACCGCTCCAGAACCTGCAAACAGATCAACAAAAACTTTACCCTGAATATCAAACCGTATAACATCAAAAATAGCTTCTCTAACTCTGTCACTTGTTGGTCTAAGTTCGATATCTTTCGACGGTGAAATTATTTCTTGTCCTTTAAACTCCCCTGCAACAATTCTCATCATGCAACCTCAATTAAAGGAATCTTTTCCTTATATTTTATCGCAAGCAATCTATTAAACTCTTTAAGTCTTTCGGGGTCGTAATCTATTTTCCCACTTATAAGGTTCATTGCTTCAGCCCTTGCTATTTCAAGTATTCTTGCATCGCTTTCGCCTAAAAGTGTGGTAAGTTTTAAATCAGGCAATCCTGATTGCTTTGTTCCGAGAAGCTCTCCTGGTCCTCTTAATTTCAAGTCAAATTCAGCAACCTCAAAGCCATTATTAGTTTTTTCAAGCACACTCAATCTTTCAATTGCCTCTTTAGAGGGATTACGAGTTATAAGTAAACAATAAGACTGCAAGTTGCTCCTTCCTACTCTTCCCCTTAACTGGTGAAGTGTAGCAAGACCAAACCGATCGGCGTCCTCAATAACAATAACAGTTGCATCTTTAACATCTACTCCTACTTCCACTACTGTAGTCGAAACTAAAACTTGAACTTTTCCAGAACGAAAACTCTCCATTACATTAGCTTTCTCTTTGAAAGACATTGCACCATGTAATTTCGCAATTTTATACCCTTTTAGATAGGTTTTAGAAAGTTTTTCGTACAGGTTTTCTACTGACTGGGCGTCGAAATTTTCAGAGTCTTCAATCAAAGGACAAACAACATACGCCTTATTTCCTTTGTCCAGTTCTTCTCTTACAAGTTTATACGCAAGGTCTTCTTCGTTATAAAAAACCTTTGTAATTACAGGTACGCGTCCTTTGGGCATTTCTCTAATATCACTTACATCAAGGTCTCCGTAAAGAGTAAGTGCAAGTGTCCTGGGGATTGGCGTTGCACTCATTACGAGTGTATGAGGAATAATTGCCTTGCCCTTTAGAGAACCTCTTTGAAGCACTCCGAAGCGGTGCTGTTCATCGACAACCACGAGCCCGAGTTTTTTAAAAACAACACTTTCCTCTATAAGGGCATGAGTTCCAAAGATCATATTAATTGCTCCGTTTTTTAGGTCTTCAAGGATCTTTCTTCTATCTACTGCCTTAGTGCTTGAAGTAAGTAGTGCTAATTTAATCTGAGTTTTCGAAAATATGTTTGAGGCTGTGTTAAAAGTTTGCTCTGCAAGTATTTCTGTTGGACTCATCATTGCTGATTGAAAACCATTTTTATACGCTATAAACATAGAAAAAAGCGCAACAACCGTTTTACCAGAACCTACATCGCCGTGCAATAGACGATTCATCGGATGACCTGACTTGAGATCATTAATTATTTCAGAGATAACTTTCTTCTGGTCGTTCGTAAGTTCAAAAGGAATAAGACTCGTAAATTCTTTTAGATATTCATCTTTTACTTCAAAAACAAAACCTTCACTTTTTTCAATTGCAGCTTTCCTTTTGCTTAAAATATACTGTAACTCAAATAGTTCATTAAAGATAAGCCGATCCTTCGCATTTTTAAGTGCTTCAAAATTCTCTGGAAAGTGTATATTTGACAATGCATAATTTAAGGGCACTAAGTTTCTCCTTTTTAAAATTTCAGTGTCTATATAATCAAATATTCTCTTACCTGTGTTTTCTATGAAACTTGAGGCTTTGTTTCGAAAAATTTTCTGAGTCAAGCCTTCAGTGAGTGGATATAATGGAATTATGCGCAAAGTGTGTACCAATTCCTTCCCCTCTTGTGGAATTTCATATTCTGGTGATGGCATCTCCCATTTTCCGTACGCAAATTGCACTTTTCCAAATAAAAAAACCTCCATACCCTCTTTAAAAATGTTCTTAAGGTATGGCTGATTAAACCACGTGGCTGTTATATAACCTGTTCCATCTGTTCCTAAAATAGATACGATAGAAAGTTTTCCTTTTCTTTCTTGAACTGAAACAACTTTAATCTTAAGAAGTACCGTTTCTCCATTTTTTAACGAAAAGATCTTTTTAACATTTCGCAAATCAAGGTAAGCCCTTGGAAAGTGAAACAAAAAGTCATAAGCAGTAATAATACCAAGCTTTTTAAACTTCTTTGCAAGTTCTGGTCCAACGCCCTTAACAAATTGAACAGGCGTAAATAAATCTGATAATTTTACGCTTTCTTCTATGCTTAAATCCGAGAGCTTACTTTGGGAAACGTTAGCAAAATTAGTATCGCTTTCTTCTATTGATCCTAAAATTTTCAAAGCTTTTTCAATTCTTCTTTTCCTTTCTTCTTCAGGTATTTCCGAGTAGTCTATGAAGATGGCGGTAAGCTCTTCTTTTCTTGAGTCAATAGTTTTAGCTATATAATCTATAACAAATTTACTAAAACCACCAATAACAGAGTCATTTTTATAACCTCTTTTCGCTTCGAGGAAAAGAAGCTTTTTCAACTTTTCAATGCTCATTTATAAACAAGGTTTAAAAAACTTGTTCCATTTATCCTTTCAACATTGAAAATCTCTGAGATTGTTGCGGAAATATCAGAAATACTTCCCCTCAATCCAAGGTTTACGTTTGGCTTTACATGAGAACCATAAACGATAAGAGGAGTAAATTCCCTTGTATGATCTGTATGCGCTTTGAAGGTGGGATCACAACCATGGTCTGCAGTAATAATAAGCATATCGTATGGCTTCATCTTCTCAAGTATTATAGGCAATCTATCATCGACATCCTTAAGACCTTTACCATATGCTTTGTAATCTCTTCTATGTCCCCAGTTTGCATCGAATTCTACAAGGTTAGTGAAAATAAGGCCTTCGTAATCTTTAGATACTTCTTCAATAGTTTTTTCTAAACCGTCTAAATTATTTTCCGTGTGAATGCTTTCTGTTAATCCAACTCCTGCAAAAAGATCATGAATTTTACCTATACCAACTACATTTAATCCCTTTTCTTTAAGAAGATCGAGAACTGTTTTTTGAGGAGGCTTTACTGCGTAATCTCTTCTTTCTGCTGTCCTTATAAAACCAGTTTCAGGTGATCCAATAAAAGGTCTTGCAATAACTCTTGCAACTTCGTGCTCTCCAATACAAACTTCATTTCTTGCAATTTCACACATTCTGTAGAGTTCTTCGAGCGGTATAACATCTTTATGTGCAGCAATTTGGAAGACAGAATCTGCAGAAGTATAAACTATAGGATTCCCAGTTCTTTTATGCTCCTCATATAACTCTTTAATAATTTCTGTTCCTGAGGCAGGTTTATTTCCTAAAGCCTTTTTGCCAGTCAATTTTTCAAATTTTTCTATTACTTCCTTCGGAAAGCCGTTTGGGTAGGTTGGAAATGCTTTCTTTAGAATTACGCCAGCCATCTCCCAGTGACCACTTATTGAGTCTTTACCCTTTGAGTTTTCTTTAAGCCTTCCGTAAGATCCAATATAGTCTCCACTTTCATTAAAGACTACACCCCTTAATCCTAATTTTTCAAGATTGGGTAGTTTTATATCCGGATTGTATTGAAGAGTATGCAATAAAGTATTAGCACCCCAATCCCCATACTCAATTGCATCTTCTGCTTCACCTGCTCCTACGCTATCAAGCACCAAAATGATCACTCTTTTTATTTCCATCTTAACCTCCAATTTAATATTGTATATTTATTTTAATCTAAAAGCAGCATTTTTCAAATTTTGCTTCATCTTGCTTAAATTCATAAATTCTGATACAATTTTAAGGTATGTATAGATTTATAGACACGAATGGTAACAATGGTGCCATGAATATGGCAATAGATGAGGCATTACTTGTTGCACAGGCAAAATACAACACTCCGCCTGTTTTGAGGGTGTATAAATTTGTCCCTCCTACACTTTCTATTGGATTTTTCCAAAGTGCACAGAAAGAAGTTGATTTTGACAATCTCAAAAAAATGGGGTATGATTTTGTAAGACGCCCCACAGGTGGAAGGGCAGTTCTTCATGACAGGGAATTAACTTATAGTATAACAATTGCTTACCCGAATAAAATTCTTGAGATGAATCTTCTTGATTCCTTCCATTTTCTTTCAAGAGGCATAATAAAGGCAATTGAAATTCTTGGAGGCAATGCGTATTTTTCACAGAGTGAAGATAGAGAAGTTTCAAGTCCATCTTGTTTTGCTTCTCCAACATTTTCGGATATTTTGATGAACGGCAAAAAGGTTGTTGGTTCTGCCCAGATGCGCAATAAGTTAGGACTTTTGCAACACGGTTCAATTCTATATTCTGTAGATATTGAAGCAATCTTTAAGTGCTTTAAGTTAGAAGAAGACACAAGAAAGAGACTCGTTGAAATTGGTAAAAGAAAAATTTCTTCACTGTCCGACGAATTAAAGAGAGAAGTAACTTTTAACGACATAAAAACTGCTTTAAAAAAGGGAATGGAAGAGGTATTACAGGATGAAATTATAGAAAGCGAGTTAACAAAAGAAATCAAGTGATCCAAAAACCCTTGCTGCCTCGAGAAATGTCCTTCAACTTGCTTATGTAAATGCAATTTCAGATGCAATTCTCTCAAATAAAGCAAGACAAGAAAATTTGCAAGTCACCGAAAGCGAGATCGAAGCATATATTTCAAATTTAAAAAACGATGTTTCTAGTGGTTTTAACGACAAAGATCTTGCACTTAAGGATTTTCTTAAAACTATCGGTGTCAAAGAATCAGCCTTGAGAGAAATTGCTCTTAATAAGATTATGGCAGACAAAGAAAAAGAAAAACTTACAAGTAATATTACAGTAACAGATGAGGAAGTAAAGAGTTTTTATAATGATTTCTGGAATGCCTATGTAAAAAATGAAAATGAGAAAGAAAAGTACTTTGCCGAAAACTATAATAAGATTAAGGAAGATTGCTTGAAAAACAAAAAAGAGCAATACGTTTCAAACACTTTAAGGCGTGAACTCATAAACGAGGAAATTAAGAATATAGAAGTTGATAACCCCTACAAGAAATTGATGCGCTTCTGGTACGGAACATTCTTGGGAACTGATATTCCAGAGATATACAGAAACGTGAGTATACAAGAACTTTTGACATGAAGAGATCTTTAATAACTGTTTTTGCGATTGTTGTTTTGCTTTTGCTAATATTCAATGTTACTGAGGTGCAGGTTTTTGATGAAAATCTTAATGTTGCTATTTCTGGTGTAAAAGTAAACAACTTTTTAACAAACGAGGAAGGTATAGCAAAATTTTTGGACTTTTCATTTAGTCCTTTCTTAACGCTTGAGCGTATCGGATATGAGACGACAAAGTTAAAGACGCATTTTAGCCCTCTATACAGGCTACTCAAAGTTGGCTTAAGCGAAGCGGATGCTCAGTATATAAAGTCACAAGTAACTAACTGGGCGAATGGCATTTCGAACTACAGGTACGAATTAACGACAAAGAGACAGAACTATTCATATAAGTTCGTTCAAGTTATCGATGGTAAAAATAAATACACAAAAACAGAGACAGAAGAAAATGGAAAAGTTTCTAGTACCGAAATCTTTGTAATCTCTGACAAAGTTTATACGAGAATAAATGGAGGAGAAGTTCAGGCAGTAGAAAACCCTGAAGATTATATTGCAAATAACCTGATACTTATACCTTTAAGCGATGTTATAGACGAATTCCTTAATAGTGTCGATGGAAGTGTTAAATTTAGTACTCCAAACAACATCCAATTCTTGAGTAATAATTCTAATAATAAATTGACTTTGATTATTTCTTCTTCAGGTATCCCTTCGGAATTACTCCTCGAAACCGAAAGCAACCAAATATTAGAGGAAGCATCACTTAAAATTGACCTTGAAAATACGAAGGTGAGTTTAGATGAAAAATGATTCTGACTTAGATACACTAATTGAAACCTTCTTTGACGAGTATTATTACTACTTCTCATCGTTTGCAACATTGAGAGGAATACATCGTTATGATTACAAACTCTCAACATACGATAGAGCAAATCTTAAAAACTTAGAAAACTTAATTAACGAAGTTATCCAGGCATTAAAACTTAGAAATCCTTCCTCGAGAGATAAGAGAAAAACTTGAAACTATAGGAGATTTTGATAACTTAATTGAAGTAGTGCTTGATCTTGGAAGAAAACCCGAGGCAAGATTTACGAACAGAACTATATATCTAAGCGATAATCCAGTTACAAGAGAGGAAATAAACGAAACACTCAAGAAAATAGGAGTATTCGACAGAGATCACAGGGCGGGCATAGAGAAAACTTTGCACAGGATTTCTGGTGTATTTAATAGAAGAGGAGAGGTAATCGGCCTTACTTGTAGAGTTGGCCGTGCTATTTACGGAACTACTGAAGTTTTAAAAGACATAATAGTTAGTGACAGAAATTTGCTGCTTCTCGGAAAACCAGGTGTTGGAAAAACAACCCTCCTTAGAGAAGCCGCAAGAGTACTAAGCACAGAAATGGGAAAAAGAGTCATTGTAATCGACACCTCAAATGAAATTGGAGGAGATGGTGATATTCCTCACCCTGGAATAGGTAATGCAAGGCGAATGCAGGTGCCTTTTGGGGTTGCCCAAGAAGAAGTAATGATAGAAGCAGTTGAAAACCACTTCCCTGAAGTTATTATTATAGATGAAATTGGGCGTGCAGAAGAGGCAAGGGCATGCAGAACTATTGCAGAAAGAGGTGTTAGACTTATTGCAACTGCTCATGGAACAAGCATTGAGAATCTTCTTGTAAATCCAACTCTTCAGGACCTCATAGGCGGAATAACATCAGTGACCCTAAGCGATGAAGAGGCAGCGAGAAGGGGAACACAAAAGACAGTGCTTGAGAGAAAATCACCTCCAACATTTGACACACTAATAGAGATTCGAGAAAGAGGAGTTTTTGCAATTTACCACGATGTGGCTGAGACAGTAGATGCACTTTTGCGAGGATTCCCGGTGTTTCCAGAGATTAGAAAATCCGGAGAAAGTATTAAGGAAAATATCACACAAGAAAAATTGAGCATCAGAGAACAAGAAAATGTGACTTTAAAAAACGAAGACCGTGAATTTAGGGTCTTTGCTTTGGGGATAAATGCAAGTTATATAGAAAGGGCTTTACATTCTGTAAGAGTTAAAGGAAGAATAGTAAAAAACATAGAGCAAGCAAATCTTGTATTATGCGATAAAAAGGCACTTGAAAAGAAAAAAGAAGTGCTTGAGTACGCCTCTAACCTTTCTATACCAATAAAAGTTTTAGAGAAAACATCGCTAAATGGTATAAAAGAGTTTATAAAAGAACTCAAAAACAAGGGAAAACCGAAGAAAGCAATAGACTTTGAAGAGGTTGAAAATATCATTGGAGAAGTTTTAGAAAAAGGGGTACCTAAAGAGATTGAAGGCGACGAGCAAGATTTACAGGAAAAAGCTGATCTAATTGAAAAATATGGACTTGTTACAGAACTTGTAGGTTTAAAGCCACATATGCGACTCATAATTTACCCGAGGAGAAGGTAATGTTAATTACATTTGAGGGCATTGACGGTTCTGGAAAATCAACTCAAGCAAAACTGCTTGCGGAGAATTTAACTAAACTTGGTTTCAATGTAGTACTAACCAAGGAACCCGGTTCTTAATAAGGTTATGGAGTTATTGAAATGAAGAAAATCATTATTGCGATTTTTTTGCTTGTTGTGTTTGTTCTAATATTTTTTGCGATTAAATCTACCTCAGAAAATTCGGGTACGATTTCAGTTAATTCTTTTCCTCAAAAGGCATCGGTATATTTAAACGGTGAGTTAAAAGGTGAAACACCATTAGTTATTAAATCCCTACCTTTTGGGAAATATCAAGTAACCGTCAAACTTCAGGGTTATAAAGATTACAACGAAGAAGTGTCTTTAAATAGTTCTAACTCTAAAGTTTTCATAAATCCTATTCTTGAACATTCAGTTTTTTCGGTTAGTATAGATTCAGATCCACAAGGTGCAGATGTTTATATTGATGGAGTACAGAAAGGCAAAACTCCTATAATTATTACCGACCTAATTACGGGAACAACTCACTTAATAGAACTGAAACTTGTAAATTTCAAGGATTGGAAACAGATAGTATCATCTGAAACTAACAATACGTTAACTATAAATGCAAAACTTGAACCAATAACAACGGAAGTTATTATAAATTCGATTCCTTCCAATGCAACAGTCTACTTAAATGATGCTGAAGTTGGAAAAACTCCGCTTGATTTAAAGGATATTGCGGAAGGCACATATAATTTAAGAGTAACCGTACCGCAATATGAACCTTACCAAGAGCAAATAGAAGTAAAAAAGGGTAATACAATAAAGAGGGACATTGTTTTAACAAAAGCAAAGTATTACATTTCGATATCAAGTAATCCTTCTAATGCAAAGGTATTTATAGACGGTATGGAAGTAGGATTTACTCCTTATGAAAGTACATCTATAACGGAGGGAAGACATAAAATTCATTTAGAATTAGATGGTTATCTTCCTTACGAAACTGAAGTAACCATATCTCAAAACCAACCAACAATTATTTCAATTAATCTTTTAAAATTACCGTAAAACTCCTATAATATAATTAGGCTGTGCTAAAGCGGGGAGATAGCGGTGCCCTGTAACCCTGAACCCGCTACACAGGGGCTGACAATCTGTTGGAAGGCATACAGTTGTAAACCAGGGCTTGCTGAAAGGGCAATGAAGGCAGGACCTCAAGCAGTTTCAACCCTTGAACCCCGTGAGCTCCGGAAGGAAGCAGCGGTAAGAGGGTCTGAAACCTGGCTTGAGTAACTCTTGCCGGAGCCTTGTAAGCAAGTACAGTTTGTAACTGTATGTCAACCGCAGACGCACAGCCTTTATCAAAATAGGAGGCGTAAATAATGGCAAGAGTAACTATTTTCTTGCATGGTGATTTAAGAGAAAAGTTAGGCATTGAAAGAATGCATTTAAAAGCAGACAATGTAAAAGAATTAATTGAACAACTAAAAGAAAAATTTCCAAACCTCGAAAGCGATATTAAATTCGGAAGAATTATTATCCTTGTAAATGGAAGGAATATCGAAACACTTCTTGGCACTGACACACAATTCGAGGATTTTGATTTGGTAAGTTTAACTCTTAAGGATGGCGGAATGATTGATTTCTTCCCTCCAGACGGTGGTGGGTAATAGGAGGCATAAATGGAAAATTTAGTTGTGAATTTAATAGGCAAGGCATTCGGCAAAGAGAGTAACAGGAGGCATAAATGGAAAATTTAGAAAAGATTCCAAAAGAACTTATCGAGCATGGACTTACAACTGAAGAAGCAGAAGAAAGATTAAAGAAGTTCGGAAGAAATGAGCTTCCCGAAGGCAAAAAAGAGTCGATATTCCAAAAATTTATTGGTCAGTTTAAGAACTTTCTCATCATTATATATGGGTACTGTTGTTGTAAAAGGAAAAGCAAAGGTACTTGTAACGGCAACTGGAATAAACACGCAGTTAGGGAAAATAGCGGAAAAAATAAAAGAAACTAAAAAAGAGAAAACACCTCTCGAGGTGCAACTTGATAACATAGGTAAACTTTTAGGTATTATTTTCCTTGCTGTTTCTGTGATAATATTCGGCATTGGTTTACTTAGAGGTGGTAAAATCCTGGATATGCTTCTTACAAGTGTATCTCTTGCTGTTGCTGCAATCCCCGAAGGACTGCCTGCTGTTGTTACTATAGTCCTTGCAATTGGCGTTTGGGAAATGGCAAAAAGAAATGCAGTGGTGAGAAACCTACCAGCAGTCGAAACTTTAGGTGCAGTAACTTACATTTGCACCGATAAGACGGGGACGCTTACTCAAAACAAAATGCGTATTGTTGGAATTTTTGAGGATGGACACATAAAACACGAACTAAATCTAAGCGAAAGATTAAAAAGAGCAATGATACTTTGTAACGACGCCGATAAAGATAGAGGAGATCCTACAGAAATAGCTTTAATTGATTTTCTTGAAGACGAGGAAATTAAAGAGACAAGAAATAAGTTTGAAAGGGTTTCAGAAATTCCTTTTACCTCTGAGAGCAAGAGGATGACTACAGTTCATAGATTTTTTGATAAATACCTTGTTGTCTCAAAGGGCGCAGCTGAAATTATACTTGGGTTGTCAAAGTTTGAAAAAAGTGGTTCAAAAGATTTAGAATTAACAGAGGAAAGGAAAAACGAACTTCTTAAAATTGTAGAGCAATATGCCTCACAAGGCTTAAGAATTCTTGCATTTGCAGAAAAAACCATAGACTCACTTTCAGAAAGTTTCGAAATGGACCTTACTTTCCTTGGTTTTGTATTGCTTAAAGACCCACTTAGAGAAGAGGTTAGAGACGCAATCGATAAGTGTCGAAGCGCAGGAATTAAACCAGTAATGATAACAGGTGACCACCCTACAACCGCTTATGCGATTGCAAGAGAGCTTGATTTTCCTGAAGGCGAGGTTCTAACAAGTAAAGATCTTGAAAAAATTAGCGACGAGGAACTTGCAAATATTGTGGGCGATGTGACTGTGTTTGCAAGGATTAATCCTCTCGATAAACTACGAATTGTTAATGCTCTTCAAAAAAGGAATGAGGTTGTTGCAATGACTGGGGACGGAGTCAACGACGCACCTGCCTTGAAAAAAGCAGACATTGGAGTTTCAATGGGGCTTACGGGAACAGAAGTAGCAAAAGAAGCATCCGATATGGTCCTCCTTGACGATAACTTTGCAACATTAGTAAGTGCAGTATTCCAGGGGCGAACTATCTTTGAAAATATAAGAAAATTTATTGTTTACTTACTTTCATGTAATATTGCAGAAGTCCTCGTCATGTTCATAGCACTTATTTTAGGTTATCCTCCACCACTTCTTCCCCTTCACCTTCTCTGGTTAAATCTTGTTACAGACAGTTTCCCTGCACTTGCTTTAGGAATGGAAAAAGGCGAAGAAGACCTAATGAAAAGGCCTATCCCGAAAGGTTTAAGTGTTGAGGAAGCGAAAATCTTAAGAAAAGAAAAACCCGAGGAATATTTGTCAAAAGTTTATGACTCGATGGTTGAACATGTGAATGCTATGGTTGAAATGCAAAAGCATGGAGCAAAGGTGTTTGAATATGGGAATAATCTAAGAAGAAATGCTTTTGATCATGGAGCAAAAGATGCCTTTGAAATAGTAGGATACGTTCCAGAATATATAAGACCACTATTCTCTGAGGGGAAGGGTCCATTTAGATGGGTTGCTTTGTCTGGTGACCCTGAAGACATATATCTTACAGACGATGTTGTATTGAAACTTTTCCCATACGATGAACACCTAAAAAAGTGGATTGACTTAGCACATAAAAAAGTCCATTTCCAGGGTCTACCTGCAAGGATCTGCTGGCTTGGACAGGGCGAAAGGGAAGCATTCGGACTTGAGATTAATAAATTGGTAAAAGAGGGAAAAATAAAAGCACCGATAGTAATAGGAAGAGACCACCACGATACCGGATCAGTTGCATCTCCATACAGAGAGACAGAAAAAATGAAGGATGGCTCAGATGCAATTGCTGATTGGCCAATTTTAAATGCCTTATTAAATACTGCATCAGGTGCAACATGGGTTTCCGTTCATCATGGTGGAGGAGTAGGTATTGGGTACTCAATTCATGCAGGCTTCGTAATTGTAGCTGACGGAACTAACTTAGCACACGAAAAACTTTCAAGGGTACTTCACAACGATCCTGCAAGCGGTGTAGTAAGGCACGCAGATGCAGGTTATGAAATTGCTATAGAAACAGCTAAAAAGCACAATATAAAAATGCCAATGCTTAAGTAAATAGTAAAATGGCGCGCCCAGCAGGAGTCGAACCCGCAACCGACGGTTCCGTAGACCGTTGCTCTATCCAGTTGAGCTATGGGCGCGTCTTTTTTATTATATATCTTGAATCAATTTTTGCAATATCAGTTATAAACTTTGAAAAAAAAGGTTTTTAATATAAAATACCGTTTGGAAGTTTAAATATAGTTTTGGAGGTTATAAGATGGAGAAAATCGCTGTCGTTGGGCTTGGCTTTGTTGGACTGCCGCTTTCTCTTACATATGCTCTTCACGGCACAAAAGTCTACGGAATTGATATAAACAAAAATTATATCGAGTCTCTCAAAAAAGGGGAGACACATGTTTATGAAGAATACAATGGAAAACATATCGAAGAAATTCTCAAAGAGAATTTAGAGAAAGGGTTGTTTGAACCTACGGACTCTTACGAGGAAGGGCTGAGAGAAGTAAAAGATATTATCGTAACAGTTGGAATTCCTATAGAAAAAGACTTAGTCGATATAAGTGTTTTTGAAAGCGCAATGGAATCAATTGGCAGGAACCTGAAGAAAGATTCACTCATATTGATAAGGTCAACTGTCCCCCCTTTAACAACCAAAAACATTGCAAAACCAATACTTGAGAGAGTAAGTGGATTAAAAGAAGGAGAAGACTTTTATATTGCCTATTCCTCTGAAAGAATTGCTGAAGGGAAAGCATTTGAGGAATTTCAAACAATGCCTGTTGCAGTTGCTGGATTGAGTAAAGAAGGAACCGAAAGAGCAAAAAAATTACTTGAGGTAATAAACCCTAATGTTATAGAAGCAAGTTCACCTGAAGTAGTTGAAATTTCAAAGCTTATAGAAAACGCTTCAAGAGATGTTAATATTGCTATTGTAAATGAACTTGCAACGCTTACAAATGCCTTGGGAGTCGATACAATGGAGGTAATAAAAGTTGCGAATACTCACAAAAGGGTAAAACTCCTAACCCCCGGGATTGGAGTTGGTGGTCATTGCATACCTTTTGCCTCTAAATACATTTTTTATGTATCAGATAAAATTGGCCTCGATATGCCACTACTCCACGCAGCCCGTTTCGTCAACGACAGAAGACCAAAAGACATTTCTCTTATAATTGAGAGTGCGCTAAAGAAGGTTAACAAAAATATAGAACAATCTAAAATTGGCTTTATAGGTATAGCCATGAAGGATAATTCTTCTGATATATCTGAGAGTCCTGCAGTAATGCTGAAAGAAATGTTAAAAAGTAGGGGTGCACAGGTAACATTTTTTGATCCAAAAGTAAAAGGCAATTTTAACGACTCTGAAGATAACTTAAATGCTCTTTTAAACGATAAAGATGTTATTGTTATTCCAATACTCCACGATGAAATAGATTACGACATCGAGAAGTGGAAAAACTATCTTAAGAAAGATGCAGTTATTTTTGACGCAAAGGGTATTATAAATAAAGACCGTGCGACGGCTTTAGGCTTCCATTACTATACGATATGAGAATTGAAGTATTCGATATACCTGTAGACAACTTAACAAGAACTGAAGCAATTCAATACATAACTAAATTAATGGAAGAAAGTAAACCCCATTTTGGCGTTGCCATCAATCCTGAAAAAGCACTCAAAGCATACAATGATGAAGAACTGCTAAATATTATAAAAAAATCAGATCTAAATTTTGTTGATGGTGTAGGAATAATTTTTGCTGCAAAAATATTTAAAGGGATTAAAATAAAAGAAAGGGTAACGGGCATTGATCTCTTCTCGGACTTACTAAAAGTTTCTGAAACAAATGGCTATAAGGTCTATTTTCTTGGAACAAAAGAAGAAAGTCTTAAAAAAGCAATTGAAAATATAAAAAAAGATTTTCCAAATCTTCAAATTGCTGGTTTCCACAATGGCTACTTCGATACAGATGAGGAAGTTGTAGGTGAAATTGCAAAATCAGGTGCTGATATTCTCTTTGTAGGGATGGGTTCTCCAAAACAAGAAAAATTTATCTTCAGAAATCTTGAGAAACTGAATGTAAAATTTGCAATGGGAGTTGGTGGCACATTTAATGTATACGCACAGGAGTTTAAAAGAGCACCTTATATTGTTCAGAAACTTGGCTTAGAGTGGCTTTATAGATTTATTCTTGACCCTAAAAGGCTACCAAGAATACTGAGCCTTCCTAAATTTTTAAATGAGGCGTATAAGAGAAGAAGTAACAATAAAGAGGTAGTTGAATTTTTAGGAATAAAAGTTTCAAATAGGTCTTTAAAAGAAAATCTTTCAATTGTTGAAGATTTTATAAAGCAAGGCAACTTTCACCTAATTGTAACGATAAATGGTGAGATGCTATCGAGAGCAATTAGTGACAAAGAGTTTTTGAACATCTTAAGAAACGCTGATCTTGTTATTCCTGATGGAATAGGCGTTGTACTCGGTGCAAGAAGATTTGGACAGCACATAACTCAAAGAATTCCTGGAATCGAATTTGCGTGGGAGCTCTTAAGAGAAGCAGAATCCAAAAATTATAGGGTGTTCTTATTGGGTGCAAAAGAAGAAGTTCTTGAAGTAGCAACCAAAAAGATTAAAGAGAGCTTTCCAAATTTAAACATTGTTGGAACTCATAACGGTTATTTTAATGCAGATAACGAAGTAAGAGAGCAAATTAACAAGGCAAACCCTGATATACTCTTTGTTGGAATGGGAGGCATAAAACAAGAAAAATGGATTGTAAAAAACAGAGACTTAAATATCCCAGTAAATATTGGGATTGGTGGATCATTCGATGTCTGGAGCGGAAGAGTAAAAAGGGCGCCTCTTTGGGTAAGAAAAATGGGCATTGAATGGCTATATAGAACTGTTACGCAACC
>Ga0078972_1007891_pt2 | contig 16016 bp, 29 predicted proteins | sample YelNatPaOPGAMG01_FD_67568 | JGI IMG/M metagenome (GOLD analysis project Ga0078972, IMG submission 67568) | Hot spring thermophilic microbial communities from Obsidian Pool, Yellowstone National Park, USA - OP-RAMG-01 (SPADES assembly) (version 2) | ecosystem: Environmental > Aquatic > Thermal...
CGCAGGTAATGTTAGTGCAAGCAAGTGGCTCCTCATTCAGTTTGTCTGCCTATCAAGCAGCGATCGACTCGTTGAAAGCAAAAACAAACATTCGATCGGTTGTAGCCGTTCTTCCGTCGGGCTCTAGTATTACCGACTGGATGAATGTTCATGCATACCTTGCAGCACACGTACAGCAAATGTATGCTAATCCTCAAACGACTCGTAATATGTTTGTTGGCACACCCAGCCCAACATATGCCGTCGGTGGGTTTAATATCATCGGAGATGCGCAGACACCTAATTCATATTGCTATTACGCAACACAGCTTAATAGCAGGATGATTCAATATGTTGTACATGCCACGCCAATGACAAGAACAGATGCAAACGGTAATGCTTACGAGTATGCAGGAGGTTTCATGGCTGCTGCAATTGCAGGGCTATGGGCTGCGCAGCCAGATTATTCTACTCCAATAAACAATCAAATTGTTACAGGATTTGTAATTCCAGATGACTTCTGGAATGAGGACCAGATGAATCAACTAGCGGCAGCAGGTTGCTTAGTTGTAAAGAGTAAAGCAGGAATTGTAACTGTTAGAGATGCAATTACAACAGATACAACAAATGCTGATACACAAGAGGGTACGATATTCCAGCAAGAGATGCTTGTAAGACAGACAGTTGACGCAGCTATTTACAAAACGTATCAGTCAAAAGGAGCAAAGATTACACCAAAGACGCCTGCTATGGTTGCAGGAACCATTGCAGCGGCACTTCAGAGTTTGGTTAATTCTGGAGATATTTATGCTTATGGTAAGACATTAAATCCCATAACAGGAGAGGCTCCAATATCGGTTACAAGAGATCCTGTAGAGCCGAGACGTTTAAATGCGTCGTGGTCGGTCAGTTACATGTATCCGTTGAAATGGGTATTTGCAACCTTTAGCACTTATTTCTGAGGTTTAATAACAGTGCTGAGTTATAATAATAAGAACGAGGTTTAAAAATGTCGAGGACAATTCCAAACACAAATACTACTGTTTCCTATTCCTATTCACTCTGGGCAAACAACAAGCGTATAGGAACTTTACAAGGATTTACGGCGACAAACACACGTTTGCTCGATCGTGTGCGTGAAATAGGCGGTACTGGTGTAGATGATATAAAAGAGATTGTTCCAGGACGAGGAGAGATAACCTTAAGGATCGAGCGCTTAGAAACATACAATAGCGCATTACTCGAAGCTTTTGGTTACAAAAGCGATGTAGTTGATTTATCACAACTTACAGACCCGATCACCATTGCAGAGTTGAGAGACGACGGCAGCGGTAATACGCGGACGATATATTATGAGAACTGTGTTATCCAATCATGTGCAAAGACAATTCGAGAGGGTACGATAACAGTTGGGGAAACTGTTGAAATGTGGCCAACAAGAATTACGTTGAGTGCAAGTAAAGCTCTAACGCCCACAGTATAACCAAGTAAACATACATACCTCCTTAAAAAGGGTAGAAGGCATTTGTTCTTCTACCCTTTTGTATTATATATTATAAATAATAAAGGAGATATAATGCGGCCTGTCATAAACATCGCCGATGAATCAATTGTACTAAGGAGTCTTGAGGATTTAGGGGCGCCGATTACAGAAAGTAATAAGTTGCCCTATTATTACGTTAAGCCCTTTCGTGATTGGGCTGGTAGTCCTCAATGGAAGGACAAAGTATTCACATTTCGTTTATGCAACGCGTCTGAGTTACAGGAAATTTACTCCTACGTTGACAAGTTTCCTTCACAAGCGCAGGGGTTGTATTTAAAGATCGAGTTTTTGATTAGAGCGATAGTTTCTGTATCAGGAGAATCTCTTGTTACAGATGATGTCGTTGAACGGTTAAGCCGATCGTTGAATGCTCATATAACGAAGCTCGATTATCTGCGTACGGCTTTTGGCAATTTCGAACAGGTAGTGATTGATCGGCTTGACAACGTTTATGCCGGTCTTATCCTAAAACAACAGCGGTATTTACAAAAGCTATATGCTTGCGCTTCGTGTGGAGAAGTATATCCTTCGACTGAGGGAGGCATACCGATAAAATACGATCTAGCTGAATTTATTTGCAAGAAGTGTTTAGCGATTGTTGATATAAACCAGTACGATTTAGAGGAAGAACCAATAAAGCCTGATGAAAATCCTGAAGCGAATACAGAGGCGCAACAAGAGAATACTGAGCCGCCGGATGAGGGAGCTAGCAGTGGCAGTACGGCAATTTAATGCATTTAATAGTTGACAAGCAATGTTTGATCAAGAACAATTCACTAATGAGCAGGTAGTATTAGCCGTATTTGACAAGCGTTTACCTGTAGTTACTGTATATCCTTTTCAAGATTTGATGAGATTAAAGAGGATTTCGGTAACATTATCTCTCTCTACAACAAAAGCAGATCCCTTGACCACTCTTAGCCGCGCTGTGCGGAGTATATCAAATATTGAAGTAACTCCAGCAGATGTTTTAAATTTTTACTCGTGGATTAGTGATCGTATAATGAGGTCTTATACAGAGGTGTTGAATAGTTGGTATAATTATGTAGCTGATCATATGCACGAAATTGTGGCTGAATTTCCCTCAACATTTTACTGGAAGCTTTTCAAACATAACGTGCGGTATGTTTTCCCTGATGATAACTTAACCTACGAGCAACAAGTTTGGATTGCTGCTAATGAAATTGCAGATAAAGAGGCTTTTTACAAACTCATCAATGATGTGCGAGAAAGTCTTCTGCCTTGGCTTGACAAAGAGTTATACAAGAGTTACCAAGAACAACAAAAGAATCGAAGGGAGAATACAGCATATTGGGATATACGTAAGCAAATGTTTTTACAACAGAATAATTCGAAAGTTAAGTCAATCGAGAAGCCACCACCCTCAGCGGGGATTGAAGTATCACTCGATGATGAAGAACTTGACATTATACAGTAGAGGAGTACAATGAAAAAGGTTTCAAAGTATGAAATTCAGCGACAAGTAGTAAACAGTACTAAAAGTTTTCACGATCTGGCAAGAGAGTATAAAGTAAGTGCAGAAAGGATACGCCAAATCGCAAGTGAAATCGGCGTAGATGGCCGAGAGCGTCGTCGCAGATTGACCCAAGACAAGCTGGATGAATTACCTGCAATCATGAAATTGATCCAGCAACAATGTGATAAACATTCGTTAGAGTTTCGCCCATATCGAGATGACGAAAGAAAGCGTTATTCCAGCCGTCGCTGCACAATCAATTCTTACAATGTATTCGTTATGCACACAACCTTAGTGGTGATAAATCACAATACATATTTACGCATACCCAAGCGTAGTAAAGAGGATGCAGATTTTTATCTTATCATTGTCAGCAACTTAGCAGATAAAGATATATTTCCTTGTCTTATTGTACCCAAATCTCTGATGCCGGAGAAAGTAACTAATGTATTATTCTTTCGCGATAAGACTGCTGGTACCACAGGGAAAAAGCCAGTATATAAATATGATGTGTATTTTATGAACTGGGAACAATTTTTACAAAAGGAGAATAAAAATGGATGACTTAAACAACCCAAACGCTCAGGAAAAGGTGGAAAAGGAGCTTACTGATCTTATTAATCGCAATGGATTAGACACTTTTACAAACATTCCTGATTATATTCTTGCATCTTTCCTAATGCGTGCTATAGTTGCCGCGGCGCTGGTAGTTCGAGATCGGGATGAGTGGTTCGGCAAAAAATCAGAACTTAGTGTCCCTTCGTAATTCACCAATAGAGCAAAGGGAAGCATGATGAGCACAGCAAAGTTCTATGATAAGCGGGCTACAGTTGAGGCATTTCAGATGACGCTTGAAAGGCGACATGATCTTTCGCAATGGCCTGAATGGTTTAAAAAAGCTGCTGGTCTTGATCCAAGTGAATTCGGCGCAGTTTACGAAGACAAGAGTGATGAGAGTGGGGAAAGACTATTAATCAGGTCATTAGATGGATTAATACGAATTAACATCAATGATTGGGTAATAAGGAAAGCAAATGGAGAATTAAGCAGTCTCTCGCCAGATGCGTTTAGACAAACCTATGAGGCTTTATGGGAATGACAATAGAAGAAATAACCCGTCTTATTTACGAAGCTACTAGATTAGAGGCAGTTTGGTCCAAACGTCCTGTTATTCCAGAGAGATGGAAGGACAGAGATGACAAATTCAAGGATCAGATGATCAAACTAGTTGGCGGATATTTATCGGTAGATCCGTTACCGACGCCAGAAGAAGCTCACAATTCCTGGATGGAGGCTTATTACAAGATGGGATGGAAGTACGGAAAGAAGAGAGATGTTGTCAAAAAGACCCATCCAGATTTAGTGCCCTTTTATGATTTGCCAAAAGATGAAAGGGACAAAGACTCCATCTTTTTGGCGTTAGTATGGCTAGCAAAACATCTTTTATAAGGAGGCACAAATGGACCCAGTTGACTTAATAATAGGCATAGAATTTCCGTATGATCAAAATCTCCTGGAAAGGCTTCTTGCTGAATTTAAATGGGAATTTCAGCCAGGAAAGATTCATCCTGTAATGACCAATGATTGCCTTTACCCTGAGCATGAAGTTGCAGCTGAGGGCAATCTCCAAATAGGGCAATACGAAAATGCTGCAGCTAGTTGCCCACATTGTTATCCTGATTCTCGTCCTGCAGTTATGAGATGGAACAACGAAAAGAATTATATACATTTAGCTGCTTCTATATGGAGCTCGAAATTCTCCAGAGCAATCAAAGTCTTCCGCGATTTTCTCAATCCATATTGGCCAGGAGACAAGACTCTAGCTCTCCACGAAGAAGCCGATTTAGCCTCCGTGAAACAAATCAAAGAGGAAGATGATTGTAAAAATAATACTACAAGAGCACGTCTCCTCGTTACAACTGATAACACATCTGCGAAGGGAGAAAGTACGATCGATTTCTTTGACAAAAATGGGCATTATTTCAGTGGGATAACAGTCTATGCTGATGGGAAAATTTCAATACATGTGGAGGGCGTGAATAAGGATGTTGAATTTGAAGATCCCCAACAACTACACCAAGCTCTTCGCAAAATAGGGGAAGCAAAATGAAAAAGAAAAGTAACAGTGCAAGAGCAACTCTTCCTGTAATCACCGATGCTTATTTCTTGAGAGGAAATGCTAAAGCGGAATTCTTTGATAAAGAAGGACATTACGTTGGCGAAATAATGATTTGGACAGATGGAGAGATTTGGGTGGATGCAGGAGATATAAACAAGGAGTTCAAATTTAAAACCCCTCAAGAATTCTTTCAGGCTCTTCATAGAGGGAAAACACAGGAGTAAAGCAAGATGTGCGTTGATACACGATATCCTCAATCAGCAGAGGAGACGGCAGAGATTGCAAAATCGATTCTTTTTAAAGAACTTTATGTTAGAATACCTTTTGTGATCCAAGAGCCCGGAGGAAAATTACGGTATGAGAAATACCTTGAAACTCCATATCTCTTGTTTCCAGTTGAGCTGGATAGGGTATATTACGAGACTTCTAATGAAGAAATTCCGTTGCGCGGTAGCAAAGATTCCTTCAAATACAAGCCTTACAAGAAATCTTTCCATGCATATCGTACAAGCTCCCATCCGCTGTTCTTTGGGTCTACTTATCAAGAAATTTACAACAATTCGCAAGTTGAGGCTGCAAAGCACACTTTTTCAGTACCAGCAATTATTGAAGACGTTCAAGCCTACGATCAGGAACAAGTTGCAGGTAGAATAATGTATCTTTTTTCTCAAGAGACATGGGAAGCATATCAAGAAAGGAAACCTATACATATTCTTGAAGATGAGATTGTTGTAGAAACAACTGAGCTTGTGTAATATAATATGGAAAGAAAGGCTCAACAAGAAAGGATTTACCGTGGTATGAATAAGCCATTATTAGCAAGTTTAATGTTCCTTTTGTTGTATATCGATGCACAAGCTCAATATACACATAATAGTAAGATATATGCCGATGAAAGCAAAAGACATTCTCTCATATTTGTTGGTAATTCTGATACTACTTATTTTACGTTAGATTTCGGCGATACTTTAAAACTCGTCACACACATGCCAGTTGATTCTTGCGCAAAATTATTTGTCGACGTGTTAAATAAATACTATAATTCTTATGTAGATAGTTTAAAACGCTATATTGACCAATTAAAGAGGCAGAAATGTTGCACATACTAGGTATTTCTCTTGTTATATTGTTAGGAATAGCAATTATTATGTTGATAGGCGCAATGCTTCATCGTAAAAAGAGTTATTACAAAGTTTGGCGCGTACTTATTACAAATGAAGATGGATCCAACCCAAGAGAGATTGTTATTGTATCCATGGCTGATGAAGGTACGGTGAGGCAAATTGCTCATCAAGTGGCTATGGAGACCGAAAACATGGCATATAGTAAGTTGATAACCTTGACAGAGATTGCTAAAAATTGATAAATGAAAGGAAAGAAAGAAAATGGAGTCATTCACATTTTACGTTGTCAGTGTCAGTAAATACGACCCAAATTCGCAAACTTATCAAGTGCAATTGCGCCCTGCGATATACGCTGCGAGCGGGTCGGTAACTGCGCAACTTAACGAATTTGTTTTGCAAGTTAGCGCAACAGAGGCACAAGCTTGGCAGGCGGTGATAGGAAAAACTTCGCAGCCTGTTACTTTGACATTTTAAGTATACTCATAGCTCTGTATAATAATTATACAGAGCTATTATGATATAATATGCAAAGGAGAAGAAGCCATGAATAATACATTCAATAGGCGCCCTTACACAACGCCCGTATATCCATCTTACCCTCCACGACCAAGCCCCCCTCAACAGCAGTGTTCACCATGTTCATGTCCGTGTTCGACACACACGTCACGGGAATTTTTCCCTTCCACTTTAGACATTATTTTTCTGTTACCTCTTATTAATCTGGCATTGGGTTTGGTGATGCTGGTAGTTTTTGGTATTCCCTACGAGATAATAATACATGCCGGCGCCTTTTTTAACTGGATTACCCACCTCCACATAGATGCGAATACTTTTCGAAAAATAAGCGAAGAGTTTGGCAGCAATGCAATACCTGTAGGACTTGGTGTATTTTTCCTAACAGTAATTGTTACAGGAAGTGCTGTTAAGGAGTGGGCAGATAAACACGGTCTACGCCTTTGGGCGGGGAAGCAGAAACACCGGAGGCGGTCTCCTACACGCAGTAAATCTATTAGTTCCACGCTGTAAAAAGCGCTATAAATAGAGCGGCCTCCTTGTAGTTCTATTTATTTTTTGTTATCTATATAATAAGATGATAAGACAAATCTCGAGTCGCGGCCTACAATTAGCGCGTGAGCATATTGAGCAAACACGTGCTAAGCATACTACAGAAGAACGCGTATTAGAAATGGTTGATAATGGCTTTATCACCCCTGAGCAGGCTGCGAAATCCCTTAATTTAACTCCTTTACAAGTATCAATTAAACTCCGAAACCGTCTGCTACAAAAGCTGAAAGAGGGTAAGTGATGCAAACAACCAATCCAGAACCGTCTTTCTATGATATAAGACTCGATGACGAGGGTGCTATTGAATACTTAAATGAGAGGGGGCAACGCCATAGACTGGACGGACCTGCCCTCGAATATCCTGACGGAACAAAAGCATGGTATGTAAACAATAAACTCCATCGTCTTGACGGTCCCGCTGTTGAATATGCAGATGGCGGCAGGACATGGTATGTGAACGACGAAATACACCGTCTTGATGGTCCAGCTGTTGAATGGTCAAACGGTGATAAGTGGTGGTGGGTGCATAGCAATTTTATTGGCGATTCAAAGGACGGATTTACGTCGGAAGATTTCGAAAGATGGAAAAAAGAGCACGGATTATGAAAATAGCTAGTTTGAAATTTAGCGATAAAAAGAAACCATCTTTTTACGATGTGAATAATAAGAAGGGGCAACTCCATCGTCTTGATGGTCCTGCAGTAGAAATGATGGACGGTTTTAAAGCATGGTTTGTAAATGGTAAATTGCATAGACAGGGTGGTCCTGCTGTTGTGATGGTTGATGGTACCAAAGCATGGTATGTAAATGGTAAGCAACATCGTCTCGATGGCCCTGCTGTTGAATATGCACATGGGTCAAAGCAATGGTATGTGCATGGTACTTTTATCGGAGCCTCAAGTTTTGGTTTTACTCAAGAAAAATTTGAGCAATGGAAAAAAGAGCATGGATTATGAAAGTAGGTTCAAAGTCTAGTAATAAAAAGAAGCCTTCTTTTTACGATGTCCTGATCGATAGTAGGGGAAATGTTTGGTATTATAACAAGAAAGGACAACGCCATCGTCTTGGCGGACCTGCTGTTGAATATGCTGATGGTGGTAAGGAGTGGTATGTAAGTGGTAAAAAACATCGATTAGATGGGCCCGCGGTTGAGCGAGCTAGCGGTACTAAACAGTGGTATGTAAATGGCAAACAACATCGTCTTGATGGTCCAGCTGTTGTATGGGGAAACAATGAAGAATGGTGGGTAAGAGACAGACGCCATCGTTTAGATGGACCTGCGGTTATACGAGCTAATGGAGATAGAGAATGGTGGGTAAATGACAAAAGGCATCGAGAAGATGGACCAGCTATTGAACATATAAACGGTACCAAAGAATGGTTTGTAAATGGCCGGCGCCATAGACTGGATGGGCCTGCGATTGAATATGCTAATGGTTATAAAGCGTGGTATGTAAATGATAAAAGACATAGACCAGATGGACCTGCTGTTGAATATTCAAATGGAGCAAGAATGTGGTACTATAAAGGAAAGCGGCACCGCTTAGATGGTCCGGCCGTTGAATGGTGGGGCGATGAAAAAGAATGGTACATAAACGGTGAATGTATAGGTAAATCAATGGATGGATTTACTGACGAAAAGTTCGAACAATGGAAAAGGAAACACGGATTATGAAAATAGCTAGTTTGAAATTTAGTGAAGAAGAGAATCCGTCTTTTTACAGTGTAAAGATTGACGATGAAGGAAATATTAGATATTATAATGAGGAAGGACAATTACATCATTTAGATGGTCCAGCTGTTGAATATAATAACGGTAATGAAGAATGGTATGCAAATGGCAAACTTCATCGTTTAGACGGGCCTGCCATTGTACAAGGCGATTATAAAGCGTGGTATGCAAATGACAAACTCCATCGTTTAGACGGACCAGCAATTGAGCGGACTAATGGTGATAAAGAATGGTGGGCAAATAACAAGAGGCATCGGTTAGATGGACCAGCTATTGAAAAAGCCGATGGCACTAAAGAATGGTGGGCAAATGATAAAAGACATCGGTTAGATGGACCCGCTGTTATACGCGCTGATGGCAGCAAAGAATGGTGGGTAAATAACAGGCGTCATCGCTTAGATGGGCCTGCGATTGAAAAAGCCGATGGCACTAAGGAATGGTGGGTAAAAGGTAAAAGGCATCGTGTTGATGGACCAGCTATTGAAAAAGCCGATGGCACTAAGGAATGGCGTATACATGACATGCTCCATCGTTTAGATGGACCAGCTATTGAGAGTAGTGATGGTTCCAAAGAATGGTGGGTAAAAGGTAAATTACATCGCGTTGACGGCCCTGCTGCTGAATGGAGGAATGGTGATAAGTGGTGGTATGTGAATGGAAAGAGTCATCGTCTGGATGGTCCAGCATCAGAGTGGGCAGATGGTACTAAACAGTGGTGGGTGAATGATAAGTTACATCGTGTTGATGGGCCGGCCATTATATGGGGGGATGGTTCCAAAGAATGGCATATAAATGGTAAACGTATAGGAACATCAACAAAGGGATTTACAGACGAAAAGTTCGAAAGATGGAAGAAAGAGCATGGATTATGAAAATAGCTAGTTTGAAATTTAGTGATGAAAAGAAACCGTCTCTTTATGATGTAAAGATCGACGAAAACGGGAATGTTCATTACTATGAGGAACCATCTTTTTACGATGTAGAAATCGATGATGATGGGAATGTTAGGTATTATAATGAAAGAGGACAATTGCATCGACTAGACGGTCCTGCTGTTGAAAGGGCGGATGGTACCAAAGAATGGTATCAAGATGATATGCCGCATCGAGAAGATGGGCCTGCGCTTGAACTTTCAAACGGAGGTAGAGGATGGTTTGAAGACGGCCTAAAACATCGTCTTGATGGACCTGCTATTATATGGCCGGATGGCACCAAAGAATGGTGGGTGCAAGGCATATTTGTAGGAACTGGGCCTGCGATGGAGTTTGCTGTAGGTACCAAGGTATGGCATGCAAACGGTAAACTCCATCGTTTGGATGGTCCTGCCGTTGAATATCCAGATGGTACCAAACAGTGGTATGTCAACGGAAAGCGACATCGTTTGGATGGTCCTGCAATTGAGCTGGCAAACGGCAGAAAAGAATGGTATGTAAATGGTCAGAGACATCGTCTTGATGGCCCAGCCTATGAAGATGTACAAGGTAATAAAGAATGGTGGGTAAATGGTAAATTGCATAGGCTGGATGGACCTGCCGCTGAATTTGTCGATGTCCTACTTTTTGGAAACTATAAAGCCTGGTATGTAAATGGGGAATTGATTGGTAAGTCCTCAGATGGCTTTACCGATGAAGATTTCGAAAAATGGAAGAAAGAGCATGGGTTATGAAAGCAGGTTTAAAATTCAGTATAGAAGAAGAGCCATCTTTTTATGATGTAAAAATTGATGAAGAAGGAAATATTTGTTACTATAATGAAAGAGGTGAATTGCATCGACTAGGCGGACCTGCGATAGAACTTGCAACTGGTACCAAAGCATGGTATGTAAATGGTAAGCAACATCGTCTCGATGGCCCTGCTGTTGAATATGTAAGCGGTTGTAAAGAGTGGGTTGTAAACGGTGATTTTCTTGCTGATTCAAGAGACGGCTTTACAGATGAAGATTTCGAGCAATGGAAAAAGGGACGCAGATTATGAAAATAGTTAGCTTAAAATTTAGTACAGAAGAAGAGCCTAGTTTTTATAAAGTAAAGATCGATGATGTGGGAGATGTTAGATATTACAATGAGAAAGGTAAGTTGCATCGTCTAGACGGTCCTGCATACGAAGAAGCCGATGGTGGTAAGTGGTGGTATCAAAACAACAAACTTCATCGTTTAGACGGACCTGCCATTGAAGAAGCAGATGGTACTAAATGGTGGTATGTAAATGGTAAATGTCACCGTCTTGACGGTCCTGCATACGAAGGAGCTGATGGTACTAAAGTTTGGTATGTAAATAATAAAAGACACAGATTAGATGGACCTGCCATTGAATATGCCAATGGGGACAAAGCTTGGTATGTAAATGGCAAAAGACACAGATTAGATGGACCTGCCATTGAAGAAGCAAATGGTACTAAAGTTTGGTATGTAAATAATAAAAGACACCGACTAGATGGGCCAGCCATTGAACGGTCGAATGGTGATAAAGAATGGTATATAAATGGTAAACGTATAGGAATATCAACAAGAGGATTTACCGATGAAAAGTTTGAACAATGGAAAAAGAAACACGGGTTATGAAAATAGCTAGCTTAAGATTTAGTACAGAAGAAGAGCCTAGTTTTCATAATGTAAAGATCGATGACAAGGGGAATGTTAAATACTATAATGAGAATAAACAATTGCATCGACTAGATGGACCGGCTATTGAATGGCAGAATGGCGATAGGGAGTGGCGAATAAATGGCAAATTACATCGTGTTGATGGTCCTGCCGCTGAATATGCCAATGGTACCAAAGTATGGTATCAAAATGATAAGTTACACCGACTTGACGGTCCTGCTGTTGAATACGCCAATGGCGGGAAAAAGTGGCTTGTAAACAATGACCTCCATCGTCTTGATGGTCCAGCTATTGAATATCCAAATGGGGATAAGGAATGGTATGTACGCGATGAGTTTGTAGGAGACTCAAGAGAAGGATTTACAGATAGAGATTTTGAAAGATGGAAAAGGAAGCATGTTCGAAGGGATGGATCTGTTATTGATGAAGAAGGAAATATTTGCTACTATAATAAGAATGGGCAGACACATCGACTCGGCGGTCCAGCTATTATATGGCCTGACGGCACAAAATTTTGGTATGTAAATGGTAAACAGCACCGATTAGATGGACCAGCAGTTGAATTTTCTGATGGCAGCAAAGAATGGTGGGTAAATGACAATCTGATAGGGAAATCCGAAAAAGGTTTTACCAGTAGAGATTTTAAGCGGTGGAAGAAAGAGCATGGATTATGAAAATGGCTAGTTTGAAATTCGGCGCAAGAAAAAAGCGCCCGTCTTTCTACGATGCTAAAGTAGGGAAAAACGGTGAGATAATGTATTTCAATGGAGGAGGTAAACTCCATCGTCTTGGTGGTCCTGCTATTGAATTTCCAGATGGTACTAAAGAATGGCTGATAGATGGAAAACTGCACAGACGAAATGGTCCCGCAATTGAAAAAGCGGATGGTAGTAAATTCTGGTATATACATAATAAAAGGCATCGTTTAGATGGTCCAGCGGTCGAAATGGCAGATGGCCAAAAAGAGTGGTATGTGTATGATAAGGTACATCGTATAGATGGTCCAGCTGTTGAACAACCTAATGGTAATAAGTTTTGGTATGTAGGAGGCAAAAAGCATCGCTTAGATGGACCAGCAATAGAGCTTGCAGATGGTTCAAAGTGGTGGTATGTAGGCAACCACTTACATCGTATAGATGGTCCTGCCGTTATACATTCAGACGGCACTAGACAGTGGTGGATAAATGGTAAACAAATAGGCAATTCCTTTGATGGATTTACAGATGAGGATTTCGAAAGATGGAAGAAGGAACATGGTTATGAAAATAGCTAGCTTAAAGTTTAGTGAAGAAGAGAATCCGTCTTTTTATGATATAGGCTTCGGTGACAAAGGAGAAATTTATTACTATGACGAAAAAAGCCGACGTCACAATCTAAATGGACCTGCAATTGAAAAAGCTGATGGTACTAAAGAATGGCGTATACATGGTAAGCTCCATCGCTTAGATGGACCTGCGATTGAGATGACAGATGGTTCCAAAGAATGGTGGGTAAACAATAGATTACATCGTCTTGACGGTCCAGCCATCATAGACGCAAATGGTACTAAAGAATGGTATGTAAATGGTAAACATCACCGCTTGGATGGACCTGCGATAGAGCTTGCAGACGGCTCAAAAGCATGGTATGTAAATGGCAAAAAACATCGCATGGATGGTCCTGCTGTTGAATTTTCTGATGGAGGTAAAGTATGGTGGGTAAACGATAAACTTCATCGCCTTGATGGACCCGCTATTGAGAGTTGGAATGGTGATAAATGGTGGTATGTAAACGACAAACTTATAGGCTCATCTAAGGAAGGATTTACCGATGAAAAGTTTGAACAATGGAAGAAAGAGCATGGATTATGAAAATAGCTAGTTTGAAATTTAGCGCAGAAGAGAATCCGTCTTTTTACAATGTAAAGATTGATGAAGAAGGCAATGTTAGTTATTATAACGAAAAAGGCCAATTACATCGATTAGATGGGCCTGCGGTCGAACGTAGTAACGGCAATAAAGAATGGCGGGTAAATGGTAAACTTCATCGGTTAGATGGGCCTGCTATTGTACGAGGAAACAACAGAGAATGGTATGTAAATGACAAACTTCATCGTTTAGACGGGCCCGCTATTGAATTGTGGAATGGGGATAAGTGGTGGTATTACGAAGGAAAGAAACATCGTGTCGGAGGTCCTGCAGTTGAATGGGTCGATGGTACTAAATGGTGGTATGTATATGATAAAAAACATCGTCTTGATGGTCCAGCCGTTGAATGGCCGAATGGTGATAAAGAATGGTGGGTAAGAGGCATGCGGCACAGACTAGATGGACCAGCTATTGAACATGTTAGTGGCAAAAAAGAATGGTATGTAAATGGCAAGCGTATAGGCAAATCAACAAATGGATTTACAGATAGAGATTTTGAACAATGGAAGAAGGAACATGGTTATGAAAATAGCTAGTTTGAAATTTAGTACAGAAGAAGAACCATTTTTTGATGATGATGAAGAACCACTTTTTGATGATGTAGAAATCGATGAAGAAGGGAATGTTGAATACTTTAATGAGAAGAGGCAGCATCATAGACTGAATGGGCCTGCTATTGAATTTCCAAGCGGTACCAAAGAATGGAGAGTAAACGGTCAACTACACCGAGTGGATGGACCTGCTATTGAATATCCAGGTGGAGCTGGGATATGGTATTACGAAGGAAAGAAACATCGGGTTGGAGGTCCTGCAGTTGAATGGTGGGATGGTGATAAGGAGTGGTGGGAAAATGATGAACGGCATCGTCTTGATGGGCCAGCAGAAGAATATGCCAATGGCTATAAAGCATGGTGGGTAAGAGGCAAGCGTCACAGACTAGACGGACCTGCTGTTGAATTTCCAAATGGTACTAAAGCATGGTATGTAAATAATAAAAGGCACCGTTTAGATGGTCCAGCAGTAGAATATGCAAATGGCAAAAAAGAATGGTATGTAAATGGCCGACGTATAGGCACATCTAAGAAAGGATTTACAGATGAAGATTTTGAACAATGGAAAAGGAAGCACGGATTATGAAAATAGCTAGTTTGAAATTCGGCGCGAAAGAAAAACCTGCTTTTCATGACATAGAAATTGATGATGAGGGTACTGTAACATACGTTGATTCAGCTGGAGAGCCACACAATCCAAATGGACCTGCCGTTGAAGAAGCTGATGGTACTAAAGAATGGCAAATACATGGCAAATTACATCGAGCTGATGGTCCAGCTATTGAGGGTAGTGACGGCTCCAAAGAATGGTGGGTGCATGATGAGCAGCATAGACTAGATGGACCTGCTGTTATAGACGCAGATGGTACCAAAGAATGGTGGGTGCATGATGAGCTACACCGCTCGGATGGACCTGCAATTATACATCCTGATGGTACTAAAGAATGGCATGTGCATAATGAGCTGCATCGTGTTGATGGTCCTGCAATTATACATCCTGATGGTACCAAAGAATGGTATATGCGTGATGAGCGTCATCGGCTTGATGGTCCAGCCGTTGAATATCCAAATGGTGATAAAGAGTGGTGGGTGTATGGTAGGCTTAAAGGAAAATCAGTAAAAGGTTTTAATGAAGAAAAATTTGAAGATTGGAAGAAGAATCACCTTCGTAACGGAGTGTTTAAAGGTCCCGATGATACCAAGTATTACCATGATAAAAACGGCCAATTGCACCGAGTGGATGGACCTGCTATTGAACAGGAGGATTGGCCTGAACTTCGCATGATAAGAGGTGAGTTGCGAGTTGTTAAACCACAATCCGGGGACAGCTACAAAGCATGGTATGTAAATGGTAAAAGACATCGTCTTGACGGACCTGCCATTGAATGGGAAGGCAATAAAGAATGGTGGGTAAATGACAAAAGGCATCGCTTAGATGGACCTGCAATTGAAAATGTTACAGGTGGCTCCAAAGAATGGTGGGTAAATGACAAAAGGCATCGCTTAGATGGCCCAGCCGTTGAACGGTGGAAAGGCGTTAAAAAATGGTATGTAAACGGTCAACTTCACCGTCTTGATGGTCCTGCTGTCATAAATCCAGCAAAAAGGCTAAAGGAATGGTATGTAAACAACCAGTTTGTTGGCTCTACGAGGGATGGATTTACTGATAAAGATTTCGAAAGATGGAAGAAGGAACATGGTTATAAAAATAGCTAGTTTGAAATTTAGTACTGAAGAAGAACCTCTCTTTTATAATGTAGAAATTGATGAAGAAGGCAATGTTAGGCATTATAATGAGAAGGGTCGACTTCATCGTTTAGACGGGCCAGCGGTAGAAGAGACAGATGGTTATAAAGCGTGGTATGTAAATGGTAAAAAACATCGCATGGACGGTCCTGCTGTTGAACGGCCTGAAG
>Ga0078972_1011355_pt1 | contig 16016 bp, 14 predicted proteins | sample YelNatPaOPGAMG01_FD_67568 | JGI IMG/M metagenome (GOLD analysis project Ga0078972, IMG submission 67568) | Hot spring thermophilic microbial communities from Obsidian Pool, Yellowstone National Park, USA - OP-RAMG-01 (SPADES assembly) (version 2) | ecosystem: Environmental > Aquatic > Thermal...
CTTGGTGAGGTTTTAGTTGCCGTAGACGGTTTTTCAATGTATCTACTGCATTACCAAAAGCTTCACCAAGCCGTAAGAACCTGGAGCTGTTTTGGGCTATTGTACTGGTCACTGGCTGTCTGTCAACGGTGCTAGCCGCGCTGCTCTCCAAAGAGGGTTTGCTCTCAAAGACTCTGGCCATCTGCGCAGCGACGTCAGCTTGCCCAGCTGCACGCCTTGCTTCGGCTAATGAACACACATTATCTTCACCAATCCATTCATCTTGAACAAAATGCCCCTCTTCTGCAATGTAACGTCCATCCGGTTGTTTCGAAATTTTAACTCCACAACCTTCAGCAGCGTTTTCCTTCCACTGTCCCCGATACACTGTACCGTCGCGCCAGACATACACACCATATCCCTCCATATTGTTATTTACGTATTCTCCCATGTATCTGGATTTAAAGCATTATCTAATTCATAGGTTGATATTGGTACTCTATCAGGGATCTTTTTATTTAAACTTAAAAGTATTCTTTCTTTAGAAGTCATTTTATCTCACACTATTATGTTTCCTAACACTTAATTTTATAATTTTTAATTCTTTTTTTCTATATACTTTCTGCATCTTACTTTGTTAATATTTTATTCAATATAGGAGTTAGTCCATCTGCTATTCTTAAAAATCCAAGATCTGTAGGATGTACACCATCAACAGTACATTCGTCGAAATTAGGGCCTAAAAATTCTGAACCATCTACGAAATAAATATTACTGTCACCATGGGCCTTAAGATTCTTAACCAGTTTTTCCTGAATTCTTTTCCTTTCAACTCTTTCTTCCACTCTCTGATTAAAGTTTTCTACAGCAAACTTAATGCGAGATACTACAATTATAGGAATATCTTTATGCTCACTTCTTAATATCTTTATAAATTCGGGTAGAGTCTTTTTAAATAATTTAGTACTAATACAATTTGCTTCATAGTCAAGTACAAAACAACCTGGATATTTTATTTCTGATATTATTTTTGCAACTTCCGGTTCACCTTTTCCACTTCCTGAAAATCCGAGATTTATAAATTCATAGTTAAATCTTCTACTTAAAATATTCGTATATGCCATCCCTGGTCTAGAAGCACATCCTCCTTGAGTAATTGAAGTTCCATAAAATATAATCCTACTTCTATCTTTATATGGAAGTGGAGAAAATACCCTTGCATCTTTATCTACACCTAATTCAACTTCTTTTACTCCTTGATATAAAGGAAAGTTTAAAGTAATATTTCTTAGTTTATAATCTTTAAATTCAAAAAGCAAAACTTCATAAAAACTAGTATTACGGTCAAATTTTGTGGTAGCAACATACAATTGACTTCCAGAATCTCCTATATAGCAGTCAAATCCTCCCTCACCTGTTGCTGCCATATGACATAAATCAGGTACACCTGTTAATTGTACCCGTATAGATAACCGCTTTGTATTACTTCTAAATCTAATTTGTCCACCTGCAGTGCAATTTGCAAGTTTATCAACATCAACAGGTAAAGGCCATTTTGGATTTTTTGGCATTCTACGATATAACTTTTCTTCTTCATACCAAGCAAATCCAGATATGCAAAATGGAATATTTTTAGGAGAAAACCACTGTAAATTTTTAAAATTAGAATTTAATGATTTCATATTTTTATCAATCTTTTTTACATCTAATTTTTTCATAACATTCACATCTTTTTTATTCAAAATCTTTTTTCCTTGGTCTTATTCAAATTATATCTAATAAAGTAAATATTTGTCAATCTATAAAATTCCTTGCTTTTATATTGTAAATATGGTATCTTTTTCTATAAGGGATATTTTTTAACCTTTTATGGAGGTGCTTTATGAAAGTTACAAAATCTAACCTAGCAAAGTTAAAGAATAAATATGCTACATATTTAGAAGGAGAAAAAATTAATGAATTCTTTGATGATTTTGAAATAAACTTTGCATCAGGACATTGGGCTGCAGGAGATTTTTGCGATAGATTTGCTCCTGCTGGATATAATAGTAATTCTCCTGAATTCGACAATAGCGTTGTTGCTCAGATTGAAAGAGTATCAAAAGCAGGAATTAAAGGTATAGAATTTCATGAAGCGGTATTTATTGATAAAAATTATAAACTCGATGAAAATAAACTTAAAGAAGTTAAAGATGCTTTATCTAGATTTAAAATAATACCAACAAATATGAATATAAACTTATTCTCTGACCCAAAATGGAAATTAGGAAGTGTAACAAATCCAGATAAGAATATTAGAAAAGATGCAATTGATATAGTTTTACAGGCAGTTGATATAGCAGAAAAAATTGGATGTTCAAGTGTAGGATTCTGGCCAGGGTCTGATGGATGGGATTACAACTTTGAAGTAAACTATGGAAAACAGTTTAATTGGTTTATTGAAGCATGTATCTTAGTAAATAAAAAAGCAAAATCAAAAGGGCTAAAATTCGGGATTGAAGCAAAATTAAAAGAGCCACGAGAAGGAAATATGGTTGTATCATCAACTCATATGGCAATGCTGGTTGCAAAACTAGTTAATGAAGAATGTGGAGGAAAAAATATGGGGATCTGTATAGACTATGGTCATGAACAAATGGTTGGATTAGAACCAGCATCTATGTTATACTTGGCAAAGATTGCAAATATTCCTGTTGTTAATTTTCACATTAACAATGCTAAATATAAAAGTAATGATGAAGATAGAATAGCTGGAACTGGAGATAATTGGAAATTGGCAGATTTCTGTTATGCAGCAATAGATACTGGTTACTCTGGCTGGTTTGGTGAAGACCAGTTTACATATAGAACAGAACCAATAAAAAGCATGGAATTAACTAAAGAACTCTTTGCAAATATAATGAAAAAAGCCTTAATAATTTATGCAAATAAAAGTTCGCTTTTAAAGGCTCAAGAAACAGGGGATGCTGCTAAAACAATAGATATAGTAAAGAAAGTATTGATATAAAAACAAGTAGAATCTCTTTTTATGAAAAATTTAAAAAATGTTAACCATAAAGTTGATGTATGCGTAATTGGAGGAGGTATTGCAGGTATATGTGCAGCACTTTCTGCTGCAAGAAATGGTGTTTCTGTTGCTCTTATCCATGATAGACCTGTTTTAGGTGGAGCATCATCTAGCGAAAACAGAGTTCATATATGTGGAGCAGACAGGCACAACCAAATTCCTAATATGCGGGAAACAGGGATTGTTGAAGAACTAAGATTAGAAAACTTAAGAAAAAATCCTTTTAAAAACTATTACATCTGGGATACTATACTTTATGAAAAAGTAAGGTTTGAACCAAATATAAAATTGTTTTTAAATGCTACTTGCATGGATGCTAAAAATATCGGCAACAAAATCAAAGAAATAACTGCATGGCAGTTAACTACTCAAACATTTCATCATGTTGAAGCAAAAATCTTTATAGACTGCTCAGGTGATGCTATCTTAGCACCACTTACAGGAGCATTATGGACTATGGGAAGAGAATCTTCTTCTAAATATAACGAATCTCTAGCAGATAAAAAAGGAAATAAGTATACAATGGGAATGACATGTTTATTTCAAGCAATTGATATAGGTAAACCTGTAGTATTTGAACCACCAAAATGGGCTTATAAATATCCAAACGAGAATGATTTACCCTACGGATTAAATGGACATAAACACATAGAAATGGGATACTGGTGGATTGAATTAGGTGGAATGGATAACTGTATTGATAATGCTGAAAAAATTAAGGACGAATTGCTTAAAATAGTATTTGGTGTTTGGGACCATATTAAAAATTATTGTATAAACAAAGAAGTAGCAAAAAATTGGGCTATAGATTGGATTCAGTTTTTACCAACAAAAAGAGAATCAAGAAGATACATAGGAGATTATGTTCTTACTCAAAATGATATATTAGCAGAAGGTAAATTCCATGATATTGTTGCTTATGGTGGATGGACAATGGATGACCATAATTCAGGTGGATTTAATTCAAAAGAATATAAAAAACAACCTACTATATTTCATAAAACACCTTCTCCTTATGGCATTCCTTATAGAATATTATATTCGAAAAATATATCCAATCTTATGTTTGCAGGTCGATGTATTAGTGTTTCCCATATGGCTTTAAGTTCTACAAGAGTTCAAGCAACTTGTGGAGTAATAGGACAAGCAGTAGGAACTGCTTCTGCAATTGCTGTAAAAAATAATTTAACCCCAAGAGAAGTTGGTAGAAAAAAAATAAAAGAATTACAACAACTATTACTTGCTGATGACTGTTATTTACCATGGATAAAGCAGGAATTTTCACCTCTTACTAAAAATGCTAAATTAAGAGCTTCTGCTGGTAATCCTGAACCATTAAGAGATGGAATTTCAAGACCTGTTGGTAGCAATAACCACAGATGGGACTGCAAAATTGGGGATTTTGTAGAATATATATTTAACAGAGTTACAAAAGTAAAAAAAGTAACTATTGTTTTTGATAGTGCTCTTTCAAAACTAATTCAATTAAGTCACCATCAAATTGATAATCAATTAACAAGTCCTCCTCCTGAATTAGTAAAGGAATTTCATATAGATATATATAATGGTAAAAGATGGAAAACTATTTTTATTGAAAAAGACAATTATCAACGACTTAGAAAAATAATTATAAATAGAAAAATATTAGGTATAAGATTATATTTAGATAAAACATGGGGAAGTATCAAAACTGCTGTTTATGCTTTTTACCTTGATTAAAAGATTAAATTTTCATTAATATACCGGTGTCCCCTCAGTTCTAGTTAATTTATGAAAAGCATCCATTAGTGAAGTAGTTATAGGTCCTGGTTTCCCATTTCCGATTTTTCTTGAATCAACACTTACTACTGGAACAATCTCAACTGCTGTTCCTGTAAGAAAACATTCATCTGCTACATATAAATCAAATCTTGTGAAGGTTTTTTCTGAAGTAGGAATTCCCATGTCTTTTGCTAATTCAATTACAGTCGCTCTTGTAATCCCCTCTAAGGCACCAACATAAGTGGGTGGTGTAACAAGTTCTTCTTTATAAACAGCAAATATATTATCTGCTGTGCATTCTGCAACAAATCCGTCTTTATTTAACATTATTGCTTCTAATACCCCATAGTTATTTGCCTCTATCTTTGCCATAATATTATTCAAATAATTTAATGATTTAATTTTAGGATTCAATGCCTCAGGAATATTTCTTCTCGTAGCAACAGTCATTACAGACAATCCATTTTTATAGAACTTATCAGGATAAAGAACTATACTTGATGCGATAATAAAATAAAACGGTTCTGGACATTTTTTTGGATCTAAACCTAAATCACCAGGTCCCCTTGTTACAACAACTCTAATATATGCATCACGAAGTTTATTTCTCCTTAAAGTTTCTATTATTTTATTCTTCATTTCTTCCTTTGAAATCGGAACAGTTAATGTGATTGCTTTAGCAGAATTAAAGAGTCTATCAATATGTTCATCTAGTTTAAACACTCTACCATTATACGATCTAATCCCTTCAAATACTCCATCTCCATATAGAAGTCCATGGTCAAAAACTGAAATTAATGCTTTTTCTTTTGGTACAAACTTCCCATTTAAACAAATTATTAACCCCATATCCCTCTCCTTTATATTTATTTTGATTTTTGTTTTATTATACTATTTTTCCATCTCTTATTTCAATAATTCTTTTTGATCTTTTTGCAAATCCTTCATCATGGGTTACTATAACTATAGTCTGACCCTTTTTCTCATTAATTCTTAAAATTAATTCAAATAAATTATTTGCATTCAAAGAATCTAAGTTCCCAGTAGGTTCATCTGCGAGTAATATATCAGGATTATTTATAAGTGCTCTTGCAAGTGCTACTCTTTGCTGTTCTCCACCTGAAAGTTCACTAGGCCTATGATTTAGTCTATCTTTTAAACCCAATTCTTCTAATAATTCTTTCCCTCTTTGAACTAATTTTTCTTTTGATATAAGAGAAGGTAAAATTACATTTTCTAAAGTAGTGAATTCAGGAAGTAAATTATAAAATTGAAAAACAAAACCAATCTTCTTATTCCTCAAGTAAGAAAGATTCTTATCATTTAAATTGTAAATATCTATCCCATTTAAAAATACCTTTCCAAAGGTAGGCTTACTTATACCACCCAAGATATTTAGTAAAGTAGATTTACCAGCACCAGAAGGTCCAAAAATAGTTACAATCTCTCCTCTTCTTATTGTTAAATTTATTCCTTTAAGAACATTTATAGTCTGTTCTCCTATTTTAAAAATCTTATGAACATCATGTACTACTAATAAGTTATCACTCATACCTTATTGCCTCAACAGGATCTAATTTTGATGCTTTATAAGCAGGATAAATTGTAGATAAAAAACTTAATAAAATAGAAACTATAATTACTATAATTATATCTAACATTCTTAATTCTACTGGAAGATAATCAATATAATAAACATCCCCAGGTAGTTTAATAAACTGATATTTTTTTAAAAGTAATGAAGCAGTTATTCCTAAAATCAATCCTATTAGAGTTCCAACAAATCCTATAATAACACCATTATATATAAAAATTTTCATTATCCCCTTTTGAGAAACACCAATACTTCTTAAAATACCTATTTCTTTAGTTTTCCTCATTACTATCATTATTAAACTACTCAGTATATTAAAAACTGCTACAAGTATAATCAATGTTAACATAATTGTCATAACAATTTTTTCTAATTTTAATGCAGAAAATAAATTTCTATTCATCTCTCTCCAGTCATAAACACATAAACTATTACTTATTTTATTCTTTAAAACATTTCCTATTTCCTTTACTTTATATATATCCTCTACTCTTATTTCTATTCCTGTTACCTTATCATTTAACTCATATAAATTCTGAGCATCTTTCAAAGAAATACAAGCAAATGTAGAATCATACTCATACATTCCTGACTTAAATGTCCCTGCAACTATAAATTTAGCAACTTTTGGAATTAATCCTAATGGAGTTGTTTTAAATATTGGAGTAATAAGGACTACTTCATCTCCTTTACTTACAAGTAGTCTTGAAGATAATTCTTTACCTAACAATATAGATGGTTTTTCACCTTCTTTACTTATTAAAACTTCTGTTGAAACGCCACTAATTTGACTTTGCATAGTTGGCTCTATCCCCCATATTACCGCACCTTCAGTATTATTTCCAAACTTTATCATACCTTCGTTAAGTATAAATGGACTAATAGAAACAATTCCTTTTACATCTTTAATATTCTCAATCTCTTTTTCAAAATTTTCTATACCCATCCTTGCTTTATCATAAATTACAATATGAGATTTTATACCTAGTATTTTCTCCTTCAAATCCTTCTGAAAACCATTCATAACACTTAGAACTATGATTAATGCAGATACACCTAATGTAATTCCTGCGAGTGAAATAAGAGTAATTACAGAAATAAAGAGTGGTTTTCTTTTTGACTTTAAATATCTTAAACTAATAAAGAGTTCATAAGGCAGTTTCATCTTTAGGCCTCATCTGAGGAAAAAGTATAACATCACGGATAGAAGAAGAATTAGTAAGTATCATAACTAATCTATCTATTCCAATACCCAATCCTCCTGTTGGTGGCATACCATATTCTAATGCCTTAATAAAATCTTCATCTATCTTTTTAGATTCTTCTGTTTTAACTTGTCTTAAAAATCTCTCTTTTTGTTCTAATGGGTCATTTAATTCAGAAAAGGCATTCCCTATTTCTCTGCCATAAATAAAAAATTCAAATCTTTCAGTCAAATTTTCATTTTCTCTTTTCCTCTTTGCAAGTGGAGAAATTTCTACAGGATAATCCATCACTATAGTTGGCTGAATTAAATTACAATCCACTAATTTTTCAAAAATCTCATTTATTATCTCTCCCTTAGAATTTAATTTAGAAATATCCACTCCTTTATCTTTGCAGAATGTCTTTAAATCTAATTCTGTCATTTTTTCAACATCTATACCAGTATATTCTTTAATAGAATCGTACATAGTTATTCTCTTCCAAGGCACAGTAAAATCAATTTCTTTATCTTGATATGTAATTTTTAATTTACCAAATAATCTTTGAACCACATAACTCACTAATTCTTCCGCTAATCTCATCATGTCTTTATAATCTGCATAAGCCTGATATAATTCTAACATTGTAAATTCAGGATTATCTTTTATAGAAATTCCTTCATTTCTAAAATTACGATTCATTTCATAAACTTTCTCAAAACCGCCTATTATTAACCTTTTTAAGTAAAGTTCAGGAGCAATCCTCATATAAAGTTCTATACCTAAAGTATTATGAAATGTTTTAAAAGGTCTTGCAGCCGCTCCTCCAGGTATAGGATGCATCATTGGTGTTTCAACTTCTAAAAAACCTCTTGAGTCAAGAAAACTTCTGATTTCTCTAATTATACAACTCCTTGTCCAAAAAACATCTTTAACTTTAGGATTTGAAATTAAATCTAAATATCTCTGTCTGTAACGAACTTCAACATCTTTCAGTCCATGCCATTTTTCAGGAAGAGGCATTAAAGATTTTGAAAGAAGACTAAATTCTTTCACTCTTACTGTAAGCTCACCTGTTTTTGTTTTAAACACATCACCAGTTATCCCAATAAAATCTCCAATATCTATTTTTTTAAGTAATTCCCAATTTTTTTCACCTAATATATCGAATTTAAAATAAATCTGTATTTCACCATATACATCCTTAATAGTAGCAAAACAAGATTTTCCATGTTCCCTTATACTCATTATTCTACCTGCAGTAGAAACTACTTCTTCAGTATGTTCTCCTATATTTATATTCCTATACTTTTCTATAATTTCTTTAGTTTTATGTGTTACATTAAATTTAGTAGGATATGGATCTATGTTTTGCTCTTTTATCTTTTTTAATTTTTCTAATCTTTCTTTATATAAATTTTCTTCCATTAGACACTCCTTTTAATTAAATATACCATATTTAAAAACTCTTTTCAATAAATTTGCTAAGTTAGTTTTAACTCTTGATAAGAAAATGTTTTAATTGTATAATATTATTATGAACGCACCAAGAATTTTAGTAGCAGACGATACACAAACTATTGTTGCTTATTTAAAAGAACTACTTACAAAAAATGGTTTTGATGTAATAACATCATACGACGGTGAGGAAGCACTTGAGAAAGTAAAACAGGAAAATCCTGATATTGCTATATTAGATTTAAAAATGCCAAAATTAGACGGACTTGAAACTTTGAAAAAAATAAGACATTTTGATGCTTCCCTTCCTGTAATAATTTTAACTGGTTTTGCATCTCTATCAGAAGCAGTAGAAGCAGTAAAATGGGGAATTTCTGATTGTCTTTCTAAACCAATTAATGAAAAAAAATTATTAGAATCCATTAATAAAGCATTAACATTTAAATTTAAAAAAACAGTAATACCTTATGAAAATTATAATATAGAGTTTTTACCGAAAATAATGGGTGAAAGCCCTGCTATAAAAAACATTTATGAATTGATAAAGAAAGTCTCTGCACATAATATTACTGTTTTAATTCGTGGTGAAAGTGGAACTGGAAAAGAAATAATTGCTCGAGCTATACATTATAACAGCGATAGATTTAATAAACCTCTTGTTTCAGTAGATTGCTCTGCTTTACCAGAAAGTTTAGTTGAATCAGAACTATTTGGTTATGAAAAAGGAGCTTTTACTGGTGCAGATAAACAAAAAATAGGAAAATTTGAATTGGCAAATGGAGGAACAATTTTTTTAGATGAAATTGGAAACTTACCACTAACCACACAGGTAAAACTTCTTAGAGTATTACAAGAAAGAGAAATTGTCAGATTAGGAGGGAATAATCCTATAAAAGTAGATGTTAGAGTAATAACAGCAACGAATACTAATTTAGAGGAAGGATTGAAAAAAGCAACATTTAGGGAAGACCTTTATCATAGACTATCTGAATTTACAATTTTTCTACCTTCCCTTAAAGAAAGGAAGGAAGATATTCCGTTTTTAATGGAATTGTTTTTAAAAGAATTTAATCAAGAATTTAATAAAAAAGTAATGGGTTTTACACCAAGAGTAAAAGAACTCCTCTGTAAATACAGTTGGCCTGGGAATGTAAGAGAATTAAGAAATGTAGTGAAATCTTCTATTTTAGTAGCAGAGGATTTTATAGAATTTAAACACTTACCTTTAAATATCCAAGTAGCTGTTGATGAAAGAAAACAAGCAAGACCAGGAGATAAGTTAAGAGAGATAATTAAAAAAACAACTGAAGAGATAGAAAGAAAAATGATACTACAAGCACTTAAAGAGACAAATTGGAACCAATTAAAAGCATCTAAATTACTAGGTATTAATCCAAAAACATTATATAGAAAATTAAAAGAGTATAATATTTCAAAGGAGACTTTATGTTAGCAATAGAAACAAGAAATTTATCAAAAATATATATTAGTGGACATTTCTGGAATAAAAGAAAAACAGTTGCTTTTAAAAATATTAATTTAAAAGTAAAACAAAATCAGGTATATGGTTTACTTGGATTAAATGGAGCAGGAAAAACTACTCTTATGAAAATTCTTTTAGGACTCATTTTCCCAACAGAAGGAGAAGCATTTATATTAGGTAAAAAAGTAAGTGATATAGAGGTAAGAAAAAATATTGCCTACTTACCTGAAATGCCTTATTTTCCTAAATACCTTACTCCTCTTGAAATACTTGATTTTTATGGTAGATTGTATGAAATAGAATATAAAAAAAGAAAAGAAAAAATTAATACATCTTTAGAATTAGTTGGACTATACAATAAAAGAAATGTGAAATTGAAAGAATTTTCAAAAGGAATGCTTCAAAGAGTAGGCATTGCACAGTTATTAATTAATGACCCAAAATTACTTTTTTTAGATGAACCAACATATGGATTAGATCCTCTTGCTACTAAAGAGATGAGAAGTATAATACTTATGTTAAAAAAATCAGGTAAGACAATATTTTTAAGTTCTCATCAAATTACAGAAGTTCAACAAATATGTGATAAAATAGGGATACTTCATAATGGAAGTATTATAAACGAAGAAAAAGTGTCAAATATTAAAGGGTCATTAGAAAATTATTTTATAAAAAAAATAAATCTCCAGCCATCTACGGCAGGAGTTATATATAGATAAAAGCAAATGGAAAAAAAACAATTTAAAAAAACATTAGCAGTTGCGCAAAATGTACTAAATGAGTGTATAAGACATAAAATCTTAAATATACTTTTTATATTTGCTATCGCAATAATAGGTGGTAACTTTATAATAAAAGAACTATCGCCTGGAGCAGAACACAGAACACTAATTGATGCAGGATACGTAAATATAGAAATTTTTGGATTTTTAGCTCTACTCTTTAGCATATTTATTATAACATATGAAGAATTTGAAATGAGAAATATATGGATTACTTTAACTAAACCAATTTCAAGAACAACTTATTTTCTAGGAAAGTTTTTAGGAATATGCTTAATATTGTTTTTAAATATATCCATTATGTTTTTCCTTCTTATGCTTTTAGCCCTATTAAATGGTATTAATTTAAATATTAATTATTTACTCATCATAGCAAGTATTTTTTTAGAACTAGTAGTTGCAATTGCCTTTACTTTATTATTTACTGTAATCTCATCAAATTTAATCACGGGAATGATTTTCTCCTTCTTCTTATTTTTAATAGGGCATTTAACTGAACATTTAAAAATATTGATAAATAAAGAGGGAACTACTCCTATACTTAAAATAATTTTATATATAATTTACTACTTAATGCCAAATCTTTCTTTATTTAACTTAAAAGATAAAGTTTATTCTATTGAGGGGTTGTTTCCCTTCGATTATATTTTAAAAATACTAATTTATGCAAGTTTATACTCAGTAATATGTTTAATAATTTCTTCATTAGTATTCAAGAAAAAAGAAATATAATGTCAAAGTATAATTTTTGGTTATTAATTTTAAGCATTATTCTTTTTATTTTTAGTTTAATTTTAATACAGTCTGATAATTTCTACAAATTAAATTTTAAAGAATTCTCTTTCTCAGAAATAAAACAAAATCCTTTTTATGTAATTTTTTCATCAATGTGTGGATTTAAAATTTTAGTTTCTGATTTCTTATGGATGGATATAATTCAGTATATTGGAGATAGAAATAATGCAAAAACAAATTATAAAGAATTGTATCCTAAGACAATGAATTTAATAACTATAGATCCAAATTTCACTTATGCTTATCTTGCAGTAAGTGGAATACTAATGTTTGAATTAAAAGAAATAGATAAAGCAATAGAATTAATAAAAAAGGGTATAGAGAATAACCCAAAATACTGGCAATTAAATTTATATTTAGCGGCATATACCTATTCAAAAGGCGGAAATATTAAAATGGCAGTTCATAATATTGAAATTGCTGTCATACAAGAAGGTCATCCACCTATGTTAGAAAGAATCCTTGGAAATATGTATGTGAAACTTTCGGAGATAGAAAAACCCTATAAAGATTTTTGGATGGAGAAAGCAAAAAATCTTTGGTGGTATATGTACCATCATCCATTAGAAGAATTAAACAAAAAATACGCAGAAGAACATCTAAAAAAATATGGATTCATGAAGTATAATTAAAGGATTATATATCAGATGTATTTGCTTGGGGTCGACATAGGAACTACTAACTGGAAAGCAAATTTATATGATTATAATGGGAAATTAATTGCTTCTGCAAAAATACCTACTAAAGTTAATAAAGACAAGTTTGGGGACTATTATAACCCTTATATACTTTGGAAAAGTTTTTCTCAATTAACAAGAGAAATTTTATCTAAAATTAAATCCCCTTCTTCAATAAAAGCATTATCCATTGCTTCAATGGCAGAAGCAGGCTTAATTATAGATAAGTTTGGTAAACCTATTTATCATATAATCCCTTGGTATGATAAACGTACTGTTAAGCAAAAGGAATGGTTAGAGAAAAAAATTAGCAAATCCAATATTTTTAAAATAACTGGATTAAATTTAACTTATATTTTCTCGGCTTTAAAAATCCAATGGTTAAAGGAAAATGTCAAAAGAGATTTTACAAGAAGTTCAAAATGGCTATGTATCCCTGATTTTCTAAACTACAAACTAACAGGAGAATTTGCTACAGATTATTCTATTGCTTGTAGAACTGCTCTATTTGACATTAAATTAAAAAAATGGTCAAAACTGATGCTGGATATCTTGGAGATTAAAGAAAATTTTTTGCCCAAAACATTTCCTAGTGGTACTGTTATTGGAAATATTACACCTAAAGCATCAGAAGAGACTGGTTTAACAACTTCAACGAGAGTTGTTCTTGGAGGACATGACCATTTATGTGGAAGTATAGGTGCTGGAATATTAGAAGAGGGAAGTTTATTAGATTCAATAGGGACTGCAGAAAGTATAGTAACTGTAATGCATAATTTAAAATGCATGAATAAAATTTATAAATCAGGATTTTCTGTCGGCTGTTATCCCTATAAAGAATTATATTATATAATGTCGGGTATTTATTATTCCGGCGGACTAATAGAATGGTTTATTCGGGAATTTTGTAATAAAAATTTAGATAAAGAAAAAATTTATAATAAACTAATTAAAGATGCAGAAAAATCAAAAACAGGGTCAAATGGCATAATTGTCTTCCCTCATTGGTTAGGCAGTACTATTCCTTATCGTAATTTAAATTCTAAAGGTGCTATTTTAGGCTTAACCCCTACTGTTACAAAAAACGACATACTAAATGGCATATTTGAAGGTTTATCTTTTGAATTTAAACAGTTATTAGAAGTTATGGAGGATACTATAGATATTAAATTAAATAAAATTATAGTTATTGGTGGTGGTTCTAAAAATAAAATATGGCTTAAAAGAAAAAGCAACATTCTTGGTAAACGGTTAATAGTTCCTCATATAAATGAAGCTGTAAGTTTAGGAGCTAGTTTATTAGCTGGTATAGGTATAAAAGATATAAAAAGGCCAGATGATATAATTAAAAATTTTAATAGGAAGTTAATTTATCCTGATAAATATTCTAAAAAAATTTATGATAAGATATATAAAATTAGAGATAAGATTCTGAAATGGAAAGTAGATTTACCTTCATAATTTTTTATTCAATATTCATTTACAATTAAATACTATTTTTATATAATTTAGTATGATTAAATCAGATAAATGGATAAAAAAGATGGCAAAAGAATTTGATATGATAAATCCTTTTGTAGAATCTCAAGTAAAAAAAGGTGTTATCTCTTTTGGAGTTTCATCCTATGGTTATGACTTTAGAATTGCAGATGAATTCAAAATACCTAAAAAATCCAGATTAATTGACCCTAAAAAAATTAATAAAAATATCTTTAAATGTAAAAAATCTGATTACTGTATTATCCCACCAAATTCATTTATCTTAGGTCGTTCAGTAGAATACTTTAAAATACCAAGGAATATTCTAACAATATGCACTGGTAAATCAACTTATGCAAGAAGTGGAATAATAATAAATGTCACACCTTTTGAACCTGAATGGGAAGGATATGCAACATTATCAATAATAAATGCATCTAACTCTCCTGTAAAGATATATGCAAATGAAGGAATTGGACAGATAATATTTTTAGAGAGCGATGAAATTTGTGAAACTTCTTATGCTGATAAAAAAGGAAAATATCAAGCACAAAAAGAAATAACGCACTCAAAGGTGAGTATATAGTATACAGTATATAGAATATAGGATTTAGGAAGATTGAATACGAGGTTCAACTAATTTAAAAGTATTAAGTAATCCAAAGAGCCCAAATAAGAATGCTAATATAAATATAGTATTATAAGAATTACCTTGTATCTTATCTACCAAATATCCACCTAAAGTAGGGATAAGCAAGACAAAAGAAGTAATAGTATGCATGAAACCTACATATGAAGTTCTATTTTTAACCGGTGATATTTCCAATAAAAAATTAGCAAACCCTATCCAGCTACCACTTTCTGCAAATCCTAAAAGTAAAAATGTAAATATATAAAGATGTTTCCATGTTTCAAAATGTGAAGATAATATAGCAATTACAGGACATATTATACTTATAATAGCATAAATTTGTAAAACTAATTTATTACCTTCCTTCTCACTAATATATCCCCAAAGTATATTTGAAATAATTCCTCCTAAACTACTTGAAAGTAAAAACGCTCCTACAACACTAGTTGGAAACTTTAAATACTCTATACCATATAAAACATAAAATGGAAATGCTATTGAAGTAGCACCACAAAGATACTTTGTTACTATTAATCTTCTATATGTAATATTAGACTTTAAACTATCTATTGCCTCTTTTGAATATTCTTTAAAATTTCTTCTTAGAACAATTTCTGATGGCGGTTCTTCAACTCCCATATATAAAAGAAATGCAAGAGAAATCAAAATGAATGCTATCAAAAATAAAATTACAAAATTTATAGGAAAAAGAAAAATTTCTTTTTTCCCTAATATAAAACTTACTATAAAAGAACCTATTAATGCAAGAAGTCCCCCAAAAAATAATCTTCCTCCCCAAAAATATCCTCTCCTTTTAGGAGGAATAGTCTTTGCTACAATCTCCATAAATGCTATGCCAGATAAACCTCCGCTTAAAGAATAAATTAAAATTAAAGACAAAATTATCCATAAATTTTTAAAAATTAAAATGGCAAAAATTATGGATGCAAAAGAACTTATTCTAAGCCAGGAAACGAATCTATACATAGGCATTTTGTAAACTTTTTTTTCAGAAAAATATCCTGCAAAAAATTGAGGTAAATACCAACCAATAGAAAGTAAAGCAGACGCAAGTCCTATAATTGCTCTTGAAGAGGTAAAATTTTCTAAAAGAAGAGGAATTACA
>Ga0078972_1011356_pt1 | contig 16014 bp, 13 predicted proteins | sample YelNatPaOPGAMG01_FD_67568 | JGI IMG/M metagenome (GOLD analysis project Ga0078972, IMG submission 67568) | Hot spring thermophilic microbial communities from Obsidian Pool, Yellowstone National Park, USA - OP-RAMG-01 (SPADES assembly) (version 2) | ecosystem: Environmental > Aquatic > Thermal...
ATATTCCAGTAATCATTCAACACTGGAAGTTATCAAGCACCTCATAGATAGATGATATCGTTTTTATGTCATCTTCTCTGGCACACTATCAGTCTGTCAATTCATCACTCCTTGTCAATATGTCAACTCCTTTCATATTTTCTTTTCATATTTATTACCAAAGAACCTATTTTCATTTTTAGAAAACGTGGGCGATAAATGTCTGCATTATTTATCAAGTGATGCCAACTCATTGAATTGACATTATATGAGATCAACCATTCATCAGGTTTAGAAAGGCTCGGATGTGCCTTGGCGTTATATGTATATATTCCATTTCCAGCGTCTGGCTCAGTTGTATGATAGATATTTATTCTCGGTCCAAAAGGACCCACAGGGCTTTCTCCTATACGGATATATAAATCCTGTTCTAAGTGCATTGATACCATTAGGTATTTGCCTTTCAAAGGACCGCTTTGTATTGGTGTTACGCTAAGTTCAGGACCTCCTCTGCCTAATTCTGCGGTATCTTCAATATTATCAGACCAAGCGTTTCCATCCCAAAAACACCATTTATCAAAATCCTCAAAATCATCTGCTTTGACCCTTGCAACAGCTAATTTTACCTCTCCACTTTCATAACGACCATATACATAAACATATCCATCAGGATCAATAGCCCCAGATTCAACAGTATTAGGCATAATCCCTGCACCAAAATATAAGGTTCGCTCCTTGTTGACATGATAAAACGGTGCATCTTTTTGTGTATGATTTGCCAGATCAAGATTTCCGTTTTTTATCGGTATTTTAATCATCGCTAAACCAGAGAGTTTGAATTTAAAACCCTCTTGTCCATCAGGATTTTCTTCAATAACCATCGGGAAAATGTAAATATTTCTGTTCAGAGAGACGCCATCTTGTAACCAATACCAACATTTCTTGTCCTTTGTCTTTGGTGTATTTGGCACAAAAACTGATGACCTACTACCATCGCCATCGTTTCCCCAGATAAATTTAATTTTGCTGTCAACGGGTTCTCCGCCTTCTAAGAGGGCAAGCGTGTTATTAACCATAGAGACATTTTTCCGTGTCATTGTATTTTGATCTACTTGTCCAATAAATGTATCGCTAAATACAAATAGCGTTTTTGTCTCGTGTGCCTTGCCCTGCATTTCATATCCAGAAAGCGGTATCGCATATATGCCATCTGCACCTGTCCAGCCATCGTATCTTTTAAATAATTCGTTCCACTGATCGGATTCTTCTACGATAATTTTGATATTTCCCATTTTGACGATGTTCATTTCACTTCACCATAATTAAGCCATAGTTCAAGCGCCCCTTTTGTTGACGAGTTATTATTCCAGTTTGCGCCGAAAATGTCAATTAATCCATTCCTATCTACATCAAACAACACGATATTATGTGATCCAGATACAGAAACTACATGTTTTCGCCATGTCTTTGCGTTGTCTTGATTAATGTAAATCGCAACTTCCTGAGGTGCAGTCGCTTGGTGCATTTTTGCAACGACAATATCTAAAAGACCGTCATTATTCATATCTGCTATTCCCAAAGCGTGTGCATGATCGTAAAAAGGTTCAATTATATGCTCTATCCAATCTGGACTTTTCGGATCAGGTGGTGATTCAAACCAAGATAGATGACCAGACCCTTCGGCAGGTGAAAGCACTATGTCTATTCTTCCATTGTTATTCAGATCGCCAGTTTGCACTGATACATCGCCCTTTGTCCAGTTCTTGTCAAAGTATTCAGCAGACATATATAAATGCTCAATCCATTTTTTATTCAATATATCCCCTGGGTTTTCATACCAACGACCACCGATTATTACATCAGGAAAGCCATCACCGTTTATATCTGCGACTTTTAGTCCTTCACCATGCGGGCAATCAAAAGTCTGATGTTCCCAAGATTTAGGGGAGTTTTGCTTCCATATATGGATTTTGTTTCCCATCATTTTCCCAAAACCTGATTGATGTCGCGTTACAATATCCAACTTTCCATCACAATCAAGATCAACGACTTCTACATCATGCATCCTTGCGCCAATAGGACTGATATTTACGGCTTCCCATTTATCTTTAGCAGGATCGCCTCCATATCCTTTTGGATTACGATACCACATCAGCCCCTCATTATTGGGTATGATTATATCTACATATCCATCACTATCAATATCTCCGACAGCCATATCAGTAGTGAATGAACCATCAGCTATCTTGTGTTTCGTCCAATTTGGATAGCGATACCAGAATAGTCCATCTCCGCTTGCACTCGCCGATATTAACGAGCCATAGCCGTTTCCGTCTATATCTGCAACAGCCTTGCAGTGAGGGTCTCTTGGGTTATTAGAATCCACAATTATATGTTCAAATTTCATAATACTTCCCCTTCTATTCCCTTATTTAAACTTTTGTTTTTAGTCTTCCCTTGAAAAAGAGGGATTTATCGCTTTTATAGTATACAATATAGACATCATTTTGTCACTATCTATATCTCATTATGTATTGTCATTTTTGATTTGACTCTTTATTCAAAAGTTGATAAAATGCTTTATGTTCCGAAAGGCATAAGGGAAGTTATCAAATTTATCACTCTTGGCGAGGTGAATAATGAATATCGTTGTAACTGGGGCTTCTGGCGTCCTCGGAGGTGGGATAGTCAAGCGACTGAAAAATGAAAGCGATCATAACATTCGCGCAACAGACGTCATTTCGGGAGATGGCATAGAAATAGCTGATCTCTGTAAAATAGAGCAAGTTCAAAATATTATAGATGGTGCGGATATAGTCATTCATTGTGCAGCAGTGCATCCATGGAAGTCATATACCGCTGATCAGTATCTTGATAATAATGTGAAAGCCTGTCATCACGTCTTTTCAGCTTGTGTCAAGGCGGGTGTAAAAAGGGTTATATATACAAGCAGTATTGCAGCAATCGGAATGCCTCCTGCGTTTGTCCCTGCCAAAGAAGATGATCCTTCTATGCCGAGAGATTTATATGGCATGACAAAACGTTTCGGAGAAAACTTAGCGTGGATGTTTAATGCTAATAGCGGATTGAATGTTGTTTGTCTTAGACCACCAACATTTATTCCTACTGATGATATTACACTTGGTCTTGGACTGCTTGGCAGTTGGACACATCCTGATAATGTCATTGACGCTCATTTATCCGCTTTAAATACCGATTTTACTGGGTTTCATATAGTTACTATTGCCAACTTAACTCCTTATACTGCTGATGATAGAGACGCCTTGCTAAATGATCCTGCGAGTGTTGTTGAGAAGTATTATCCCGGTGTAGTTGGATTTTTTGAGTCAAAAGGCGTGAAAATAAGACCTATAACCTGTTATTATGACATATCTTATGCAAAGGAGTTTATGAATTGGTCTCCAAAACTGACATTTAAAGAATGGTTTAATGAACACGCAAAATAAATAGAGAGGTGAATTATACTATGAAAAAGATGACAATTGAGGAGATAGAAAAGGCTATTGCAGAACTTACACCAGAACAACAATTAAAACTGATCGCAAGAATATGCGAGAGGTTAAGTGGAACTGATCTATCTCAGTTACCAGAGGTCGTTACTGAAAAAAAGGAGAAAAAGCAACTATCAAAATATATGCTTGAATATCCTTAATATTTTAGAGATTTTTCAGCTTAAAAACAAAGCTAATGTGAACAAAATTAGCATAGGTCATTAATTCAATCAGGGTTAATATTTTGGGAACTCAACTTATACAAACAAATGGAGAGTGAAATGGCAAAAATTACCTTTATCGGTGCGGGAAGTTTGGGATTTACAAGAGGATTGGCAAGAGATATTCTGACATTTCCATTGTTGAAAGATGCTACGCTTTGCTTGATGGATATTGATGCAGAGAGATTGGACTTTGCACAAAGAGCAGTCCAAAGCATCGTTGATAAGGGCAATTATCCTGCTAAGGTTGTGGCAACAATGGATCGGGCAGAGGCACTTAAAGGTGCAGATGCAGTAATGTGCACAATCCTTGCTGGCGGGGTAGAAGTCTGGCAACATGACATACTTATCCCTAAGAAATATGGCGTTGATACTAATGTCGGCGATACAAGAGGACCTTCTGGTGTATTTCGTGCTTTACGGACAATACCTGTTATGGTCAGCATCGTTAAAGATATGGAAAAGTATTGTCCAGACGCTATTTTATTGAATTATACAAATCCTATGGCGATGCTTTGCCGTGCAATGCAAAGGGAATCGTTCATAAAATTAACTGGACTTTGCCATAGCGTTCAGGGAACTGCGATGATGCTTGCACGTTGGATCGGCGCCCCTTATGATGAGATTACTTATACATGTGCAGGAATTAACCATCAAGCATGGTATATTAAATTTGAATGGAAACACAAAGACGCATATCCGTTGATCCGTAAGGCAGTTGAAGACCCAAAGATATATAATGAAGAGATCGTCCGTAACGAGATGTTCAAGCATTTAGGGTATTATGTCACTGAATCAAGCGGTCATAACTCAGAATATAACTGGTGGTTTCGCAAGCGACCTGATCTGATAGAGAAATATTGCACACACGGGACAGGCTGGAATCCGGGAGTTTATGCCTACATACTCAAAGAATATCAAAGCAGAGAAGGCAAATGGCAAGAAGACGTTAGAAAATGGTTTGAGGCAGGAGCGCCAATTAGCCTTGAAAGAGGTCACGAATACGCAGCATACATAGTTAACGCATATATGGGCGGAGAGATATTCCATTTTAACGGCAATGTGCCGAACACAAAGCTTATAACAAATCTGCCAGAAGGGGCATGCGTTGAAGTGCCTGTCTTTGTTGATAAAGGAGGATTTCATCCTGTGCATGTTGGAGATTTACCGCCTCAGTGTGTTGCCTTAAATCATATTAGCGTAATGGTAGAAGAAATGGCGGTTGAGGCAGCTTTGACAGGCGATCCAACTTTGGTATTTCAGTCTATACTTTACGATCCATTGACAGCAGCGGTTTTGTCTATGGCAGAGATCAAAGACATGGTCAACGAAATGTTACAGCAGAATAAGGATTATCTCCCGCAGTTTAAACATTTCACAGTTTGACAATAACAATGTAGAGGACATTCTGTTAGATTGCTTTAAGCAATTTAATCAGCATGTCCTACAAATTATTAATCGCTATTTATGTTAGGCATATTCAAAAAGAAGAAACCGCAATTACCATATCAACTTACTGATAAGGAAATTTCTCTCCTTGAACAATATCCAGAAGGATTAACCCCATTAGACTTTAGGAGATTTCAAGAATTCTGTGGAACGCAAAAAGAAAAGTCGTCAGAACATATAAAATCTAATATTATTAATCGCACTTTCAGGAATAGATTACAGGACCATATTAAGCTAATAAAAGACATTCTGAAAGGAAAATGTTGCCTGAATGAACTATTGGATATTGATGATAGGAAGCTTTTATTCATTGATATTGGACCTGGAATAGGGAACAAGGAATATCCAGCGATCACCTCAATAGAAATGGCAAAGGCTTTTCCTGATAAAATTGATGTTGTCGCTGTTGATCTTCCTTCATCTTTCCAAATATTAGAGAATTTATTAAATGAAAACTCAAATCTAAAAGACGAACTGAGAAAATATAAAAATCTTTATTTTATAAACGATAATGCCTTGCAAATAGAAAAAACTTGGTTTAATGGAAGACAAGATGCAATATTTACGGATCGGGAGATTCCAAGCTTACGAGAAAGAGATGACAGAATACTAATAATACGTTCTGCAAATTCCATAGACGTATATTGTTCATGGGACGATGTCAGATCGTGGTTGACTCGCATTGCCAATGAGTTTCGCTGTTATCGTATATTGTTTTTATTGCATAGAGAAATACTTTATAAAGAACAGAATAATACTGAATGGACTGCTATTGGAATGGTTTCTGAAAGGGGATTTCGATCAGGGACTCAAGATTTATCCTTAAAACGCGGCATACCTATATATGAAATAGATAAGAAAAAAGTCCAATCTGCAATATTGAGAAGAAAATTAGCTTATCAATAGAAGTCTCATTTTGATATTAATTTTTATTAAATTCCTAATACTTTTGCATGGAAACTAATCGTTTCTTGTATATGCGTATCCCAGAAATCCCAATTATGATCGCCGGGAAATTCCTCATATTCATGCGGTATCCCTAACTTAACTAAATGTTTATGAAATGCCCTGTTATCTTCTAATAAAAAGTCGCTTAATCCGCAGTCCATCCGTATAGCAGGTAGTTTGCTTTTATCAATGCGTTCAGCGATCGCCCAAAGATCGTCTTTTCCACCAGTAGGGTTATCGCCATATATCAGACGCATTTCTGACGCAAGTTCGTCTCTAAAAGGATTATGCCCTGCGGCTACACCTCCCGAATGGCTAACGACACTGCAAAACATATCAGGGAATTTCAAAGCTAATTTCAATGCCCCATATCCGCCCATGCTTAAACCTGCGATAACTCGTCCAGATCGTTCAGCTTTTGTGTTGAAATGTGTATCTACAAAGCCGATCACGTCTTTGATTATGTGTGATTCATGTGCAGGTCCATTAATAGCGTCACAATAAAAACCTCTGCCTCCATCGGGCATTACCACTGCAAGCGGAAGATTACGGACATACCATTCTATACGAGTTCGGCGACTCCAAATTGTATGATCATCAGATAATCCATGCAATAGATACATAACAGGATATGGTTCTTTGGTCATTTCTGGCAATATAACTTGCATGGAACAAGCCTTTTGTAACGATGCACTATAATAGTTTATATTTAAGAATGCCATAATTTTGTCCTTCCGTTAGATTAACGAGCGATCCATTTGTATGCAGATTTCGCATTTTTCCAAAAATACTTCTCTGTTGCGGATTGCCCTTTTGTTTTGAAATACTCCATAACGATATTTTGGACGGTTGCATAATCAGCGAAACGTTCAGAGACGGGCCAATTACTGCCATATATAAGTTTGTCCTCGCCAAATGCCTTCCATAAGACATCTAATGTTGGAATGTAATACTCCAAATCTTTTGGAGCAGGGATCAATTGCGTTGCCTCTGCAAGTCCCGACACTTTACAATAAACATTAGGATTTTCTGCTACAATTTGCATTCCATCAATCCATAAAGGATCAGGAGATTTTCCGTCAATTTGCACGCCTGCGATATGATTGATGATAATACGTAATTCTGGAAATTTTTTCGCCAAAAAATCTACATTAGGCAATTCTTTTGGTCCTATTAGAAGGTCAATTTCCAAGTCTTTTTTAGCTAATTTTTCAATATCATTAAGGAATTCAGCTTTCTCAAAATTTTTTATGTTAGCACCTCTTGGTCTTATGCCACGAAAAAGCGGATTGCTTGAAAATCTGTCAAGGTTATTGCCAAAATTATCGGAGCCGGGCTGAAGGTTGCCAACAAAACCCACGATAAATGGTTCATTTTCAGCAAGATCAAGTATCCATTGATTATCCTCTACCCATTCGCTAGCTTCTACAACGATTGTTCCAGTTACGCCTTGAGGGACAGCCAAAGCTTTATAATGTTTTGGCAAAACTTGCCTATAAAGAACCTTATCATTTGGGTCTGGCCACGGCACGCCTTGTGGTCTATTCGGATCGTAAAAATGCGTATGTGTATCAATTATCATAAGCCTTCCTTCCTTTGTGTTTTGCTTTTCAATCTCAGACAATTTAATATTTTTTCCACAAGATAGCATTATTGTTCCGAGAACCGCTACTTCAATACCAGTAAATAGGAACTCCCTTCGGTTGATTAAACGATTTTCTATAAGTTTTGCTTCTCTTTCCATTATTTATGACCAATATTGTTGAGTATTTCTGCTATTCTATCGGAAGTATGCCCATCCCATATACTTGGATAAGTCCCGCTTTTGCCTTTTCCGTCCAATATTTTAAGGCTCTCTTGAATTATACATCCTGTATCATTTCCTACTAATGTATTTGTGCCATAGTTTATCGTCTCTGGTCTTTCTGTATTTTCTCGTAATGTGAGGCATGGAATATTTAGCACAGTGGACTCTGTTTGCATACCGCCTGAGTCCGTGAGGATAAATTTTGCGTCTATCATCAATCCCATAAATTCTAAGTAACCAAGCGGATCAGTGATTATCAAATTATCCATTTTTGCAACTCTATCTTCTAATCCGAACTCTTTTAGTCGGGCTTTTGTTCGTGGATGTAATGAAAGGACAATCTTTATCCTATGCTGGACAGCTTCAATCGCAGACAAAATTTTAATCAGATTTTCCTTTATGTCAACGTTTGAAGGGCGATGCAATGTCATAAGTGCATAAGAACCTTTTGACAATCCCATTCTTTGTAGAACTTGGGTAGATTTCGCCTTTTCTTTATATTTCAACAGTGTATCTATCATAACATCGCCGACAAGAAAAATCTTTTCATCAGGGATACCTTCCTTTTTCAGATTCTCATTAGCCATCTCCGTCGGTGTGAACATAAAGTCAGATATAACATCTGTCAATATTCTGTTTATTTCTTCTGGCATAGTTCTATCAAAACTTCTGATTCCCGCTTCTACATGGGCAACTGGTATCCATAATTTCGCACTTACAATCGCACAAGCTAATGTAGAATTAACATCACCGACAACAAGGACAATGTCTGGTCTATATTGGTTGACTGTCTCCTCAAAAGCTATCATTATTTTAGCGGTCTGAACCGCATGGCTCCCTGATCCAACACCGAGATAGACATCAGGTTTAGGAATATCTAACTCATCAAAGAAGACTTGCGACATTTCATAGTCATAATGTTGTCCAGTATGAACTAAGATCGGATCAAGTTTAGGATACTTCTTAATTGCAGAAAGTATAGGTGCGATCTTCATAAAATTTGGGCGAGCGCCAGCAATACAAGCAATTTTCAATTTATTTTTCTCCATAATTTAATGAAATTGATCACTGATTATTATAATCTCTCAACCAAGATTTTCACCATATAAAGGCTAACAACAGCTCCTATTGAAAATCTGATAACAGAGAATAATTGTCCCCATCTATCGGTGATTTTCTGAACGACTACCTTTGTAGGAACGACAATTACATCGCCGGGAGCAAGTTTAGCATCTTCGGCATTGACAACCATTCCATTGGCTTTAACGACGTAAACTGACTTAATATCAGCATCTTTGGCATATCCGCCTGCATTTGCGATATAATATTTTACGCCTTTTCCTTTTGCATAAATAAGTGATGATGGCTGAACAACCGCCCCAGACACTGTGATCGTAGATGGCATAGATGGTATGACTATAGTATCGCCATCTTCAAGAATTATATTATCTTTCGATCCCGGAATGGAAAGTGCTTCGCTAACGTTTATCAAAAGCCGTCCAGACGGAAGAAAGCTTTTTATCTTTCTAGCAGGAGTAACCATAGTATATTGGAATTGCCTCAATTCTTGCAAATTAGGCACTTGTTGTGAAGCTTCTGTTAAAGCGCCCATCCCTGTTGACTCTGTAATTATGTCAGTTATTGAGGAACTTGTTGGTTTAGATTGGGTATTTGTAAATTTATCGCTATGCATAAGCCATGATTGTGCAAGTTCCCTTTTATACTCTTGCTCTGTTAATTCCTCAAATAAATAGCTAACTTGTCGCAAGCTCTTTTCTTGCTCATTTTGCACTAAATATTCTATTTTTCTTGTTACTACCGATGCTTCGGGATACGCTCTATCGGTTAATCCACCAGCTCTTTTTATCAATTCGCTCAGTCTTTCGTTGTGTTTTATCGCATAAGTTCCCGGATATTTGACCTCTCCTTCCAATTTAACAGTCTTTAGGGTATCCAAGAAATTCTTATCCTTCCGGACAAAGACCACATCACCATCTTTTAATTCTGGGTCATTTGTATTATCGCCTTTCAACAAGTTTGTTACGTCAACAGATATTGATATGATAACCCCCATATCGTTGATTCTTGATATTTCAACAACCTTACTTGCTCCCGGCAGAAATCCACCTGAGATGAATAAAAGGTCTGATAATTTCATATTGGTAAATCTGGTATATTTATCGGGCTTTTGAACTGCACCATATATAGTGACAATATTATCTGGTCTATACTCTGCTTCTTCCAAAGTGAAGACCCTTAAAATATCCTCATCTTCCAAAAGTAGATCAAAGGATTTATCGCCAGCAAGAGACTTTGTTAGATTTACAGGTATGATCATATACCTTCCTTCATTAGGGATAAATCTTTCAATATTAGCACGATCAAGATATGCGTTTGGCAAGACCCCACCTGCCCTGAAAATTAATTCAGATACTCTCATACCATCAGTTTTTTGATAAATGCCAGGTTTTTGCACCGCACCAGAAACAGTTACCTGTTTTTTGGGCTCCCATCTCGCTTGTTCATAAGTATATACAATGAGTTCATCGCCATCTTTGAGTTCCAAGTTATTATTAGGATCATCTTGCATCGCAAGTTTTAGATTTATGAAAAATCCTATTGTTGTCCTTTGTCTTTCGTCTAACCTTAATAAAAACGCTTTGTCTGGATATGCGTTCGGGAGGATTCCGCCAGCGGATTTGATAAGATCAGACACTTTCATACCATCTGTGCGAATGAAATTGCTCGGTTTTTGCACCGCACCAGATATTAAAACCTCTCTTTTAGGTTCCCAACGGGCTTCTTGTATAGTATAGACTACTAAGATATCACCATCGTATAGGTCAATATTGTTGTTTTCATCTTTTTTTATTGCTAAATCAAGGTTAACTGGAATGCTTTTAGTAATTCTGTTTGTGTTATCACGTCTAAATAGTAAAGCTCTGTCTAAATAGGCATTTGGCAGAACTCCGCCAGATTTTATCAGAAGGTCAAATATTTTCATACCATCTGATCGCTCATAACTACCTGGGCGTTGAACCGCACCATGAACATCTACAACCTTATCTGCGATCCATTTAATATCCCACTTTGAATATACGATCAGTTTATCCCATTGATTTAGTGTAATATCATCAACCCCTGATAAGACTTTTGACAGATCAACAGGGATAAGGCTTGTAGTTTTCTTATCTGGATTAAATCTTATGAGGTCTGCCCTTTCCATATATGCTTCACCAAGCAGACCTTGTGCCGAGTTTATGAGATCGGATATTTTCATTCCATCTTTTAACTGATAAGTTCCGGGCATTCTAACTTTGCCTTCTATATTGACAGTATTCATTTTTTCCGCAGGTATAGAGAACACTGTCACAATGTCGCCGTCAAAAAGCTCGCAATCAGTTTGATCGGGATTTGTCATATCAACATCAATAATAATCCTTTTTCTACTAGGATCAACAGAGTCAATTCTTATCCTTTGCAAATACCCTGTGGGACGAATATTTCCTGCAAGGGAAATGAGTTCCTTTAAGTTTTCTTCTGCCTTTAATTCATAGATCGCAGGTCTTTTTACTTCTCCGCTGATTGTAACCGTTTTTCCTACAAGAGGAACCATAATTGTATCGCCTGATTCAAGGTTATAGTCTTGGCTAGAATCGCCTTTCATCAGGAATTTGTAAAAATCTATTGATTTTGTTTCATTTCTCCTGATGAGTTTAATATCCCTGAGAGAGCCGTTTTCATTCGGACCGCCACACATATATAAGGCATTAGCAGAAGTTGTAACTGCACTTACTGCATAGCTTCCGGGTCTGAATACTTCCCCTGTTATGAATATTTGAATGCTTCGCAATTCTTCAAGTGTTGCGATAAGTTGAATGTCTTTATATGCAACCCTTGATAGCCCAACTTTTACTGCTTCTTCAAATTGTGGTAATGTCATACCTCTAACAACCATTTTCCCTAACTTTTCTATTGTGACTTCCCCTTTTTCATTGACTACCAATGATTCTGTTTTCGGCTCTACAACATCTGTCCAGTAAGTGATATTTATCTTATCACCAGGTCCAAGAATGTATTTATCGGGAACGGTTGCTTGAACATTGGCATTCATCATGTCTAATGGACCAACAAACCCTGATATCGCATCTTTTTGAGTTATTTTCTCTTGATCATATCCAAATTGACGATTTTCTTCTGCTTTTAATATCCTTTCTTTAGCAGACGCAAAAAAATCTAATCCAAATCTTCTAAGGGCAAAGGGAAATTCCGCTGATAATGGCAAAGGCTCCTCAGTAGTGCTTTTAAACTGCTTGATATTTATTGAAATTTGTTCTTCCCCTATTTTTAATGGAAGTTTCGTTATGATCGCATTCTTGAGCATCGCTATTGAATTGCCAATAACATTTATTTCCCCCAACGGAGGGTAATATATTTTGCCATTAGGTTGAACTACCATTGTATAATCATAATTTTTTCTGCCTTCAATCCGAATTTGAATAACATCGCCAAATCTAAAAGTGTAATCAACAGATTGTTCGGTTGCCATTTCTACCAGATTGACTCTACCTTTAACAATGACAGTGACCAATGGATTGCTTATATAGCTACTTAGTTTCAATGCAATATTCTGGGCGATTTGGCTTTTTGTAAATCCATAAGCTTGAAATTCCCCTAAAAGTGGATGTGATATTCGTCCATCAGGTTGAACGACCATATCAAAATTATACTCATTATGATCTTTAACTATCATACTCAATAAATCGCCATAATTTATTAAGAATTCTTTCTCTTCTAATTTTGGTGCTTCTTTCTTTTCCTCTAATTCTTTAACTTCTCCTGCTATGGCAACTTCTTTCTCAAACGAAACGTTTACATTAGGATTGACAATATAAGGTTTTAGCAATTCCACAACTTGTTCTCTAATCATGCTGGCTGTCTTTCCAGAAACTTTGAGTTCTCCAAGAATTGGATGTATTATCTTCCCATTTTTGCCGATCTTAGACCTGTAATCATATTTGGGATTGTCTATAACGTTTAAACTGACCAAGTCTCCGGGTTTTAATATATAGTCTTCTGGGTTAGTGGAAATTGTCACTTCAGGATTTGGAATAACTTTCTTTAATTTATCCTCTATTATCTTTTTGATTTCTGATGTCTTTAATCCTCCAACTTGAATTTCACCGAAGTTTAGATAGTTTATGCGACCATCTTTTTGTATTTCAACTGTTTGACTGTAATCTTCATATCCTTTCACAATAATATTAAGCATATCACCGATTTTAGCAATTGATTCCACCTTTTTAACGCTAATATCAACTTCGGGAGAACTTATATATGGCTGAATTGTATATTCTATTTTGCTTTTTAGTTGCGAAGGGGTTAATCCTTCAGCATCTAAAAATATCATTGGAAGATATTGCAGTCTTCCATTATTATCTACTTTTACGGTCTTGCTAAAATCATCATATCCTTTTACAATGATAGTAACTTCATCGCCTATTCCAATTTTAGTCTCTTCAATATTTTCTTCTTGCCCCTTTTTTTGATAATCGGGATTAGTCTGAGCATTGGCAGGAAATGCTTGGATTATTGTGAAAAGAATGAATGAAATAGAGAGAAGAAAAGTTATAGACACAAGTTTAAAAATTGATTTACGTAAATTCTTATTTTTTGACATTCAAATCCCCCTTGAAATTTTATGTTATTTTCAGTTATAAAATATTGGGATAACGTTTTCTCTTGGATATTTAACATGGATATTTGACAGACAATTATATCATTATAAACATTGTAATGTCAATAGTCTGCTTTGTTATTAACAAAACAACGACCAAATTAGCTTTTCAGTCATTTAAACAAACTCCAACATGCCATTTCTGCGTAAGCAGGAATCCATAACCAACAAGGAAATAAAAAATGAGCAAAAAAATCATTAATAATCCTTTTCGTCCAGTATTTCCTACACCTGCGGGACTCATCACAAGCATTGATGTTGACGGAAAACCTAATATAATAACTTTGGGGGAAGTCGCTATGGTATCACTTAATCCTACCAGAGTTAGCGTTGGAATGAGACCTGCTACTTATTCTAATGGATTAGTAAAGAAATCGGGCGAATTTGTTGTGAACTTCCCAACTACTGATATTGTTGATAAGGTTGATTTTTGCGGGACTGTTTCAGGCAGAACTACCGACAAATTCAAAGAAACAGGTCTAACCCCTGAACCTGCTATTTATGTTAAACCGCCATTAATAAAGGAATGCCCTGTGAATTTGGAATGTAAGGTTATTGGAATTCTTTCTCTGGGATCGCATGATCTTTTTATCGGCGATGTCTTAGTTATGCACGCAGAAGAGGATATAATCATTGATGAGGACAGGGGAATAATTGATCCAGCGAAGGCGAAAGGATTAATTTTCGCTATGAATAGCTATTGGAGTTTCGGCGAAAAGATAGACGTTATCAGATTTACTAGGAAATAACAGCGGGTGATTTTTTGATGAGTTTTGAACCGAGTTATATTAAATTGTATAGGACAGGTGAACTCGCAAAACGAGTATCAAGTGCAATTGATATATTGAGAGAATGTAAGCTTTGCCCTAGGGAATGCGGAGTTAATCGGTTAGATGGCGAAAAGGGATTTTGCAGATCGGGTAGATTTGCCATGATCTCAAGTGTAGGACCTCATTTCGGCGAAGAATCACCATTAGTTGGACGTCGTGGTTCAGGGACTATATTCTTCACAAATTGCAATCTTGACTGCGTTTTTTGCCAAAATTACGATATAAGCCACTTAGGCGATGGAAGAGATGTTGATTCTGCATACTTGGCAAATGCGATGTTGTCACTTCAGAACTACGGTTGTCATAATATTAATTTTGTCACACCAACTCATTATGCACCTCAAATATTGGAAGCATTGATCATCGCCATTGAAAAGGGGTTAAAGGTCCCGTTGGTCTATAACTGCGGAGGATACGAGTCGTTAGATATGATAAAATTGCTTGATGGCATAGTTGATATATACATGCCTGATATAAAATATGGCAATAATGAGGTAGCCAAAAAATACTCAAAAGCTCCGAATTATTTTGACATTGCGAAGTCTGTCGTCACAGAAATGCACAGGCAAGTTGGCGATCTGGTTATAAATAGTCAAGGAATAGCAGAAAGAGGTCTTTTGATAAGACATCTGGTTATGCCAAATGGTATAGCTGGAACTGATAAGGTCGTTGACTTTGTGGCTAAACTATCGAAAAACACATATATTAACATTATGGCACAATATCGCCCACAATACAAAGCTAACGATTATCCAGAGATCAATAGGCGGATCACAACAGATGAGTATATATCAGCGATATTATTGGCAGAAAAAGCAGGATTAACAAGAGGATTCCGAAATGAATGATGAAAATGAGATAAAATTCATCGCTGATGAAATGCTTGGGAAATTAGCTAAGTGGCTAAGAACTATTGGTTATGATACCGTTTACTATCGCGATGGGACAGATAGCAAACTCGTCCAACGTGCATTAGAGGAAAATAGGATAATCCTGACAAGAGACACTGAACTTGCAGAAAGGAAATTAGCCCGAAACTGCATATTCATTAAAAGCGAAAACGTTTGGGAGCAATTTAATCAAGTTGTTAATGAACTTAAATTAGATACAAAAAGTAAATTGTTGACAAGATGCCTTATATGTAATGTCCAAATTCAATCTGTTGAGAAAGAAAGCGTAAATGGTCTTGTCCCGCCTTATACATATCAAACTCATGATGTATTTTATAGATGCCCAAGCTGTGGAAAGATATATTGGTCTGGAACGCATAAGGATAATATGATTGAGTTGATAAGTAATTTGATTAGCTGATTTTGTATTGACTCTATAAAATTATATATGGTATAATTCTTGATAAGATACAGAAAACATTTTATTTTATTAGTGTTTATCCTATTTTTATTAAGTGGAATCATGTGTTAAGCTTACCACATTTCCTTTTTATATATCCAACCTGAAAGAACATTCTAAAAATCCAAATAATAACATAAAGTAAGGAGCAAAGATGAGCCAAAAGATGAATTTCCTATTA
>Ga0078972_1011357_pt1 | contig 16014 bp, 17 predicted proteins | sample YelNatPaOPGAMG01_FD_67568 | JGI IMG/M metagenome (GOLD analysis project Ga0078972, IMG submission 67568) | Hot spring thermophilic microbial communities from Obsidian Pool, Yellowstone National Park, USA - OP-RAMG-01 (SPADES assembly) (version 2) | ecosystem: Environmental > Aquatic > Thermal...
AAGGGGTTCAAGCCGCTGCCGGCGTAACTGTTCTTTCCAACGTTCAAAGAACTTTCCTGCCCAGGTTGGATGGTTGTAATCCCAGAACTGCCCGAAAGATTCTTTCAATAGAGATGCTTTATGAAGCCGCTGATTTGCTTTTAAAAGCATTTGTAAGGATTTTCGGCCTTCGGGATCTAAGTTTGCTTGATGGGACAGCAACGTATAACGCTGTCCCATGATCAATCGTCGTTCTTTCTCATGGACACGTTGATATTCGCTCCGTCTTGCCTGATCAAGGGCGTCTGCCAGATGTTTCATGATATGAAATTTATCATAGACAATCTGGATATGGGGACATTCTTCAAGGTTGCCTTGCGAAACGGCTTCTACATATCCATGACAGCCAACTCGATTGCCTTGCAGCGTTCAGTACCCATGGTATCGAAGAACATTTGCATATCCTGTTCAGTGCGGCCATGACCGCCCAACCAGATGGGTCGTCTCTGGTCAAGATCAGCAACCACGATGGCGTAGGAGTGTCCTTTATGAATGGATATTGCATCAACGCCAATGGTCCGAAGCTGCAAAAAAGATGGTGGATGATCAGCAAGCAGCCGCCGCATGTAGCTCTTTTCCATTCGGCACACCTGATCCCAACTCAGGTTGTTAAGTTCCGCCACTCTTTGGATGGTCATCTCTCGACAGAGTTCGCCAATGCGATCCTCAAATCGCTGAGTGAATCTCGCTGACTGGGCCGGCATGGAAAGCGTTTCACGTTTCACGGCGTTACATTGCGGACAGGCAACCCGGCGATACTCAAACTCAAGATAGATGGGGTCACGCACCAGATGAGTCCTGCGGTCACGATAGTCTGATGAAACTGAGCAACAGCCGGAACAAACAGTTTTTTTTGACGGCGTTCAAGGGTGATAATATATCCTTGAGAATCATCTGGATGTGGCCTTAGTGTCGCACGCGCACGGAAACCAGGGAAATTATACAAGTCGCGAAGTGTTCTTATCGTTCTCATTTGATATTTCCATATGAGATTTTAAAACGTGTCAATTTCCAAAGAGCATTTGTAATAGATTTACAGATACTTATAACTTTTTACTTTACTAAAAAGTCGGAACACCAAAATATTTTTAGAAAAATCGGCGTACATTGATTTAGATCAATGCAAATGTAGCAAATAATTGGTTGCTTGTCCTTCCCAAAAGGAGTAAATTTAATAGTTGGACTTCCACAGAATTTGCCCTTTTCAATTTTTAATGTAGGAGGAGTTTATGGCAAAAAGAAAAAGAATCATTGTGATCGGCGGGTCGGCCGCCGGCCCCAAGGCTGCGGCGAAAGCCCGGCGCATCGACAACGACGCGGAGATCATCATCATTCAGAAAGAAGCCGATCTTTCCATGGCGTCCTGCGGTTATCCCTATTACGTTGGCGGATATTTCGACGACCGCAACCAACTTTTGTGCACGCCGACGGGCGTCGTCAGAAATCCCATGTTTTATCTCAACGCTAAGGACATTGACGCCCGCGTCAACACGGAAGTTACCCACATCGACACGAAAAATCACTCCGTCTCTTTTAAAAACGCGATTACCGGAGAACCCGGCACGTTAACGTACGACAAACTCGTCATTGCGACCGGCGCCGTTCCGCGCATGCCGCCGGTGCCGGGCACGGATCTCGACGGCATCACCACCTTGCAATCCATGAAAGACGCGGATTTTCTGCGCAAGGTGCGAGATGAAGGAAAAATCAAAAAAGCGGTGGTTATCGGCGGCGGGCTCATCGGCATCGAAACCTGCGAAGCCTTACAGCTGGCGGGCATTGAAATCACGGTTATCGAACTTCTGCCGCAGTTGCTCACTTTTCTGGACTGGGAACTGGCAAAACTTGTTGAAAATCACGTAAAAAGCAAAGGCGCCAACGTCATTACCGACAACGGCATCGCCGCCTTTTTAGGGGAAAACGGCAAACTCACTGCCGTCAAACTGCAAAACGGCACCGAGCTTCCCTGTGAGCTGGCGGTGGTCGCCATCGGCGTGCGACCCAACGTCAAATTAGCCAAGGAAGCGGGCCTGAAAATTGGCGAGCTGGGCGGCATCGAAGTGAATGAATACATGCAAACCTCCGATCCGGACATTTACGCCGTGGGCGACTGCGTGGAAACCGTCAACCGGATCACCGGCAAAAAAGTCCACGCGCCCTATGGGGATTTGGCCAATCTTCAAGGACGCGTGGCAGGAGAAAACGCCGCTTCAACCAATTGCGTGACGTTTCCCGGAACCATACAGACCGGCATCTGCAAGGTATTTGATTATGCGGCCGGGTCCACCGGTCTTTCGGAAACCGCGGCCAAACGTCTGGGTTATTCGGACATTATCACGGCCATCAATGCCGGCCCCGATAAACCGGGTTTTATGGGAGGCAAGCTTCTGGTGACCAAACTGACCGCCGACGCCAAGACCGGCCGCGTGCTGGGCGCGCAGTGCATCGGCCCCGGCAACGTCGCCAAACAGATTGCCCAATGGGCGATGGCCATTCAGGGAAACCTGACCGTCGAAGATCTGGTTAACGCAGACCTTCCCTACGCACCGCCCTTCTCTTTGGCTATTGATCATTTTATCGCCACCGCTCACATCATGCAGAACAAAATGAAAGGAAGAATGAAAGGCATCAGTTGCCGGGAAGTTCATGATAAAATAAAAGCCGGAGAAAAACCCTTCCTCATTGACACGCGCGGTCCGGAAGAATTCGAGGAAATGCGCCTGGGCATCGGCGAAACCTTGATTCCATTGGGTGCTTTGCGCAAACGGCTCAAGGAACTGCCAGAAGACAAGAACAAGGAAATCATCTGCTTCTGCAAGATATCGCTGCGCGGTTACGAGGCGGCGCTGGCGCTGGAAGGTAACGGCTGGAAAAACGTCAAGGTGATGGAAGGCGGCATCATGGCCTGGCCGTATCCAAGGGAGAAATAAATGACAGCGACAGCCCACGCGGACATATCCCACATCTCCGACATGATTTTGCTGGAGATTGTTTCTCGCTGGCCGGAGACGGAAGCGGTGTTTCGCCGGTATGATGAACAAGCAGGGGTATGCCTGTGCTGCACCTGCCTTTTCGAAAGCCCTGGAGAAATAGCGTCCCGTTACGGTTTTGATTTAAAAACGCTCATCTCCGACATTAGAAACGCAATAGGCCCAAGCAGGGAAGGTGTTGCGACCCGCTTGTTTTCAAAAAAGCAAAATCAAACAGAAAGGAGGGGATGAATCATGGCCGAAGAAATCAAGGCCGGCTGCGCCAGACCCACCGGCGGCCCGGTCGGCGAAAAACCGGAAACGAAAAAAGAAACATCTCAACAATCACCGGTCAAGGAGGTTAAAAACATGGTCACGGTCGGCAAGAAAGCGCCGGACTTCACGGCGCCCGCGTATTACAAAGGCAAATTCATCAATGTTCAACTGTCCGAGTATTTGGGCAAATGGGTTGTTTTATGTTTCTATCCCGGAGATTTTACTTTCGTCTGAGCAACCGAAGTCTCTGCGGTCGCAGAGATTTATCCCGAATTTCAAAAACTGGGCGTTGAAGTTCTTTCCATGAGTGTGGACAGCATCTTTGTGCACAAGATGTGGAACGACCATGAACTCTCCAAGATGGTCAAGGGCGGCATCCCCTTCCCCATGCTCTCCGATGGCGGCGGAAAAGTCGGCAGCATTTTTGGTGTTTATCTGGAAGACGCCGGCGTGGAGGCCCGCGGCCGGTTTATCATTGATCCCGACGGCATCATTCAGGGCTTTGAGGTACTGACGCCGCCGGTCGGACGGAACGTCCTGGAAAGCATCCGCCAGATTCAGGCCTTCCAGCATGTCCGCAAGACCAAAGGAACCGAAGCCACGCCATCCGGATGGAAACCCGGAAAACCCACGCTCAAGCCCGGTCCGAATTTGGTCGGCAAAGTCTGGGAAGTCTGGAAAACAAAGATGGCGTTTGACGATTAACCTTTACCCAAAAATACCCGGCGGACGGTGATATCCATTCCGTCCGCCGGGCACAACTGTCCGATGGTTGGGAGGAAGATATGCGATCAATAAAATTACTTTTATTTGTTTTTCTGTTTTTTGTTTTGTGCGCCGGCGCATTCGCGGACACACAAAAAACTTCGCCCGTTTCCGCCAAAGCCGAAGATTTCACGCTTTTCGATCAGAACGGCAAGACATGGAAACTCAGCGATGTTCTCAAAGAATACCGGGGTGTGGTGCTGGCATTCTATCCCAAAGACAACACCAAAGGTTGAATTCGCGAATTTGTTGAGTTTCAACAAAACATTGAAAAATATGAATCGCGGAAAATCAAGGTCATCGGCATCAACAGGGATTCAGCCGAATCGCACCGCAATTTTATCGCCCAAAACGGCCTGAACAATATCACGTTGCTGGTTGACCAGGAAGGTCATATCGCTAAAATATACGACGCGGATCACTGGCTGTTGCCCGTGCCGCGGCGGGTTTATCTGATCATTGATCAAAAAATGAACATTATTTTCAGAAAAGACATGGGTCTATTCCCGCTGCTGCCGAATCAGTCGGAAACACTACTCGGCGAAATCGACCGCAATATAAAATGAAACGAGAGATATTCGGATCAATGAGATGTTTGCGCTATCCATGACTAACGAAAGATACGCGAGCGCGCCATCCGTTTTGCTTGCTTTTTGCGGCAGATTCGGTATGGACAGGGGAAAATTGAACGCGGATTTTTTTACGCAATCATCAGGGGTTGAAAATCAAGGAGAACAATATGGGCAAAAATTTAGTGGTTATCGGTGGCGGCGCCGGTGGGGCGTCTACGGCCGCCGAAGCAAAGCGCAATAATCCTTCCTTGAAGGTTACGATTCTGCAAAAAGGTCGATTTGTTTCTTACGCTTCTTGTCCAACGCCTTATTACATCGGTAATCTCATCCAAGACGCCAACAAGCTGATCGCCCGGACGCCGGAGCGGTTCAATCAAGACGGGATCGACGTGCAGCTCAACACTCAGGTTGTCCATATCGATACAAAGGCGGGTATCGTCGAGACAAAAGAAAACCACAAATTCCCTTACGATTTTCTCATGATCAGCACCGGAACTTCCGCCGTTGTTCCAAACATTCCGGGCACCGACCTGCCCGGCGTTTTTTCGTTAAGGAATCTTGAAGATGCCATATCCATCAAAACCTGGCTGCGGGAAAAAAATGTGAAACACGTGGTCATCGTCGGCGGCGGCTTCATCGGATTGGAAATGAGCGAAGCATTGCACGCGGCAAATATTAAAACAACGATCATCCACAAAAATTCGCTGCCGGCCAACCGCTGGGACGCGGCTCTTTCGGCCATGATGCTTGAAGAGCTAAAGGCTCATGGCGTGGAATTTGTGGGCGATGCGCAAGTCAACGCCATTGAACCCGGAACAAACGCGCAACTGAAAGTCACGACCGATCAAGGCTTTTGGGAAGGCGATTTGGTTTTGCTGGCTGTCGGCGTTCGTCCGGATGTGCAACTGGCGAAATCAATCGATCTCAAGATCGGCAAAACCGGCGCGATTGCCGTCAACTTCGCCCAACAGACCTCATTGGAAAATATCTATGCCGCCGGGGATTGCTGCGAATCATTTCACAAGGTCAGCCGCCGTTGGGTCAATTTGCCGCTGGGGGATATTGCCAACAAGCAGGGACGTGTTGCGGGACGAAATATCGGCGGCAGACCGCTGACTTTTGACGGCGTCGTCGGCGCCCAATCTTTCCGGCTGTTCAATCTGGAATGCGCGGCGACCGGCTTGTCGGAAAAAGAAGCGCTCGACGCCGGATATTCTCCGGTGAGCAACATTACCTGGGGCAGCGCGATGGCGCCGTCGTTGGGCATGAGAAAAATCGGTCTGAAATTGACGGCCGACAAATCATCGGGCAAACTTCTTGGAGCGCAGGCCGTCGGCGTGGCTGGAGCGGTAGGTAGGATCAACACGCTTTCCGTCGCGCTCTGGGCGGGAATGGATTTGGATCAGATCGGTTATCTGGATCTGGCTTACGCGCCGCCCTTTAGCGCAGCATGGGATATCATTCATAACGCGGCTCAGGTGCTGCGCCGATCGATGTAAAGGAAAAATTTATGGCTGTTAGACTTCCCGTGCAAATGGGAACTCCCCAAGGAGAGTTGCTTTTTCGAAAGTCAGAGGAAATCACCCGTCTTGAGGAGGGAATAAAAATCGTCAACCAATTAGAAGAAACCCTGAATTATTACGGCGGCGTCGGTCTGGCCGCGCCGCAAATCGGAATTTCCAGAAAAGTTTTCATTGTCCATCTCCAGCCGACCCAAGACGATCCCCGTTTGCCGAATATTCCTTGGAAAACGTACATCAATCCCGAAGTACTCGACACTTCGCCGGAAACCAATGTGTATTCTGAAGGATGTCTGAGCGTCTTTTACGCCACCTTGTACGGAGCAGTCGCCAGGGCGAATTGTCTAAAAATCAAATATCTGGATATAAAAGGCAAAGAACATATTGACGAAATTGATCATCCTTTTTGGGCGCGGGTCATCTTGCATGAAAATGATCATTTGAACGGCAAGGTATTTTTGCAGCAGATGAAGACGGAAGATTTTTCCCAATTACACTGGGAAGAAGATTTGGATATCAGGAAAAAATAAGGAGAGATTTTGAACCGTCCCAAATTAAGACATTTCAAATCGCCCGCTCATTTTTTCAATCAGCTCTTATCTTTGCTGAGGGCAATGCCCTTAACCAAAATAGCCGGGTTTAAAAAAGCAATCCAGCCGGCTTTTTCCGAGAGAATCGCGCTGGCCGTCAGCGGAGTCACCCGTTGCGCTTACTGTTCCTGGCTGCACACAAAAACATCTCTGGAAAAAGGAATGAGTGAAAAAGAAATAAAACGCCTGCTGGATGGCGAGATAAAAGATGTGCCGGATCAAGAAGCGCCGGCCATTTTCTATGTTCAGCACCGCGCGGATTTCAACGGCGGTTTTTCTCCGAAAGCAAGACAGCGGATTGTTGATTTTTACGGGGAAGAAAAGGCGGAATATATTGATTTCATGTTTGAGACGGTCTATTTCGGCAATCTCTGTTCCAATACAGTGTATTCCGTTCAGAACAATCTCGTGCAGGACAAAAAAGATTTAAAATTGCGCGCAGCCTATTTTCTTTCTCTGCCGATCGCTTATTTTATCAGGAAAGGATCGGAATAATCTTGTGTCGAATAGTCGATCTTTTAACATCATCAAAACCACAGCAAGCGGCAAAAAGACTTTAAATCCTCCGCCATGAATATCATCCATGATCAAGGAAGAAGCCCGCAGACTTGGATTTGACGGCTGCGGAATTTCCCGCGCCGCAGCGCTCAAGGAAGATGCCGTTTATCTGGATGGCTGGTTGAAAAATCATTATCACGCCGGCATGGATTATAATGGACGAAGAACAATTTAAAAGGATCTTCAGAAACTCAGCCGTAAAAAGATCTAAATTCAAAGGACTGAAAGGAAACCTCGACTTTATTGCAGACTAATATCATTATTGCCAAGACCCCTGAATTGACCACAAGGCTGGACCTCGTCCGCCAACGGGACGTTGAAGCTTTTCAATTTTGTCCGCACCCCCCATGGCTATAACAGCTTTGTTTACACCACCGGCAGGTCCACTTTCTTTTCTTTCTTCGCCTGTTCGTCGAGAATGATTTTCAGCGCCATGCGCGCCGCTTTTCCGACCAGCGTGGCGCACTTTTCCGGCATTCCCGCCTGCAGTGCCGCCTTCAAATCCTCCATTTCATAGAGATTGAAAAAGCGGCCGAATTGTTTGATTTGAATATCATGGCACCGGCAGGTGGAAAATTCCGCAACAAACTGTTCGTAAAATTTTTTAGCCAGAAGAAGCGCCCGAATCTGTTTGCCCATCCGGCCGAGATCTTCTTTTTTCCGGCCGAAAAAGTAACTGATGGCCATCGTCCCGCCGGATAAAGCGCCGCAGTGGCCGTCACCGGAAAGCCCCACGCCGTCGGCAAGTCCCGTTGCGGCCCGGATGACGTTTTCATCCTCCACGCCTAATACTTCAAAAATGGCGGCAATGGAGCACTGCGCGCAATTGCCGCCTTGAAGTTCATAGGCTTTCGCTTTCTGATAAACCGCTTCCAACATTTCTTCATGATTCATTTGAGTTCCTTCCTTTTTAGGGCCTTCTCGAGAATTTCTCCTATGCCCAGCACTTCCAGTTTATCTTCCAAGTTTTCCATTTTGACCGCGTCGGTCAACATCTTGGCGCAGTAGGGACAGGCCACGGCGATGATGCCGGCGCCGGTATCGAGCGCTTCGCGGACGCGCACGCGCGCGGCGCTTTCCTCGCCTGAGCCGAGCATGTCCGTGAAGAAATTGCCTGAGCCTCCGCCGCAGCAGAAAGCATCCGGCCCATGGCGGCGCATCTCGACGAGATCGGCTTTGGGGATGGCTTTGATGATTTCCCGCGGCGCTTTGTAAATTTGCTGATGCCGGCCCAGATAGCAGGGATCATGGTAGGTGATTTTTACCGGCCAGGACTTGAGCTTTATTTTTTTGTTTTTGATCCGGTCGGCCAGCACCTCGGTATAATGCAGCACCCTGAATATCCCGCCGAGCGCCGGATAATCTTTTTTGAAGGTGTTGAGCGCGTGGGGATCCAGCGTAATGATTTTTTGAACGCCTTTGGCCTTGAATTTTTCGATGTTGTCCCTGGCCAGTTGAGCAAACAGCCCCATTTCGCCGAGGCTCCTGATATCGTTGCCGTCGCAGGTTTCTTCATTGCCCAGTATGCCGACGGACACGCCGGCCTTCACCAGCATCCGTCCCACGCTTTTCGCCATTTTTCGCCCAACTTCGTCGTAAGAGCCGACGCAGCCCGCGTAAAAAAGATATTCCTGATTGGTGTAGGATTTAAGCCCCGTGCCTTCGGCCCATCGGCCTCTTTCGGACTGCGGCAATTTGTAGGGGTTGCCGCTGACCGTTATGGCTTTGAGATAATCCCGCACGCCGGGAGGGATTTTGCCTTCGCTCACCAGTTCCGCGCGTGTCTCCTGAAAAATATCCGGGAGAAAATCTTTGAATTTGGGAAAGACGCACTGAGTCTTGCAGTTGTCGCAAGCCACGCACGAAAACATAATTTCGGCAAAGCGCGGACTGGTTTCAATTTCGCCCAAAAGCCAGGCGCGGGTCAGCCACATCCGGCCGCCCGGAGCGTAAGTATCCCAGCCGAAGGCCTTGTAGGAAGGACAGTTGAAATCGTTATAGTCCTCCGGAAATTTGCAGTATCCGCAGCGAAAACAGCGATGGACGATGTTTTCATGTTCAATGTGCCGGAGGTAAGTCATGCGTTCACCTCCCAGTTGCCGGGGTTCATGATGCCCTGCGGATCAAGGTTTTTCTTGATCATTTGCAAAAGCCTAAGCGCGTTGGGCTCCATTCTTTGCATGGTCAATTTCTGCTCCTTGAAATTGGGCTTCCAGGGAATGCCGCCCATGTCGAGCGCGAAAATCATGGCCTCGTCCAGCGCTTTTTCCACGCGTTTCATCATGTCCGGATCGTTGCGGTTGAACGCGAAAGAAATGCTGAACATCATGGCATGCCCCCCGGAAATCAGGCGCGCGGCGCTGGCGTAAAGGAGGTTGTACTTTTCGGCCAGTTCAACAACCTTGGCGGCATACCGCGGATAATGCTCAATGAGCGCGATCGGTCCCGAGTATTCGAAACCCCCGCCTTTGGGGACATCGGCAAAATCGGCAATGTTGCGGCCGGGCATTTCCAGAAGCATGTCCTTCATGTATTGAAAAAGCGACACGAAGCCGCCGTCTTTCGAATCCATGAATTCCTGGAGCGAATCCCAGATCATTTTTCGTTTGAATTCGATTTCTTCTTCCGTATCGCCGGTGAAAAAAATCGAGACGTGGAAATTGCCCGCAAAAACGAGCGGCTTGGGTTGAAACCAGACATTGATGTCTTCGAGCATTTCCAGATGGGTAAGTTTGTAGAGAATGTTGGGAACCAGTTCCGCCCGGTCGGTGACGAACAGTTCGACGTCCCGGAATTTCTTGTTAGGATAAAGCTTGATGCCCACCTTGGTGATAATGCCCGTACACCCGAGCCAGCCCAGGAAGAGCCCCGAAAGATCAGGCAGCGTCGGCCCCTTGGAAAACCAGTAGGGCCCGATCGATGGAGAACCGACACGGCAAATTTCGCCCGTCGGCAAAACCACTTCCAGCCCCGTCACCATATCGGAATTGAAACCGTACTGATGGGTCAGACGTCCCTGGCCGTGCAGGGAAACATTGGCGGCGATGGTGGTGGTAGGCGGCGCATCCGGAAGGCTGTGCCTCAATGTCGGATGGTTTTTCTGCAGGTAAGCTTTAAGCACGCCCTGCGATGTTCCGCCTTCCACAACGGCGTAACGGGCCACGGCGTTGACTTCCAGAATTTTATTCATCCGCTTCATGTCCAGCACAATGCCGCCCTTCAAAGGAATCACCAGGCCCGCGAGCGACATGCCGTTTCCCATCGGAACGACGGGAATCTTTTCCCGGCAGGCCAGTTGAACAATCTTTTGCACCTGTTCGGTTGATTTGGGCGCAACCACATAATCCGGTTGATGAGGCGCCAGCACGCCGGGGTCGCGTGAATAGAACCAGAGCTCTTCCGGGGCATTGGACACGCCTTTTTCTCCGACAATATCGATCAGGGATGTGAGAATATCGATCATGATGCCGCCTCCCTTTCCTTTTCACCGATGGCCATCTTGCACAGATCGATGATGTGCACCGGCTTCAATCCTCTTTTGGAAACCTTTTCCGACAACGTCAACTGGCAGGCCGGACAGTTGAAAACACAATATTCGGCGCCCGCGTTCAGCATGTCATCAATGTTGCGCTTTCGCACATCGTCGGCCAGCTTGTAGCCGGAAACGGCGCGGATGATTTCCGCGCAGCACAAAGCGTTTTCATCCTGATAAACTCTTTTGGGGGCTTTGACGCCGATGAGCTTGAAGATTTTTTTCACCAGCGTGTGCTTTTCCGGAATGAGGCGGTTGGAACAGGGGCGCTGATACGCGACGGTGATGCCCAGCGGCGTGATCTTGTCTTTGAGTTGCTTCATTCGCTCCAGGAGAAAATCCATGTAGTAAACCGGTTTGAAGGGCACCTCCATGCCGTAGGCTTCCGCAATGGACGTCAACGTGCCGTAACATTCATCGTGCAGACAGATCACTTCCTTGACGCCCAGTTTACGAAAGTTTTCGATGACGATGGGAAGCCGCTCTTTGATCACCGACATGCGGGCAAAGTGCGAGTGGACGGCCGGGCACATGAACTCCGCGCCGAAAACAGCGGCGGAGGCGACGTCTTTGAAAATTTCCCCCGTCCCGAGCGCTCCCAGCTCGGGGATGTAACAGCAGGAAAGCGCCTTGTCTTTCACGTCTCCAACCAGATATTTTCCCTGCATCGCGGTCATATTGATCCATTGCTTGGTAATGGGCCGCGGCGCGGTGAACATGCCTTTTTCTTCGCGCCGCTCCGAGATGAGGAAAAAAGGATGATTGCCCCGCCGGCAGTATTCCTCGCAAGCATAACAGGTGACGCAGTCGTCAAGCACTCGGGAATCCTTGCATTTCATGATCTTCATCATTTCTCCGTGCGCTTCCTGATGACCGGAAAAGGTCATGTACTGGCACTTCAAAAGGCAGTCGGCCGAACGGCAGCTCGCGCAAACTTTTTCATTAAATTTCAATTTATACATCAAGTGCCTCCTTACAATCTTAAAACGTACGCCATTGAATTTCCCCCGCCCGGATTTAGTGCCGATTTTGCCTCCAACATCAATTCGCCAAATTCCCTTTGGGCGTCATCGCGCCCCCTGCCCTTTTCTTTTGTAAACAGGCTATCATCGACTCCAAACTCCTGTCAAGTTTTTGGGCGATACCATGGGTCGATGCGCCTGAAGATCCCGTTCGCGCGGATAAAGAAACCGCCCTTACAGTTTGATTTTCGGTTTAGTTTCCTGAATCGGCCCCGGTTGGACAAGCCGTCGGTAATAGGGGCTTTTTGACAGATACAGGGCAGCCAGAGGGTTGTGTCCCGTGACACGGTCCTTGACCGCCAGCACCGTACACGGCACTCGGCAGTACCGGAAGAAAAGGGTATCGTGCCCCACACAAAGCCCCAGCACTACGGCGAAATCGACCCCTTCGGCGTTGAGGACCTCGGCCTGGGCAATAGGGTTGCACATGGTCTCCATGAGATCCGGGCCCATGATCTTTTCCTCGCCCTTGAGTCCGATGGCCTCCTTGGGGACGCGGCCCACTTTGCAGTTCACGGACACGACTTGAAAGCCATTCTCAGCGAAAATCGCGCTCAACAGGCGCGCCTCTTCCCTCAACCCCACGCAGAAGGCCAGCCCCAAGCGTGTATACCCGCACTTGCGCGCAAACTGCATGGTTTCTTCAATGCGCGGGATCTTCGTCCTGATGCCCGCGGGCGTGATTTCGTAGCACTGGGCTTCTTGGATGGAGGCCTGACGCGCGAATTCCCGCACATTGGCTTTTTCGTACTCGGCCTCCACCGTTTTCATCACCGCTGGAAAACGGCGCATAGGGCAAAAATCCGGCGCTTCCTCAATCGGCGGCAGCGGCGCACCCACCGCCGCCAGAGGGTAACAATCTTTCCCCGAACATTTAGCGCACAGGCTCATCTTTTCGGGATGTTCGCTTCGCATACTCACCTCCAGGAACTGAACATTGATTGATAATAATTTTTTTTGGATCAAGGATAGAAGTCAAAGGCATGTATGTCAAGAGCCTTTTGACCACGGGGGAATATATTGCGGCGGCTTTATTTTGAAAAATATACGTCCGTGGTCAAGATTTGCAACGTTCATATTTCTCCTCGGGATTTTTGTGCCTTGCAAAGTAGAAAAATTTTTTTTTGAAATTGTCGTTTCTTTATCCTGTCGTTTTATGTTAGGAAAAAAACACTTATCCGCCGGATTGCTTCATGTGATAAGGACGGCGTAATATCTCGTTATCTCCGGAAACAACAAACCTTAATATAGGAGGAATGCTTCATGGTTAAAGTTACGGAAGAGATTAAAGAAAGTCTGAAAGGCACAAAAATAGCGTATCTGGCGACGGCGGCCAAGGACGGCACGCCCAACGTTGTGCCCATCGCCGCGTTAAAATTTCTGGATGACGAGACACTGCTCATCTCGGATCAGTATTTTCATAAAACACTGAACAATCTGAAAGAAAATCCTAAAATCGCGCTGACCTGGTGGGGAGACAAAGGCGGCTTTCAGATCAAGGCGGACATTACAATTCACACCGATGACGAAATTTTCAGGCAAAACGTCGAGTGGGTGCGCAGCATCAAGGAAACGTTGAATCCGAAATCAGCCATCGTGGCGAAAATCAAAGATGTGTATATCGTGAAAAGCGGACCCAATGCCGGGAAAAAGATTTTGTAACTAATCAAAATAAAAATGGTTGATATTTTTCATGCAATTCATGTTGATCATATTGCAAGAAACCAATAAAAGTATTTACAGAATATGACGGGATGTCAGCTGTCCCACAATGAAACGCAAGCGCTGATAAGGAAAAGCAACCGAAGCGTAAAATCACGGGTATGAACCCCAGGGCAAGCCCTGGGCCCTAATTCCGCCCCAAGGGGCGGGGTATTATATCCTCGCTGTGCGGGATTGTTCAACTTACCAATTGCGCTTCACGACGCTTTCGGAATTGGAGTTTCAAAATAAAAAATATCGGCGCGCAAAAGGAAAACTTATGGATATTTGGCAGACGATCATTTTGTCCGTTGTCGAGGGCATCACGGAGTTTTTGCCGGTTTCCTCAACCGGCCATATGATTCTGACTTCCTCCATCATGAAAATTCACGATCATGCGTTTTTAAAAACCTTTGAGATCGCCATTCAGCTGGGGGCCATTTTGGCTATTGTCATGCTCTATTACAAGCGTTTTATGCAGGGTATCGATATCTACATAAAACTTTGCATGGCCTTCATCCCCACGGCGATTGCCGGTTTTTTGGCCTACAAAACCATTAAGACGTATCTCTTCCACCCGCTGGGGGTCTCGCTTGCCTTGATTGCCGGCGGCGTCATTTTGATTTTGATCGACAACCTCGTGGTGGCCCGGAAATCGCAATATTCCGATCTGGAAGACATTTCTTATCGACACGCCTTTTTCATCGGTCTGGCACAGTGCGTCTCCATGATTCCCGGAGTGTCGCGTTCGGCGGCGACTATCATCGGCGGCGTTTTCAACGGATTGGACAAAAAGCAGGCCACGGAGTTTTCATTTTTGCTGGCTGTTCCTACCATGTGCGCGGCCACCGGTTATGATCTTTTAAAAACCGACGCAACTTTTTCATCGCACGACGTGAAGATGCTGGCGATCGGTTTTGTCGGAGCGTTCCTTTCCGCCTGGCTGGCTGTAAAAGTTTTTGTCCGCTTTGTGGAAAATCACGGATTCAAAGGATTCGGCTACTACCGTATCGTGATTGGAATTATTTTTATTTTGTACATGGTTTTCAGCGGATCAGCCTCGCTTCTCGAGGCGCTGTAACTTTCAAGTCCGCCGCACGAAACAATGCCTAGTAAAAAGGAGTGGCAAGATGGACGAGGATCAAAAAAACGACGAGCAGATCATGCAGGAAATGATTGACCTCCTCATGGAAAAGATAACGGGCGGTCTTTCCGAACGGGTCATGGATTACGGGAATGATCCGAGAAATTATGGGACACTGGAAAAACCCGACGGCTATGCCAAAATCAAGGGGCCCTGCGGCGATACGATGGAAATTTTTCTCAAGGTGAAAAATGATAAGATTGAGAATATTTCCTACACGACGGACGGTTGCATGACATCCCATGCCGCGGGTTCGGCAGTCACCGTCATGGCAAAGGGAAAACCGGTCAGAGAGTGTATCAGAATCAATCAGAGTTCCATTCTGGAACATCTGGGCGGCATGCCCAAAGATTCGGAGCACTGCGCCCTGCTGGCCGCTAATACGTTTCACAAAGCCCTACGTGATTACGCGATAAGAAAGAAAAGATGAACTCCTCCGCTTGCGTATTTTTTATAGGATGAGATTCAACAAGCCTCCCACGACCAAAGCCGTTGCAATCATGATTGCGGTTGACTTGAGCAGATCCACCACTCCCAGCTCTCTCAGGAGGACAACGAACGTAGCAATGCAGGGAAAAAACATCGACAGAACCACGCAGCCCACTACGAGTTGCTTCGCGGAAAGCGCCAGAGGCGCCAGCATACCGACGGCGACATCCTTGCGCAGGAACCCGATAATCAGAGCGGTGACCGCTTCTTTGGGAAGACCCAGCACCCCATGAACCACCGGCGCTGCAAAATCGGCAATGGTTTCAAAGATCCCCAGAAAAAATAAAACATTGATGACTAAGATGGCGCCTAAAATGATGGGAACGGCCTCCGCCAAAAAACCGTAAGTTCTGATCCATAGCTTTTGCAGTGTCGCTTTCCATGGCGGCAGACGGTACGGCGGGATTTCAATCAGTAATTCCGGCGTAAACCCTTTGACGGCCTGACGGAGAATCACGCCAAGAACAACCCAGACCATGAAAAGTGTGGTATAAACCATGGCCACATATTTCCACCCGCGCGCGCCCAACAATCCGAAAATCATCGCCTGCAGGGCCGCGCAAGGCACGGCGATCGAAATGAGGGTGGCGGCGATAAACCGCTCCCGCTTGCTTTCCAAAATTCTCGTTGCCATGACGGCGGGCACATTGCAGCCCAATCCGAGCAACGTTGGGATGATCGCGTAACCGTGCAACCCCAGCCTGTGCATCATGGTATCCGCAAGGATGGCCAGACGCGGCAGGTAACCGGTATCTTCAAGCAAACCAAGAACCAGATAAAAAGAAATGATATAGGGCAAAACCATGGCAAAGGGGACATAGAGGCCGCTGGAAAGCA
>Ga0078972_1011358_pt1 | contig 16013 bp, 10 predicted proteins | sample YelNatPaOPGAMG01_FD_67568 | JGI IMG/M metagenome (GOLD analysis project Ga0078972, IMG submission 67568) | Hot spring thermophilic microbial communities from Obsidian Pool, Yellowstone National Park, USA - OP-RAMG-01 (SPADES assembly) (version 2) | ecosystem: Environmental > Aquatic > Thermal...
AGATGGCTGATTTAAGCTGGCTTGAGAAAAGCTTCAACGTTTTAAGCAGAGGCTTCGGCTTCGACAAGGTCTACCTGGAGACCTTCGGAGGAGGAACCTTAGTGGATAAAGGTTTGATGCTGAAGGTTAAATCTTTTTTCAAAGATAAGGGTGTGGAAACATCCGGGGCAATAGCTCTCAATTACCCCCACGCTCGGACCCTTTGCTATTCTAAGCCTGGGGACAGGAAAATGCTTGAAGACGCTGTTAAGCTTACTGCTGAGCTTTTCGACGAGATAATCCTGGACGACTGGGTTTTCACAAGCTGCAAGTGCGAAGCATGTGTTAAGGCTAAGGGTGACAGAAGCTGGACTGAATACCGTTTGAGAACTATGGAGGATGTTGCTGAGAACATCATCTTTAGAACAGCCAAGAGTGTTAACCCTAAGGTTAAGCTGATAATAAAGTATCCGAACTGGTATGAGCATTACCAGTTTCTCGGCTACAGCCTTGATTTCGAGTCGAGGCTTTTCGACATGATATACACGGGCACGGAGACGAGGGATGCTGAGTACACTCACCAACATCTGCAGGAATACCAGAGCTATGCCCTAATGAGGTTTCTGGAGAACGTTAAGCCAGGTTTAAACGGCGGCGGCTGGATAGATCCTCTTGCCAGGAGGACTCTTGACCGTTTTGCAGAACAGATTAGGCTGACGCTTTTCGCCAAGGCGAGGGAGGTAACTCTTTGGTGCTACGGCGTGCTGCTCGAATCCGTTAAACAGGAGGGAGTGAGAATTCCTACCAGCGTAGTCGCGCCAGTTGTTGGAAACGTCTTCGAGGAAATGGATTTTCTCGTTGAAAAACTTGGCAACCCTTACGGTGTTAAAAACTATAAGCCTTTTAACTCTTCCGGGGAGGATTTCCTCCCGAACTACATAGGCATGCTCGGTATTCCTGTCGATATCACTCCGTGTTTCCCTGAAGGCTGTGAAACCGTGTTTCTAACCGAGTCCGCTAAGTTTGACGGAGAGATAATGAGTAGGATCAAGAAGCATCTTATCAATGGTGGGGACGTTATAATTACATCCGGCTTCGTAAAAGCTATGCAGGACGAGGTGATAAGGGAACTCGCCGAAGTTGAGTACACCGGTGGAAAAATACTTGCTAAAGATTTCTCCTTAGGGTTCTTCCTTTTCGGGGATGTTTACCACTCGGACGTAGAAATACTCGTTCCGCATCTCAAATATCCGACTAACGATGTTTGGGAGGTCATCACATGTTTAAGCAGGGGTAACGGATACCCGTTGCTGATGAATATGCGGTATGGTAAAGGGATGCTCCATATCCTCACCATACCGGATAACTTTAACGATCTATACCATCTTCCACCCCAGGTTCTAAACGGTATTAGAAGGGCCTTTTCGAAGAATCTGAAAATAAATCTTGAAGGGCCAAGCAGGGTCTGCATTTTCCTTTATGACAACGATTCTTTAATCCTACACTCTTTTCTAACTCATCCCTCTAGGGTCAACGTTGTTGTCAAGGGTAAGGGCTTTAAGTTGCGTGAGCTTACTTCAGAAGAAGTATTTAACGGTTTTGAGAGAAACGGTGAGACAGTGTTCCAAATATACCTACTTCCATCCTCTTACGGGGCTTTCAGGATTGAATAATTAACTCTAGCGCGCTAAATTTTTAACAGAGTTTCCAGAATGGTTTTCAACCGGGTGCTCAGAATGGGAAAACCCCTGCTGAAATCCATGCGAACAGGAGCGCGTTAAAAACAGTGCCCATGCCTATGGATGAGGTGAGCCGGTGGAGCCACCATGAGCATACTGTTGAAATCGTGAATTGTAATGTTATGAGTGGGAGAAACTCTATTAGGAAGCCAAGGAAAGAGGTGAGCGGCTTAACCTCGAACAGGAACATCGGAATATACTGTAACCCCATGATGAGAATGTATGGTGCAATCTTGATTCCGACGGTCCTACCCATTGCTAAGGCTTCCGTGAGGAACCTGCTTTCCCTGCCTCCTCCACGCAGAACATGTAGGTAAATCCCCTCGACGTAGAAGAAGACTAGGAAGAACGGTATGAAAGTTAGAAACAGGGTGATTCTCGATAGTGTGCGGAGAACTTTGAAAATAGGCACGAAAACCCATAGGTTCATGCCTAATAACAGATCTATAAGGTAAACAATAACGTACAGCATTAGGAACAGGCTTATCGCGGCTGAGGCTTCCTGCCACGTGAAGGATTCAGACACCAATGTTCTCATTCTGAGCCTGACGCCTGAGAACCCGGGTATAACGAGCAGGATGAGGAGGATCCCGGTGATAGCAACCATGAGCAGCCACCAAGCTATGGAAGAGCCGAATAAAACCGGTGGGAAAGCCAGGCTGAAGCCCAGTAGGAACGTTGGTAGGAGCAGAGCTATGCTCAGAGCCCCCCAGATGACCATAATCTTCCAGTCTTTAAGGGAACCGTGCTCTACTCCAACAGCCTTCCTACGCGGAGCCTTCAGCAAGATGAACCTGGAAACCGGGAAGGTTAAACCTATTAGTGAAAAAATGCTCAGGAGCATCATTGTTTCACGGTATGGGTATGTTAAGCCTTCGTCCAGCAGCCCGACTCGGCGGGCTTCACTAGGCTCCAGGGCACTGCTCATCCAGACGACTGTTTCGGAAACAATAGTGGGGTCAAGGGGTTCAAGCAGATGGGTTGTAGCCGGGGCTACTAGTTTCCTTGCGGTTCCAGAGTTGAAATCGCCGTATAGTCTTCCAGTGGAGACCTCCTGAACCCCGAAAACTGAGGGTAGCCATTCTCCAGAAACCTGGTTCAGGTTGAAAAGCACGTCCTGCCTGCCTATAGCTACCAGCAGGTTCCTTGGGAAAGTAGTGTTGAGAACACCGTATGTCAACTGGTTGGAAGCCATTTCGCCTAAGCCTCCCGCTATGAGCACGGTTGCTTTAACCTCCCTGTGAGCAGCGGCAGCAGCCCTGACTGCTCCCGCCCCCAAGCTGTGCCCAACGAGGCCGAGTGAAGAAGCGTCTACATACGGCAGTGTTTCAACGTATTTTAACGCTGCGATAGCCCCGAGGCTGGGGTCCTCAGTTGCGCCGAGCCGTCCACCGGAGTCGCCGTGGCCCACAACATCTATCGATAATGCGACGAAGCCTCTTCGAGCGAGCTCCAAAGCTATGCTGCTCATGGATTCTTTAGCACTGCTGATACCGTGTACAAGGATTACAGCCGGCATAGGGTTTTCACCAGTCGCTACACGCGGACGGTATAGTGCCCCGCTTATGTAGTGGTCGCCATCCGGTATTCTAACAGTTTTTACTTCAAGCCTTCCAAAGTCATTGTTTATTAGGAATGCTGCGACTGTTCCCGTTAGGAAAACACCGGCTAAAACAATCAGTGTTAAGCAGCTTGTTCTCACTGATCCCATGCGTGTTCACGTTTTTCCTTAAGCCTATATATCTGTTTTCCCAATGCTGCCAAGCATATTGCTCAACGTTTTCACTATGTCTCAAATCCTTTCTGCTTAAGGCTGATTTCACCTTTTCCTGTCTATGGTCTCCGTATTTAAATCACTTATATATTATCGAGGAGCAGTAATACGGCTTGAGGTGAAGAAAGGGCGGTCGAAAAGGAGGAAGCTTCTTTTGATGGGGGAGCAGCGCCTTTAAAGCAAAAGAGCTGCCAGCTGAGATAAGGGATAGGCATGAATAAATGTTTTGCAGGATAAAATATTGTTCTCTAAAGACGTTTTATGCTGTCAGTCCTCTGGCGTCCTTGTTTTTCTTTCAACGGCCGCTTTAGCCAGAGTCTCTCCAAGCCTCTTCAACTCAGACAAGTCTTTTTCAAACGGTGATCCTCTCTCTCTGAGACCCCAGACAACGCCTCCAGCAGCCTTCTCCATTTTGAAAGCTGGGAAAATCCTTTCTATGCTTAACAGCGCTGAGTCGCTTGAACTGCCGCCGCATGTGAATGCTGCTGCCGGTTTCCCTGAAACCTTTTCCCTTATGCTCCAAGCCCTGTCGAAGAAATCCTTCAACAATCCCGCCATGTAGCCGAAATAGTTGGGTGAGCCGAATACTACAGCGTCGCACGATATAAGGTCTTCAACAGTAGCGTAGTCCACGCGTTTCAGCTCAGCAGTGGCGCCTTCAACCTTTTCCACGCCTTGAGCAACCGCCTTAGCTAAGGCTTCAACGTTCCCTCCTCGAGAATAGTAAAGTATTAAGACTCTAACCATGTTCCCAAACCTCCTGCGTCAACCCTGCAATCCTAATAAAAATATTTTACTGTGAAAGCGTTTAAACTATACTTTTTGATTCCAGAACTGGTGGAAATAAAGGTTAAAAAGGCGGTTGAAGAAGTCTTTTCTCATGGAGGACTTCCAGTTTCAATGTCCCACTAGAATCGTTTTCGGCAGGGGTGTTGAAAACCTGGTTGGAGAAGAGGTGAAGAAATACAGCGATAAGGTTCTTTTTCACTATGGTGGTGGAAGCATAAAGAGAATAGGTCTCTACGACAGGGTTGTCGAATCTTTGAAGAGTGCTGGCGTCAGGTTTATCGAGCTTCCGGGTGTTAAGCCTAATCCTCGTTTAAGCCTTGTTAGAAAGGGAATAGAGGTCTGTAGGAGTAATGGTGTAGATTTCATACTGGCGGTTGGAGGCGGAAGCGTCATAGACTCTGCTAAAGCCATAAGCGTAGGCGTTCCCTATAGAGGTGACGTGTGGGATTTCTATGTTGACAGGGCTGAGCCAGCGGAGGCTCTGCCCGTCGGGGTAGTTTTAACTATACCTGGGGCGGGGAGTGAGGCGAGCAGCAGCTCAGTTGTCACGAACGAGGAGGATTGGCGTAAGCTTTCGCTCACAACCGAGCTCCTACGCCCCAGGTTCGCGTTGATGAATCCCGAGGTTACTTTTTCAGTACCGCCCTACTATACTGCTTGCGGAGCAGCTGATATAATGGCTCACGTCATGGAGCGGTATTTCACTAACGTGCGGCACGCAGACCTGACAGACAGGCTTTGCGAAGCAACTTTAAAAACCGTGATCAGGAATGTTCCAATAGCGTTAAGCGAGCCTGACAACTATGATGCTCGAGCTGAAATAATGTGGGCTAGCACTGTTGCGCACAACGATCTTCTGGGGACAGGCCGGATAGGAGACTGGGCTACGCACATAATAGAGCATGAGCTCAGCGGCCTATACGACGTGCCGCATGGGGCTGGGCTGGCCGTATTGTTTCCAAGCTGGATGAGACACGTGTATAAGCACCGCTTAGACATATTCGTGCAGTTCGCCGTTAGAGTCTGGAACGTTGAACCCGACTTCCAGGATCCTGAGAAAACTGTGCTCGAAGGCATAGAGAGGCTGAAAGCCTTCTTCAGGCGGATAGGGCTTCCGACAACTCTAAGGGAACTCGGTGTTCGCGACGACAGGCTTGAGGAGATGGCGCTCAGATGCACTAATTCAGGAGCCTCGAGAATAGGGAGCTTCGTGAAGCTGGGCAAGGACGACGTCCTGAGTATTCTGAGAAATGCTAGGGAATAACTCCGGCTAACGCTTCTTCCTCAGGAGACCGTTCGCTCTATCGATGGGATCCTGGTATTTTGAAATAGTCCCGTTGAGAACATCCCTGTACCTTACGGCTGCACGGAGCTTAGCAGACTCGTATATGGCTTCCGCTATTGCTTTCGCCCTCATCCCGTCCTCGCCATCAACCTCAGGCCTTCTTCTTTTCTGAACAGCCTCAAGAAAATCGTAGCACTCCAGTGTAATCCCGTCTGTAAAACCATGTGGGAAAAGCCTGTTCCTCCCCTCTTCACCTATGCTTTTTAGGAATTCTTCTCTAAGCTCAAGCATGGTGCGCTGAGCCCCATCCTTAAGAATGAGCACAGCATTGTCGAAAGGACCGTGGAAGACATCACCCGAGTCGAGAAGACACCCTTCAGACCCATAGTAAACAACCTTCGTAAAAGAGTGGCCAGGCGCAGCCATAGTCCAGCTCCATGTTCCGACGAGACCGTTTTCGAAGCTTATTAGCGCAACCCAGCTGTCCTCCACCTCGCTGTAAAAGGTTTCCCCCTGCTTATCGTGAGGCCATTTTTCAAACTGTCCTACGAAAGCGTAAACCCTGTCCACCTCCCCGAAGAAATACCTCATCGAATCGCAGAAATGTGCTCCACTATCCATAGCCAAGCCTCCCCCGCTCAGGTTCCTCTCGACTCTCCAATGCCACTTCTTGGGCTTCAAGGGATCGTTCCAAGAAGCGTGAATCGCGTAGAACATTCTGGGCTTGCCGATCAGCCTGGCCTCGTTAATCAGCCAGTGCATAGTCCGCTGGTTCAATCCGCGGCGTATGTTCTCCGCCGTCGCGACAATCCTCCCATGCTTTCTTCCAGCAGCTATTATCGTCTTGCTTGCCCTCAATGTTACTCCGAGGGGTTTCTCAACCATCACATCCGCCCCAGACCTGATGCACTCTACTGCAACCTTATGGTGTTCAGAATGCGGCGTACATATGTCGACGGCCCTCGGCTTAGCCTTCCTCAACATTTCCCTGGTGTCGAGGAAGACAGGGGGCCTGTAGCCGAGGAGCTTCTCCGCCTCGTCCGCAAAAGATTCAGCAGCCTCCTTTGAAACATCGTTTAAGGCGACAAGCCTGAGTTTCTCAGGCTCCTTCTCACTGATCCTTGCATAAGCCATCAAGTGTCCACGGGCTATTCCTCCGCAACCAGCTATCGCGAGTTTAACCGTCCCATCTCCTCCCATAGTGGCTCTCCTGCTTAACACGCCTTAAAAAACATATGTTTTCAAAATCACTGGAGATGCTTTTCTAGTTGGGACGCTGCCTCCCTGTTAAAGGTTAAGCCTTTTTCAAGACGCGCGTCCAAGCTTTTCAGCACCCCGTTTCCCTGTAGAACGTGGTTTTCCCAGGCTCAAACCGCTTTTTGCATGGCGGCGCCCTGTTGGGCTTCAGGCGGCCTTTTCAACAGGGCTTTATAAACGGGCGTAACCTTAATATTTACCCTTTTAGCGAATGAGCACACTGCAGACAGGGGTCAAGGAATAAGAAATGAGCACGATAATGTTTAGAGAGGTGGATTCGCTCGGCAGGGAGTATGAGGAGGCTCTTAAGAATGTTGAAACCGGTAAGAACGTTAAGACCGGCGGGGCTCTCGTCACTTTCCCGGATAAGGAGAGGAAAGTCTGTGAGCTTTCAGCAACCTACATGGTGAAGCTGGGCAGGTTCTCCAAGGAGCAGAGAGTAGTAGTTACTCTCACGTTTAATAAGGATAGTAATGGGGTTTACGTGGCGAACATGGATGACTCTGTGTTCCACGTGGTTCAGGAGGAGAAGGGAGGCCTGAAAGAGGTTTGGAGTGGAAGGCTTAGGGAAGCGATGGATAAACTGGGGGACGTTGCCAGGATTCACGTAAACGTGATGTCGAACCTCTCCAGCAAGTCTTCATCCTGATTGAAACATTAATGGCTGCAGCGAGTGGAAGCTTAGCCTCCTTCAATTAGAGTCTGGAAGGTTTACGGTTTTAAGATTTAAATTTCTGCACGCGGGTTTTAATTCATGCAACACTATAATCTGATTATAATTGTTCTTGACAGCTTCAGACAGGACCATATGAGCTATTACAATAAGGGTAAGAAAGTCTTTAGAAACATCGCCGCCTGCAGGACGCCGAGCCTCGACAGGATTGCGGGGGAAAGCGTGGTTTTCGAAAACGCGTATCCCGCTGGGCTCCCGACAATACCGGTTAGGACAGAGCTCATGACGGGCCATTTTACTCTCCCCTACAAGCCATGGTCCCCAATGTACCCGACTGAAATAACCATGGCAGAGATCCTTAAGCAGCATGGCTACGTAACCGGAATCGTGTCAGACACCTACCATCTTTTCAAGCCCGGTATGAATTTTCACAAGGGTTTCGACTCTTTTATCTGGATAAGGGGGCAGGAGTATGACGCGTATAACTCCGGCCAGCCAGCTGAGAGAAGAGTTGCAAACTATGTTAATAAAAACTACACTTCACAGTGGCTGAGGCTTGTTGAAAAATATTTGGCGAATGTTGAAGCAGCCATGGATAGCGAGGAAGACTGTTTCCCCGCAAAAGTCTTCAAGGAGGCGTCGAGATGGCTCAGGATGAACCGTTCACACGAGAAAGTCTTCCTGTGGGTTGACTGTTTCGATCCTCACGAGCCCTGGGATCCCCCGCGCGCTTTCGACAAGTATACGGATCCCGGCTACTCCGGGCCGAGGCTTATCCTCCCAATGGGCGGGGAAGCCCGGGGCTGGGCGAGTGAGGAGGAGATAGACTTCATAAGAGGGCTTTACGCCGGTGAGGCGAGCCTCGTCGACCACTGGCTCGGCTTCTTCTACAATACGCTTGAGGAGCTGGGATACTTGGAAAACTCTGTAATCCTGGTTTTAGCCGACCATGGTCACCCGCTGGCTGACCACGGTAAGTTTCTGAAGGGTGGGGACAGGCTTTACAACGAGCTTCTGAAAGTCCCCTTCATGATAAGGCTCCCGGACGGGGGCGATGGGCTGTTTAGAAAAGCAGTAGTACAGTTTCCAGATGTGCTGCCGACCCTGCTCGACCTACTGGGGTTTGGGAACGAGACCCACTCGATGCATGGGAAGAGTTTCCTCCACATTGTTAAGGGAGATTCCGATAAGCACCGGAGCTACGCTGTCTCAGGGTATAACGAGGCTGTAGACAGGTGTATAAGGGACTCTGAATGGAGCTGTGTTTTAAGGCCTGAAGGGCAGCCGGACGAGCTGTATAACCTGCTGGAGGACCCGGGGGAGACTAAAAACCTTGTTGACGAGGAGCCGGGGGAGGCTAAAAGACTCGCCTCAGCCTTCGGACTGTACTTCAAGAAGAGTAGTGTTAAGCTTGTAAAAGGCCTACAGGGTAAATACGAGCTCTCCTAGTTTTCGAAGCAGTCTATGAAACCTGTTCTCTAAAACCCCTTATCTTCTTAAAGCATTCTTCCTCATCGTCACAGTCTGCAACAAGCTTTTCAAACGGGCAGACATCGTTCCTCATCCTGTTTAGGATTTCAGGAACAAGTTTATCATACTCGACGCTTATACTCTTCTCTTTCAAAGCTTCTAAACCCCTCCTGCTTACTACTTCAGCATACACTTCAGCAATATTAGCACGCCGGCAGAGCATTGCCGCTGCCCTGCCAACAACCCTGTCGGCAACCGCCGCCCCTGATAACTCTACACCATGGTTTTCAATAGCTTCAACAAGCCCCAGGACGCCGTATTTCCTAGTCGCATGGACAAACGCTCCTTGCTTAACTATAACTAGGCTGAAACCACCGTTTTTCAAAATCCTCTTAGCCGTCTCCAAGCCATTCATTTTCTCGCAGCCGTATTGTGTCTTTCAAGAGTGATATAAGCCTGTTGTTCTGTCGTGGCCTCATACTGGGAACGATTCCTGCAGCGTCTTTCTTAGTAAAATTTTTAAGGCTTGCATCATACGCACGGCTTATGAAGTATAGGCGATTCGGGAAACTGGACTGGCAGGTGTCCGCCCTAGGCTTCGGATGCATGAGGCTCCCCATAGTAGGCAGCGACCATTCTAAGGTTGATGAGCCTGAGGCCATCAGGATGATAAGGTACGCTATAGACCATGGTGTCAACTATGTTGACACAGCGTACCCGTATCACGGGGGGAATGGTGAGATCGTCGTCGGCAAGGCTTTAAAAGATGGCTACAGGGAGAGGATTAGGCTCGCAACCAAGATGCCTATCTGGAATATTAATTCTAAGGAGGATATGGACAGGATCTTCGAGGAGCAGCTTAAGAAGCTTCAGACGGAATACGTGGATTTCTACCTTCTCCACGCCCTGAATAAAAACACTTGGCTTAAGATTAAAAACATGAATGTTTTCGACTGGGCTGAAAGGGTTGTTTCCGAGGATAGGATAAAGTATCTTGGTTTCAGCTTTCACGATGACTTCGAGGTTTTCAAGGAGATTATAGACGCGTATGACAAGTGGACCCTCTGCCAAATACAGTATAACTATGAGAATGAGGATGTTCAAGCCGGGACAAGAGGTTTGAAATACGCTGCTGGTAAAGGGCTTGCCGTGGTTATAATGGAGCCTCTTTTAGGAGGGGCTTTAGCCAATCCGCCTCCCGCTGTGAAGCAGATCTGGGATGAGGCTGGTAAGGATCCTGTGGAAATGGCGCTACAGTGGCTTTGGAACAAGCCTGAGGTCTCAGTGGTCCTAAGCGGCATGAGCACGATGGAGCAGGTTAAGCGAAACATTGAGTTTGCCTCAAGATCGGGTGTTGGGCTGCTTACTGACGAGGACCTTAAGCTTATAGCTAGGGTACATGTGAAGTACAGGGAGCTCCGCCCGATTCCCTGCACGAGATGCGGCTACTGCATGCCGTGTCCGAACGGCGTTGATATCCCTGAGAACTTTGAGGTTTACAATCATGGTGTAGCGTATAACACGATTGGCGCAGCCAGATGGGCTTACAACAATAATATTCCTGTTGAGAGGCGGGCGAGCGCATGCGTGGGATGCAGGACCTGCGAGGAGAAGTGTCCCCAGAAGATTAAGATCAGCGAATGGATGCAGAGGATCGATAAGGAATTAAGATTCCAGCCGCCTGGAACGTGACGCTTTAAAACCTGAATCCGGCGTCCCGGTGCAGTTTATATATTGCCTAGGGTTTTCAATACTGCGATATGTTTAGGGATGAGGTGGAGGTTTGGAGTCCCAAGGATTCTGAGAAAATTACTGGTTTTCTGAGACGCGTATCCCCAGGTTTCGCCGAGAACGCCCAAGCCAGGGCTTGGGTTGAACCTGGCGACAGGATCCTTCTTCAAATAGCGTTCGTGAAAGAGGGTGTTGCAGCCAGGGTGCTTGAAACGTTTGTCGTTAAGGATGATGGTGGTAACATCATCCGGGTTGAGCCTCCTGAGGCGGCTGGTAAACCGGAGGAGAGCCGGCTGGAAAGCGATTCCCCGAATCCCTGTTTAAAAACCCTTGAGGATCGCCTCAGGATTCTCAACTGGCATCATAGTAATTCTCTGGCTGCGGTTGCTAAGAGGCTGGTGGGCCTTGAGGTTTTTTCCATACTTCCTTCTCAAGAGGTTGACTGGGCGAGTAGTGTTTTCAACCAGGTTTTCCCTGAGTCTCCTTTAACCCTCAGGCCCTACGGGTATTTTGATAAGGAGACAGGAGAATACGTTATAACTCGGCCAGACACGCCTACGCCCTGGATAAACTATCTCGGCCAAGGAGGCTACGGCGGAATAATATCTAACACTGCTGGAGGGTTCTCGTTCGACCGCGACCCCCGTAACCGTCGGGTTACAAGGTACCGATACAACGCTATTCCACTGGACCAGCCTGGGCACTATATTTATCTTAGGGATGAGGAAACCGGGGAGTTTTGGAGCCCGACTTGGCAGCCTGTTAAGAAAAGCCTTGAATGGTATGAGTGTAGGCATGGCGCAGGCTATACTCGTATAAGCAGCAGGCGTAACGGGGTTGAAGCCTCGGTACTCTTCTTCGTCCCGCCTAATCCCCCCTACGTGGAGTGTCCTGTCGAGCTCCACGTGCTACGCTTAAAAAACACTAGCGCCAGCGTTAAGAGTCTGAGCATATGGTCCTACGAGGAGCTGTCATACTGGGATGCTATCGTTGACACGACTAACCTGGATTGGGGTCAGCAAATAGTTTCAAGCTCCTACAGGAATGGTGTTATCGTCACGGGGGTTCAGTTTAGACCTACTAGAACGTTCTTCGCAAGCAGCCTCGCCCCAGACGGTTACGATACTAGCCGCGAGGTTTTCGTAGGGAGCTACGACGACCTCTCCAGGCCGCAGGCGGTTGTAAGCGGCAAGCCGGGTTACAGTATTGCTTCACGCGGCAACAATATTGCTTCCCTCAGACATTTTCTGGAGCTGAAGCCCGGGGAGGAGAAGACAATAGTCTACGTGCTTGGGGTGACTGATAAGCCGAGTCTAATACCTGAAACCGTTGAACACTACAGAGTCGTAGAAAACGTTGAGAAGGCGTTTCAAGAGCTTGGAGAAAACTGGGGTGAATACCTTGGGAAACTAACTGTTGAAACACCGGATGAGGAGATGAACGCTATGATAAACCTCTGGAACGCTGTTCAGTGCCGTGCAAACCTCTACTGGTCAAGGTTCGTCTCCCTGTACGATACTGGTTTGGGAAGAGGCATGGGGACGCGTGACTCTGCTCAAGACACCTTGGGCACCGTGCATAATGATCCTCAGCATGCGCGCAGGGTTCTGAAAATGCTTTGGAAGCTACAGTTTAAAGATGGGCACACCTGGCACCAGGTTTTCCCCCTCACCGGCGAGGGGGGGCCTGGGCATGCTGCAGAATCCCCTGAGAAACCCCAGTGGTTTAGCGACGACCACCTTTGGCTCATCTTAGCGACCTGCAGCTATCTCCGTGAGACGGGTGACTTCACACTCCTGGATGAGAAGCTTCCCTACCAGGATAGTGACGTGGAGGAGACTGTTTCGGAACACGTGGAGAGGGCGGTAGGCTTCACCTGCAGGAAAAGAGGGTTCCACGGCCTGCCGCTGATCGGCTTCGCAGACTGGGATGACACTATGAACCTTGACCATGGTTCTGAGAAGGCTGAAAGCGTCTGGACGGGGATGCTTTTCTGCAGGGTTATGCTCGACCTTGCGGAGCTTTGCAAGAAGCTTGGGCGCGTGGAGAAGATGATGGAGTTTGAAAAGCTTCACAGGGAGATGGCTGAAACGATAAACCGGGTTTCATGGGATGGTGAATGGTATGCTAGGGCTTACGACGACGAGGGCAGGCCTGTCGGAGTTAAGGGTGAGAAGTATCACTGGATAAGTCTTATTCCGCAGGCTTGGTCGGCTATTGCTGAGCTCGGCGAAGAAGAGAGGTCGAGGAAAGCCTTGGAGAGTGCACGCCGGTTTTTAAACACGCCTTTGGGATTAAGGCTGATGAGAGACCCGTTTAACAGCAGTAAGACGGATGAGGATTCCGTGGATGTTGAGAGCCTGAGGCGTTTCGGCGGAACAGCAACATACCCGCCTGGTCTTAAGGAGAATGGTGGAATATTCAACCATGCTAACACTTGGGCTATTGTTGCAGCCGCCAAGCTCGGGCTTGGAGACCTCGCCTACCAGTTTTACCGCCAGATAATGCCGCTTAGACGTAGAGATATGGATGCTCTTAAGACTGAGCCCTACGTGTATTCCCAGAATCTGGCTGCTCCGGAGCATCCTGAGTATGGGTGTGCAAGAAACTCTTGGCTCACCGGCACAGCCTCATGGGTTTACGTGGCTGCGACACAATGGATTCTCGGCATACGCCCCACCTTCGAAGGGTTGAAAATATCTCCCTGCATACCGGGATCCTGGAGTGGCTTCAACGCCCGAAGAGTCTTCAGAGGAGTGACGTACAATATTTTCGTTAAACGTGTTGGAAAGGGCAGCAAGCTTTCGCTCAAGGTGAATGGTAAGAATGTTCCCGGCGAAGTGGTTCCCCTTCCAACCGAGGATGTGGCGAGCGTGGAAGTAGAGGTCGCGCTCGGAGGGCAATAGTGCCGGTGTACTCGGAGCCCAGCCTGTTTCAGCAAAGTTTAAATTAAAATTTAAATGGTTCAAACCGGGAAAAGATGAGGAGGTTTCTTAAGCTCCCCACGGATCCAATCGATGTTAGCCCGGATAAAAAGATTAGTCAGCTGACTGATGAAATGCTGTTCACAGGCTTTCAGGGTAGGAAGGTTGCTGAGGTTGTTCAAGTATGGTCGAGAATGCTTAAGGAAAGGAATATCGTAATATGGTTCGGCTTGGCCGGCGCCATGGTTCCAGCCGGGATGAGGAGACTAATCTCATACTTGATTGAAAGGAGAATGATCGACGTGGTTGTCTCGACTGGCGCAAACCTTTACCACGATCTCTTTGAAGCCCTAGGCGGGAAGCATTATGTTGGAACCCACCTGATAGATGATGTTAAGCTGAGGAGGGAGAGGGTTGACAGGATTTACGACGTTTTCGCGGACGAGAACAAGTTCTACGAGACCGATCTCTGGATCGAAAAGGTTTTCGCTAGGACGCTTAGGGACGATTACCCCTATTCCTCTCGTGAATTACTCCATCTTCTCGGGAAGCTTTTAAGCAAGCATGCTAAGGATAAAGACTCTATTCTTGTAAGCGCCTACAGGAGCGGCGTACCAATATTCTGCCCCGCATTTGGAGACAGCTCCCTGGGTTTCTCAATAATGTTCTCTAACAGGAGGGAGAGGGTTGCAAGCGTGAACGGGAAGAAGGTTGTGCTTAAGAGGAAGAGGATAATTGTCGACTATCTTAAGGATGTTGACGAGAGCTCTAGAATAACTGAGAAGGCGAGGCAGACCGGGGTGATATACATAGGGGGAGGCGTGCCCAAGAATTTTATTCAGCAAACCGCTGTGATAGCGAGTTACCAGACTAGGCACGATAGAAGCCATAGTTATGCGATACAGGTCTCCACGGACATGCCGCAGTGGGGAGGCTTATCGGGATGCACATTCGAGGAGGGCCAAAGCTGGGGGAAAATCGGGTTCCGAGCTCAGAGAGTGCAGTGCTACGCTGACGCCACCATAGTGCTTCCACTCATCGTTCATTCTTTAAGCGAAAAGTTCAAGAGGCTTAGAAGAGACGTCCCAATGTTCGAATGGAAGGATAGTGATTTGAAGATAACTTATGAGAGGATGAAGCTTTAGACATTAGATAATAGCCTCCCCCCTCTCGGTTAGGGAATAATACTCCCTCTTCCTACCCATGACCCTCCTAGACTCCTCCCTCCTAACATACCCTTTTTCAACAAGGTTGGAAAGATGCTGGTAGACCGTTGGAATCCTGACTTTCATACCGTATTTCTCCCTGAGCCCCCTCCAAACCTCATACCCATACATGTTTTTTTCAGACAGCAGCCTAAGGATCGCTGTCTTAGTGGGGCCCAGTCTAACACCTCCGCTCAACTCCTCTATCAACACGCCTAGGCTGGACTTTCTGAAGGCTATTTCCTTCATAACCCTCGGATCCTTGAGGCCACTTCCCGTGACGACGCAAACCACCCTGACGTCCCTACTTAAGCCCCCGCTTTTAACCAGCTTAATCAAGCCGGCTAGGGAAAGGCTTCCAGCCGGCTCTGCAAGTATGCCTTCCTTCTCAGCCAGTAGACTCAGGGCTTCGAAAATCTCTTTCTCGCTGACGGATACTGCGAGCCCACCTGTCTGTCTTATTGCACTTAGGGCAGCGTTTCCAAACCTGGGGTTGGCCACGTTTAAGTCGAATATCCTGCTTCTCGGCTCAGCTTCAGCCTCAACAGTGTCTAAGCCTCTTTCGAAAGCCTTTACTATGGGTTTACAGTCCTCCGGCTGGACTCCGACTATTCCTATACTGCGCTTAACGACGCCGAGCTCCCTTAGCTCTCTCAGCGTCTTGAAGGTTGCGTAGGCGAGGCCTCCCTCTCCCATCGGGAGAATAACGTATTCTGGTTGCCTCCCGCTGAGCTGAAGCAGTATTTCAAGCATTATTGTTTTCTTAGCCTCGTTTATCAAGGGGTCGTGCTCCACGGCTACGATAGCCCCTTTAATGCTACGCTTCCCAAAGGAGTTGACCACGCTGACTTCTGCACCGTATATTATCATCTGGTAGAGCTTTCCAAGGTCTATCGTGGGCTTTACTTGAACATGCGTCTTTAAACCTGCTTTAGAGGAGTATGCGGCCAGCGAGGCGCCAAGGTTCCCGGTTGAATAAGTGGAAATCCTCCCGTACCCGAGACTCAGGGCGACGGATACGAATAGGGCTGAACTCCTGTCTAAGTAGGAGCCCGTTGGTTCAACCGTCTCATCCTTAATCCAAAGCTCTTCAACCCCGATGCTTTTCTCAATCCTCATCCCGTGCTGGAGCATTGTGTTTCCCTCTCCGAGAGAGACTCTGAACTTTCTCTCGACAGCCGGCAGTA
>Ga0078972_1011359_pt1 | contig 16013 bp, 11 predicted proteins | sample YelNatPaOPGAMG01_FD_67568 | JGI IMG/M metagenome (GOLD analysis project Ga0078972, IMG submission 67568) | Hot spring thermophilic microbial communities from Obsidian Pool, Yellowstone National Park, USA - OP-RAMG-01 (SPADES assembly) (version 2) | ecosystem: Environmental > Aquatic > Thermal...
GCCGAAGCAATCTCATTTGTTATCGGTCATTTCAGGGATTACTTCGTCGTTTGGTTTTTCACAAGAACAGATGGGATTGCTTCGCCCGCCTTCGGCGGGCTCGCAATGACAGAAGGAGTAAGGCGGGCTCAATGACAGAAGGAGTAAGACGGGCTCAATGACAGAAGAAGTAAGGCGGGCTCAATGACTTTTAGTATGAATAATCCGGGCTAAATCCCCTTTATTCTCCCTTTACAAAAGGTGGATATAAAATTGTGGTTGCCCAATTTCCGCCGAAGGCGGATCTGCCTCAGGCATGACATTGGGCATTATCCGATAAATCGGACAACTACATTTATCTTTCCGTATAGGAATTTCTTCAAATTCCTATACTTCTATGCCATTTATTCTTTTTGGGCTTGTGGTTGCTTGATTTATCAGGTCAGTTATTCTATTTTCAATAAATCGGGAAACTACGGTTATTTTTCGTTATGCCTAAATGACTCTTAAGAAAACTTACCTTTCGCCATCAGGAAATTCTTCCTTGAAATTCCTTAAATTATGGCTTAAAGTCAAAAGGTATTGAGATATTCTGCTCAAATGGTTCACCGTCCCTTGTTGCGGGTTTGAATTCCCATTGTCTTGCCGCATTCAGCGCTGCCTCCTCACAGGCTGGATTGCCGAAACTGGAGATTATCGTTGCCGCCTTAACCTTTCCATCTGTGCCCACGACAACCCTCACCACAATTCTTCCTGTAGCACCGATTGCCTTTGCTGATTCCGGATATTTGGGCGTAACCTGTTTTATCGGAATCGGTTTGGTAATAACCGCAGGCTTCGGAGGCGGCGGAGTTGGAGGGGCTTCTTCAACCTTGGGAGGAGCAACAACGGTTGTCTCTTTCTTTGCTGCCGCTTCTAATAACTTCTCGGGCGCGATAACCGGTGCTGGCTTGGGGGCTTCAGGTTTTACTTCTGGTTTTGGTTTCTCAACCGTTGGAGCAGGAGTAGGTTGAACTGCAACTGCCACAGAAACCCGTCTTTCTGATTCTGGTATCCAATAGGTATATGCACTGGCAAGTCTTATTCCCTGTTCAACTCCTTTTATCCTTTTGTAACAACCTGAAATTTCGTTTGGAACAACAAGAAATGTGTAGGGTTGGTCTTCATAGATAATTCTCTGGAACTCGTTCCAGATTTCTTTCGCCTTTGAACGATTCAGCATCGTCACCCCAACTTCAATAAGGGAATCAATGGTGCTGTTTTTGTATCCGGAAAAGTTGTATCTTCCTTTGTTGGGGTCTGAATGCCAGTAAAGGGCAGGGTCAATCTTATCTCCCACACTCCAGCCCATAATAAAGCCATCATATTTTTTGTTTACGAGGGCGGTAATGAATGAATTTGCATCCAGAGTCTGGCCATTAACCTTTATTCCGATTTGAGATAAATTCTCAGTTATGTTTTTAAGAATCTGAACGCGCTCCTGACTCTCAATATTGGTAATTATCAGTAATACTAAATCTTTTCCGTTTTTATCCAGAATATTGTTCCGATTTCGGTCCTCAAATCCCTTTTTCCTTAAAATTTCTTTTGCCTTTTGTGGATTATATTCTATAGGAGTGATGCTCTCGTTGTATGCCCAGGAAGATGGTGGTATGGGTCCGAGAGAAATTTTCCCCATTCCTGAAAATACGGTATTGAGGATTTTTGATTTATCAATTGTCATACTCAACGCCCGTCGAAACTCCTTATCCCTTAGATATTCATTATTCAGGTTCCAGCCGATATAGGTGTATGTATTCCCCGGGTATGTAGATATGGAAATATTTTTATTGCCCGACAATTTATTTGCCTCCTCGGGTGTCAGATTTAATACCAGGTCAAGGTTTCCCTGTTCAAAATCATTGACCATTGCCGTCAAATCACTATAATATTTCACATAAATTTCATCAAGTGGAGGTCTACCCCGATAGTAATCTTCATTGGCAATGAGAATTAAACCGACACCGGGAACCCATTCTTTAACTTTATAAGGACCATTGCCCACTATTTTCTTAGTTCCAAAATCAGAACCTGATTTTTCATAAATATGTTTGGGCACGGGCATTATATCCGAATCGGTCAAAAGGTCGGCATAGACCTGAGTAAAGGTAAACTTAATCGCATATTTATTTATAAGTTCAACCTTCTTGATGAAGCGGAGTGTGTTTATAAGAGGATAATTGGTCTTGGGGTCGCGCATCTTTTCAAATGTGAAAAGCACATCTTCAGCAGTGACGGGTTCGCCATCCCACCATTTTACATCTTTGCGCAGATAATAGGTAATTGCCGTGAGGTCTTCGGAAAATTCCCAGGAGGAAGCAAGTTCCGGTTTCATCTTTCCGGTTTCCGAGTCAATGCGATGGAGTTTCAAAAATAAAAGGTCAAGAATCTCGCTTGAACCAAAGACCGAAGGTTGGAGTGGGGAAATAACACCCGGTAGGTCAGTTGTGCCGATGACCATCTTTCCACCCTTTTCACCCTTTAAAGGTTCTTCCTTACGGGCACAACCAAGAATAACAAAAGAAGCAATGATGAGAATCAGAGATAATTTTTTCATCTTACCCCCTTGTTTGATCTTTTTCTCAATCAATTGGAGGCGGCGGGAATCGAACCCGCGTCCGGAATGCTTCAATGAGGAGGACTACATACTTATTCCCTTTATTAGTCTCCTCTAATCCTCACCAAGGGACAGGTGGATTAGAGCGAGCCTCTAAAGTCCAATGCCAATCCCTGAGGCGGAGATTGACAAGGTTTAGCCCTTTATGACGCCTGTTCCCGAGTCGGGCTAAAACCCGGGCAGACGGACTGCCTCAGTTTAGGCAGCCAGTGCGTATCCTGTATTTGCAGGATGTTTTTTTCTCATGGTCGGATTTACGAGGTGACCAGGACCCTCGGTATGCCCTCACTCATCTCATTCACCCCGTCAAAGCCCTTCGCCCCCCTTTTAGCTTTTAAGACATTATAAACAAATTTTGCTAAATGTCAAGTCCTATTATCATCCAGCAGTTTTGAAGAGCGAATTTCAAATTCTTTTGTTTTTTAGGAAAGAGGCTGCTTTTGATAATAAAATTTTATAAGGAATTTGTTAAAAAGACAGAGGATTTTCTTCAAACAGAATCAAGACGAATCTGAATGCGAGCAGATAAGAGTTTCTCAATTTCACCAGGCACAAAGAAATCGGTCCTTAACTCCTCCAAAAGCCGCTTGGCAATCGCACGAATACAACCTAAGAGTTTCCTTAAATTTTCATCCAATAAACTCCCCGTTCCAACGTAACCGACCCCCACCATTTGCCAAAAACCACACAATTCTCCGCCGTAACATGAAAATTGGTAAGCCAAAGCCAACGCGTCTTTTTACGCTCACCTTTCCCGGTCACCACACACTCTAAAACATTAACCCGAATTATTCATACTGTTTTTGGTAAATTTCGTTCAAATGCAATCCTGAAGCGGATTTGCACCATTTTTCAAGCGCAAAATTTTTTGACACTCTGCTTTTTTTGGCTCATAATGAATTATTGATAAATTGTCGTTGTCTGATCCTGATTTTTCATCAGGATAGGCTTATCAGACTCCCGAAGAAAATTTACTTCCACTTCGTAAGTGGAGGTAAGGTTAAAAAAACATAGCCAAAAAGTTATGAAATTTCATAGACTTTTCACCTCCACTTACGAAGTGGAGGATTGGGCAACCACATTTATCTATCAGATGATATGGTTAGATAGAAATTAGTTAATCTGTTTTCTTGTTCAACATTTCAACTTGAGCCGTTTTTTTCTTTGGACCGCTCACCTTACGCCTCTCAGTTACATTTCCTTTGTCAGTAGCAAGTAGAGAGTAGAAAGGATTTTAATTCTTTTTTTGCTACTTGTTACTCTCTACTTTTTCTACTAAAAAGAAGGGTAAGGTGAGGGAATACACTGTTTTTTTCTTTTTGTCATTGCGAGTTCTTTTCTCCCTTGTCATTGCGAGGCAACGAAGTTGCCGAAGCAATCTCATCCGTTTTTTTCTCTGTCATTGCGGAGGTTTTCCCTCCTCTTGTCATTGCGAGGAGCGAGATTTCTCACCTGTCATTGCGAGTCCTCGCCCGTTATCAATGGGCGGGACGAAGCAATCCGACAAAGTCGTTGCGAGCGATAGCGAAGCAATCTCTTGAGATTCTTCGTCCGCCTTCGGCGGACTCAGAATGACACTTCGTCGGATTGCCACGCCCTCGCCTTTGGCTCGGGCTCGCAATGACTTTTAATAATTGTCTCATAAATAATTTGACGTCATAATCACAACAAGATACATCAGGGGGATGCCCCCTGAAACCCCCGTAGTCGCTTTGCCTTAAGTTGTGCAACTATCTTTTGCATAACGCTTACCCCCTGATGTATCTTGTCCTTTCTTTTCTATTTTCTATAATGAAAAATTTCATTGTCAAATGTTTTGCCCTGAAAGCCTGCCCCTCACCTTCATCCTCTCCCCGTTAAAGCAGGGAGAGGGTAAGGGTGAGGGGTTCAGATGTATCCTCTCCCGACGAGATTCTGTATGACACTCCATGCTACCCTGTCCCTTTTTATAAGGCGGTTGGATTAAGGACCTGTTCTGAACTTATTTTGGAGATTAAAGGAGGTCAGGAATTTGTTAATTTACTTTTGAGATAGCCTATAGTATGAATAATCCGGGATAAAAGTGAGAAAAATTTTGATTCTTCAGAACTGATCATCCAGATAAAATTTTTATCATCTCATAAATTCTTTTTTCTATTGGTTTCTTTTTTGAGTAAACTTCCCTAAATGGGGTATATACAATTTTCTTATCAATTTCACCAATCATACAATTGAAAATATTTTTTTTAATCGCCCTTATTGCTTCATAACCCAACTTTGACGCAAGGATACGGTCATTCGCCGTAGGAGGCCCGCCCCTCTGAATATAACCAAGAACTGCAACCCGATAATCCTCCCTGGTTAATTTCTTCACCTGCTGGGCAATTTTTAAGGCATTACCTGCCTCATCACCCTCTGCAGTGATGATAATGTTAGACCTCTTACCCTTTTTTATATTCTCTTTTATAGTTCTCGCAATTTCGGTAATATTGGTGGGTGTCTCAGGAATAACAATGTCTTCGGCACCACCGGCCAGGCCCACGGCAAGGGTAATAAAACCTGCAAGTCTTCCCATTACCTCAATAAAAAATACCCTTTCCAGTGAAGACGCGGTGTCCCTTATCCGGTCTACCGCCTCCATCGCGGAATTCACTGCGGTATCAAAACCGATTGTGAAGTCTGTTCCATAAAGGTCATTGTCAATTGTTCCCGGCAGACCAATCATCTTCACATCAAAACCTTTACTGAACTCATCAGCCCCGCGCATTGTGCCATCACCACCAATTACAATAACCACATCAATTTTATTTTTTACAACCATTTCCTTTGCCTTTTTCATTCCGGAGGTTTTTTCAAATTCATCACTCCGGGCGGTGCCGAGGATTGTTCCTCCGCGTTGAATGATATTTGCCACCGAACTGTGATTTAAGGGTATGAAGTCACCGTTGAGCAGTCCCTGAAAACCATGTCTAATACCAATGACTTCAAAGTTATTGAATAATGCGGTCCGCACAATAGCCCTGATTGCCGCATTCATTCCCGGTGCATCACCACCACTCGTTAATACACCTATCCGTCTAATCATACAAGTAATTATAATCAATATTGATAACAAGTCAATGAAATACTGCAGGGAACTATTTTTGTTTTCAAATAACTGATTTTGAAAGTATGTTCAAGTATAGGAATTTGAAAAATGGCTTCGGTCGCTTCGCTCCCTTGCCTAACCTGCGGTTAGAGCACTATACTTAATAATGAAATTTTTCATTATAGAAAAGAAAGGAGAACATCATCAGGGGTTTCACCCCTGAAACCCCGCCCCTCACCTTAATCCTCTCCCCGTTAAAACGGGGAGAGGGCAGGGGTGAGGGGGAATTTTATCTGTTTTTAATCTGCCTTTATCCGTTTGAATCCAAGATATAGGAATTATTGAAATTCCAATACAGAAAGATAAATGTAGTTGTCCGATTTATCGGACAATGCCCAATGAAATGGGCAACTACAATTTTATATCCCTTTTGGTAAGGTGGATTTAAGAGGTTTCAGGGGAAGAATTCCCCTGAAGTATGTTTCTGAAACAAGTTCAGAACAGGTTTTGATGAAAATCGGAATTTCAATAATTCGGAGTCAAACGAATAAAGAAGGTCCCAATCAGTTATCGCTAAATTCGGGACAGATTAAGTATCTCAGATTTTATGCATTTAATAGTTGACAATTTATCTTTTTTTGCTATGCTATAAGTATAAAAGGAGAAGGTATGGATTGGGGATTAAAGAACAGATTATCAAGAATTATAAAACCAGCAACCGGTAGAACCGTTATGCTGGCGGTTGACCATGGTTATTTCCTTGGCCCGACAAGCGGGCTTGAAGTTCCAGGAAAAACCATAAAACCTTTATTGAGATTTGCCGACTCTCTGATGCTCACCAGAGGGGTATTAAGAACTTCGGTTCCTGCGGATTTTGATATTCCGATTGTATTAAGGGTTTCGGGTGGTACGAGTATTTTGAGCAAAGACCTATCCAACGAAGGGATTACTACTTCTATAAAAGAGGCAATAAGATTGAATGCCTGTGCTGTGGCATTGTCAATTTTTGTTGGTTCCGAGCATGAAAAGGAAACACTTCTTGCCTTATCTGAACTTGTAAATCAGGCTGAAGAATATGGGATTGCAGTCCTTGCTGTGACCGCAGTGGGCAGGGAGATGGAGCGGGATGCAAAGTATTTGAGTCTCTGCTGTCGGATTGCAGCCGAACTCGGTGCCCACTTTGTGAAGACCTACTATTGTGAGGACTTTGAGCGGGTCGTTGAAACCTGTCCGGTGCCGATTGTGATTGCCGGAGGTAAGAAGGTTCCGGAGAGGGAAGCCCTCCAACTTGCATATAACGCAGTTCAAAAAGGTGCCGTGGGTGTTGATATGGGAAGGAATATCTTTCAGTCTGAAGACCCGGTGGCAATGATAAAGGCCGTCAGGGCAATCGTTCACAAAAATGCATCGGTGGATGAGGCCTATGAGATATATAAGACGAAGTGAGGCGGATTGAGACACAGACAAAACTATTATTTCGCCATAAATCCGAAATCCCAACTTCTGAACAAATTGGAGCATTGGAATTTTGAATTTAGATATTGTTTAGGATTTAGAAATTAGCATTTGATGAGTGTTGTTCTATGCGTGTAGCAGTTTACTACAATAACAATGATATAAGAATAGAAGAAAGACCAATTCCTGAAATTAATGATAACGAACTTCTCGTAAAGGTCATTGCCAGTGGCATCTGTGGTAGTGATGTAATGGAATGGTATAGGATAAAGAGTGCACCAAGGGTTTTAGGCCATGAGATTGCCGGTGAAATTGTAAAGGCGGGTAAGAACATAAAAAATTTTAATGTTGAAGACAGGGTCTTTGTATCACACCATGTTCCCTGCAATGAGTGCCGATACTGTAAGAAGGGCTATCATACAGTCTGTGAGACCCTGAAGAAGACAAACTTTGACCCGGGTGGTTTTGCTCAGTATTTGCGGGTTCCTGAGATAAATGTAAAATTTGGAACATTTTTATTGCCTGATGAAGTCTCTTATGAACAGGGAACATTCATTGAACCATTGGGTTGTGTGATTCGTGGTCAGAGATTTGCCGGTGTAAAAAAAGACGATACAGTTCTGGTGATTGGTTCAGGAATTGCCGGGATTTTGCATATAAAACTTTTAAAGGCAAAAGGAATTGAAAAAATCTTTGCCACGGACATCAATGAATATCGTTTAGATTTTGCCCGGAAGTGTGGGGCAGAGGCAATTAGTGCGTCTGATGATGTGCCAAAGATAGTGAAAGAATTAAATAATGGTCGTCTTGCCGATCTCGTGATTGTCAATACTACAGCACTCAGTGCCTTTGAACAGGCATTTGCCTCCGTTGACCGGGCAGGGACATTACTATTATTTGCCCCTACCGCACCAGAGGTTCGTATTCCATTACCTCTTTTTGACCTCTATTTTAAGGGGGTAAAGATAGTATTCTCTTATGCAGCTGTAAAAGAGGATATTTTGGAGGCAATTGAGATTTTAAAAGATAAAAAGATAGATGTCCTTGATATGATAACCCATCGTTTTTCTCTCGGTGAAATTCAAAAAGGGTTTGAACTCGTTGAAAAGGCTGATAAATCTCTTAAAATTATTATTGAACCACAAAAAGTTTAACTGGGAGTAATAAATTCGTCAAAATAACACAAGAAATGTGATGCTGAGTCCGGCGTAGGGGAAAAGTAGAGGGCTAGCAAAAACTATTGAAAAATCGTATGATTTTAGGTCAAAAGTTGAAAAGTAGGGGGCTGTCCCCAGTGGCATGATCAAAGACCCTGATGATGTTCAAATAAAGTGGAGGGCAATTAATCGCCCTCCACTTTATGTTTTTATCCAATTTCATTCACAGGTCAGGTTGCTTCCCAATTGCTTCAGGTAATTATTCATCCGCTCTTTTATTGATGGTCTATTGTGCCTTTTCGCACCGCTTAGTTTGACAACCGGTGTTCCGACATAGAAGTAAACGCCATCTCCATAACCTACGCCATTAAGAAACCCTGGTATTGTGCCGGTCATATTGCCCTGCGCGCCGGGTTCAGGTCGTGGACCAGAAAAAGGTTCTACAATAAACCAGACTGAATAATATGCAGCATTAGGGACATTGAATAGACTTGAGTCAATTGTGTATGTCGTGTCGATATTGCATCCGTAAGTGGAATAATAATCAAGGTAATTACCTGAACTGTCGTATGCCGAAATATCCAAATCGTATTCGTAGAGACTTGCACCCTGCGCCTTTGTCCAGGTAACAATAACATTTTGACCAAGCGGTAGTGTATCATCCTCTGATGGCTCTGTTATTGAAGTTCCTTCTGGTATAGTAATTGTCCCTTCGCATGAACCAATATCTGAATTGAGCCTTATCGTGTAATTAGTTTGGGTGGAGAGATAGAGTTCGTTCTCAAAAAATAAATAGCAGGGAAACACATATTCATAAGGAAAGGTGTCAGAATTGGTATCCCATCTTATTGTAATCTGAGATTGTGCAGTATCAGCAGTTGGGTCAGAGCATAACACAGCACTTTGCCCGAAGTCAGATAACCAGCATAGAAAGATGGTTCCAGTTTCGGTAACAATTGTATCGTGAACAGTAATGGTATCATAGACCGTGGTCGTGTCATGGACAGTTTTCGTGCAGCCACCATTGAAGGTGAACGAGGACAAAAGGCACATTAAGGAAAAGAGTGTTATTGGTGAGAAAAGGTATAGGAGTTTTTTTAGCATTTTACCTCCTTTGGTTTTAAGTGCCTTTTTATAATATCAATTATATATAAAATCACACCGATGTCAATGCTAAACAAATCTTTTAATTTTTTGTCTAAATTTTGTATGAGATACGATAGATTTACACAAAAGGCACAAGAGGCACTCGCAACTGCCCAGGAAATTCTTGATGAATATAATCATCAGGAACTGGATACCGAACATATATTTTTAGCCTTAGTGAGACAGGAAGATGGTCTGGTGCCCAAAATTTTAAGAAAAATGGATATAATGCCGGATGTTATTCAGCGCCGACTGGAGTCCGCCCTGGAGATAAAGCCAAAGGTTTATGGTGGTGCTACTGCACAGATTTACATTACCCCCCGCACAAAGAAACTGTTGTCCCTTGCCCAGAACGAGGCACAGAGAATGAATGATGAGTATGTAGGAACCGAGCATCTATTTTTATCAATTGCTGAGGAACGGGAAGGCGAAACCGGTAAAATTCTCAGAGAGTTCGGTATCACAAAGGAGAGGATTTATCAAGTGCTGCAGATAATCAGGGGTGCGCAGAGGGTGACTGACCAGGATGCCGAAAGCAAATATATGGCATTGGAAAGGTATGCCCGGGATATTACTGCCCTGGCAAAACAGGGAAAACTTGACCCGGTGATCGGCAGGGAACAGGAGATAAAGAGGGTTATTCAGGTTCTTTCCAGAAGGACAAAGAATAATCCTGTATTGATTGGTGATGCGGGCGTTGGTAAGACTGCAATTGTTGAAGGACTTGCCCAGAAGATTGTAGAAAAGAATGTGCCCGAAATTTTAAAGGATAAAAGAATCTTAGCGCTTGATATGGGAGCACTCGTTGCTGGTTCAAAATTCCGCGGTGAATTTGAGGAAAGATTAAAGGCGGTAATGGATGAGATAAGAAAAGGTAAGGGTGAGATTATATTGTTTATAGATGAATTGCATACCATTGTTGGGGCCGGTGCAGCCGAAGGTGCAATTGATGCCTCAAATATGTTGAAGCCTGCCCTTGCCCGGGGTGAACTTCAGTGCATTGGTGCGACAACCCTTGATGAATATCGCAAACATATAGAAAAGGATGCAGCCCTGGAAAGACGATTTGCGCCGGTGTATGTGAGTGAGCCATCAATTGAAGATACAATAAAGATTCTGCAGGGTTTAAAAAATCGCTATGAATCCCACCACGGGGTAATCATTGATGATTCCGCAATTGAAGCCGCCGCAAAACTTTCAGCCCGCTACCTTACCGAAAGATTCTTGCCTGACAAGGCAATTGACCTCATTGACGAAGCCTGTGCAAGGGCAAGGATTGAGATATATTCAATGCCCAATGAACTGAAAGAGATGGAAAAGCGACTTGAGCAGTTGAACGAGGAGGGCAGACAGGCGGTAGAAATGCGCAATTATGAGCGTGCAGCTGAATTAAGGGATGAGACTGAAAAATTGCAGAAGGAATATCGGAAGAAGAAAACTGAATGGATGAAACAGCGGGGGATTGATGACAAAGTGACCGAGGATGATATTGCCCAGATTATTTCAGCCTGGACCGGGATCCCTGTATCAAGGATGCTGGAATCAGAGATGAGTAAACTTTTAAAGATGGAAGAGAGAATCCACGAGAGGCTTGTCAATCAAAATGATGCGGTAGTCGCGGTGAGTGATGCAATAAGGAGGGCAAGGGCTGGGCTTAAAGACCCGAAGAGGCCAATTGGTTCATTTATCTTTTTGGGTCCAACTGGTGTGGGCAAGACTGAACTTGCAAAATCTTTAGCCGAATTTTTATTTGACACCGAGGATGCAATGGTAAGGATTGATATGACTGAATATCAGGAAAAGCATACTGTATCAAGACTAATTGGTGCACCACCAGGCTATGTGGGATATGAAGAAGGTGGTCAACTGACCGAGGCGGTAAGGCGCCGACCGTATCGGGTGATTCTTTTTGATGAATTTGAAAAGGCACATCCTGATGTCTTCAACATTTTACTACAAATTCTTGATGATGGAAGATTGACCGATGGTCAGGGAAGGACTGTAGATTTTAAAAATACAATTGTCATAATGACCTCTAATTTGGGGAGTGAAATAATTGTGGAGAATTTAAAAAATGGCAAATATGATTATGAGAAGACAAAAGAGGAAGTTTATCGGGTGCTGGAGCGGAGTGTAAAGCCTGAATTTTTAAATAGAATTGATGAAGTGATTGTATTCAAGCCTCTGGGTTTTGAGGAGATAAAGGGAATTGTTGAGCGGGAATTGAAAAAGGTCACAAAGAATGTATCAGAGTTTGGATACAGGATTGAGTTCAGTGAAAAGGTAAAAGATTATCTTGCCCATGAGGGGTTTGACCCAGTATACGGGGCAAGACCGCTTCGTCGGGCAATCCAGCGTCTGATTGAAAATCCCCTTTCCAGGAAAATTATTGCCGGGGAATTCAAAAAAAATGGCAGGATAAATGTAGATGTTGAAAAAGGTGAGATAACATTCAAACCCATTGCCTAAATTTTGTTCTCTGAACTCATCGCCGTTTATTTCCTCTGTGAGTAGCGGTAATAGTTAAGTTTTTCCTAATTTTCCACCTACCCGGTCACCCTGAATCATGCCCTGAACTCGTTTCACGGGTTATTTCAGGGTCTAATAAAAAACGAATAGATGCGGAAATAGAGACCCTGAACTTGATTCCGGGTAAGGTTCCGCATGACAGAAAAGAACTTTCTTCTACGATTAAATTACTAATAATTGTCTCATAAATAATTTGACATCATAATTATAAAACATAGTAAAATATTTTGACCCTGAGGTATGTTCTTCTTTATCCTGGCGGGTTTTTCTCTTTTGTGTCATTGCGAGGAATCCTGAATGGGGTGAAAGGAACTCCGAAGCAATCTCAATGAGATTCTTCGTCCAGAATTTTATTTTTAAACGCCTCGGGGGTAATTTTTCTTCCGGCAAGGTTATTGAATACTGCATAGAAGAATTGGACAAGCCCGGGATTTGAGATTTCTGAGAGCCTTGCAATCCGCCGGCAAATATTGGAGATGGAATAAAATTCTTTCTTTAATTGATAATACCCATCTATTAATTCTTCCACACTCATATTCTTTGGTTTGAAAACGACTGTAGAATGATTATATTTACTCCAGTCTTCGGTAATGAGTCGCCCTTCATTTTTTAATCGGTGATAAAGTCTGGTCCCCGGATATGGGGTAAGAATATTGAAAGTTGCGGTTGTTATTTTTGTTTCATAAAGAAAATTCAGGGTCTGGTCAAAAATTTCCTTTGTATCATCATCAAGACCAAATACAAAAGAGGGATGAAAAAGAATACCCGCATCCTGAATTTTTTTTACTGCGTCCTTAGTTTCTTGAAGTGTCTTTAAGGCTTTACTGAAATGGGATGAAGATTTTGGAGAGACTGACTCCACACCAATAAAGAGTCCACGACAGCCCGATTTATGGCACAATTTTAATAATTCCGGGTCTCTGGCAATGCTGATTGTGCTTTGACCTCCCCATTCAATCTTTAGCGGAATAAGGGCGTTGAATAATTCCTTTGCATATTTTGTGTCGCCAACAACATTATCATCAAGATTTAAAAAAATCTTTGCCCCGGAGTTTTCAATATCTTTTATCACAAATGGAATTGGCAGATGTCTTATTTTTTTACCAAAGATGTCACTAACCGAGCAGAATTCACAATTATACGGGCACCCTCTGGTCGTGAAAAACCCGGGCCATTTGTAGCCAAGAATAACCGGTTCAAGATTCAAATCCCTTCTTGGAAGGACAGATTTACTCATATCAAAAGGTCCGGGACGATAAATTTTCTCAAGGCGGCTGTTTTTAAAATCTTCAATGACCTTTCCCCAGATTCCTTCAGCCTCTCCAATAACAACCGAATCGCCATATTTCAGCGCCTCATCGGGCAAGACCGAGGTATGTATTCCACCAAAGACAACTCTGGTTCCCTTTTCCCTTAAGATTTTTGCCAGTTTATAACCCCTTATTGCATTTGCAGTCATTATTGAAATACCCGCCAGGTCGTAATGCTCTTTAAAGTCTATATCATTAACCTGTTCGTCAACTACAGTGAGGTCTACATCTGAGGGAGTTAATGCAGCAAGAATATGAAGGGCAAGTTGTGGAATCTTTAAACCGATCGGTGGTTTCTTTTCCGAGGCGCGGGGCGAGACAAGTAATAATTTCATATTTCTATTATAGCCCTATTCTAATGAATGTCAATACAAGAAAATTGCATACTGGAAAAATGCTATAATTTTGCTGCAGTTTTGGGTTTGAGCGAAATTTAATAACTTAAATTTTTACCCCTTTTTATACACTAGGTCCAAATAGTTGAGAATTTTGTATAACTTTTTTTCAAGCACAACCGTCGTCTCCCACGAAAAATCTGTTTTAGCGTCCTTAAGATAAACCTTATATCCCCTCTTCAACTTTTCTAACAGCTCCAAAGCAGATAAATCAAAGTTCTTAAGATGATACTCAAGTAAGGATAAAAGCGCATAAGAAAGATAACACACCTTTACATGACCCTCAATATGTTCCTTCAACCATACCCTCACAGGCCTTAAAGAAAGAATACCCTTAAGCTTCTTAAAAGCCCGATCCACTATCTCCTTCTCATAATACTTCCTCACCACTTCATCCGGCGAAAACATAGTGTTATGATAAATAAATGAATAGCCAACATATCGGGCCTCCTCATCACTACCCTTCCGCTCATAAACCAGCTCCCGCCGCACAGACTCTAAATGAGGATTATAGACCACAATCAAATCACCCCCTAAATAACTAAACCATTTAATATAAACAGAAGTATTCTTTAACTTCACACGATTGTTGATACTGTAAATCTCCTCCCGAGAAATCTTTTCCAAAAACCGCCTCTTTAGATACGGCGTCCGCTTAAGACCACTAATTACCCTCATCTTAGCCCTCAAAATATCCTTAATATTCTCCTCTGAACCCATTCCCCGATCAATAATTAAACTCTTAAATCCACGCTCCTGTAAACGCACAGACAAATCCTTAAAAATCATTAAATTAGAAACATTCCCTGGATAAATCTGCATCATAATCGGAAAACCATAACACTCAGTCACTCCCAACCCAATCTGAATAAGATGCCGATACTTTCCATCCTTACCACGCCGCAACTTCCCATCCAATGAGTTACCCTCAAAATAAGTATCCGTAACATCAATTATTGCCGATGACTCACTCCGCTCATATCCTTTCAGACGAGAATAAATCTCCGCCTCCAATTGAGAAAAATCCCTCTCGCTGAGTTCACTCAAGGTCTCATATAATTTTGAAGTAGAAATTTCCCCAAGACCCAAAAGCGCAGGAATCTCCGTATGATAAAACCACTCTTCAAGTTTTCTTATGCTCGGTCTCTCTAACAAATGGGAATAAACAAACGCTAAAATCAACTTTCCTTGCTCACCCAATAATCTCTCTAAATCAAGCATTCTCGCAAGCTTATGAATTACTAAAACATCGGCATACTGCTTTACTGCTTTAACCTGCACCTCATCGGTTCTTACCCGTCTTATTATCTTCCCCTTAATTTCTTTCCCAATATATTTAATTACGCGTTGAATTACTTTTCCATTCACCCATTTATTTTCTACCAGTGCCAAATAAATATTTTTGCCCTTTTTAATTTTTCTTATAAAGCTCATAGTGTATAAATTATACACTAAAAAAGAAAAAAGTCAATAGAGAAGTGTTGAAAAATCATTGTTTTATACCTAGTGAGAAAATTTGGTTAAAATTTAGGTAATAAGAATAGATAGACAATTCGGGGTAGAAGATTTTAATTTATAATTTATTGATAGATAATTACTATGCAGGTTTGTTTACATTTTGTTTGCTACAACTTTTGATTCTACCTTCGCAACTATGTTATTTAGTTTTTCATTTAAAACCTGGCTTATTTCCTCACCAATATTGCCCTTTTTATCTATGACTATTCCGAAAATTCTAACTTTTTCAGGCAATTTCAGTTTTAGTTGCCGACCCAGTTCAAGGGCAGTGGCAAGACTCATACTATGAAGATAAGAAAAAGTTTTTAAACCATTAAAATCCTCAGGTTTAAATTCTATCACACTTCCCACAGGTATTTCAGGTTTTACAATGCTATCAATTACGACAACCCTCTCATAACCTTCAATCGCCTCAAGAAAATCTATTCCGGTGAAAGCACCGGTTTTTATCTCCCAGTCTGGAAGTTTCTTTTTTAATCTCTGGGCAATGATTATCCCTAATGCATCATTACCACAATATTCATTCCCGATACCCAAGAGCAATTTTTTCATATATAAAGAAATTACTGTTCTATTTTGAACCTTTAATATACAAATCCAGTTTTCATTCAATTATTTAAAACCGCGTAAGTCAAAAACTTAACCTACGCGGTAATTAGATACAAACAAGGGAAAGACTGATTAATTCTTTATCGTCCGGATAATCTCGCCTTTATTATTGTGGATATTTATCTCAATCGGCACCTGACCAGGAAGGTTATGAGTCGCACAGGCAAAGCAGGGGTCATAGGCCCTGAACGC
>Ga0078972_1011360_pt1 | contig 16012 bp, 16 predicted proteins | sample YelNatPaOPGAMG01_FD_67568 | JGI IMG/M metagenome (GOLD analysis project Ga0078972, IMG submission 67568) | Hot spring thermophilic microbial communities from Obsidian Pool, Yellowstone National Park, USA - OP-RAMG-01 (SPADES assembly) (version 2) | ecosystem: Environmental > Aquatic > Thermal...
TCAAAAGTTTATCTGGTCTACTACAAAGATGGGAAAAAAAGATTAACAGAAATACCCAAGAAAGTTGAAGTACTGACAGAAAAACTCAAACTTAACTTATTCCCTAAAGATTTGCGGAGTTTGGGTTGGAAAAGGGGGAGAATGAAAAGAGGATTTGGAAAAAGGGGGAAGGTGGAAAGAGGATTTGGAAAAGGGGAAAAATTGAAGGGAATGAAATTTTGATGATGAGTTTCTCAACTATTGTAAAGAAGATACAAAATTGCTTTTTGCACGTGGAGACGATTTTCTGCCTGCTGCCAGACGACTGAATTTTTGCCATCAATAATCTCATCTGTTACTTCCTGACCCCTGTGTGCTGGAAGGCAGTGCATAAATAAGAAATCAGGCGGAGCATTTTTCACCAGTTTCTCATTAACCTGATATGGTCTAAAAATTTCTTCTCTTACCTGCTTTTCTGATTCATCTCCCATACTCACCCAGGTATCTGTGTAAATCACATCTGATTCAGAGATAAAGGCATATGGGTCTTCACTGATTTTCAGTAGTGATGGGTTTTTCATTGATTCAATAATTTTTTTACTCACAGTATACTTCGCAGGGCAGGAAACATTTATTCTTACACCAAGAATGTCTGCACCAAAAATTAAGGTATTACAAACATTATTTGCATCTCCAATGTAAGTAATCACAACATCTTTAAGATTTTTTTTCTTTTCCCATATTGTAAAAAAATCAGCAAGAATCTGGCAGGGATGAGAAAAATCAGTGAGAGCATTAATAACAGGAGAATCAATATACTGAGCAAATGTCTCAACTTCTGATTGTTCATAGGTTCGTATCACAAGCCCACCCAGATAAAGATTAAGTGTTTTTGCTGTATCCTGGATTGTTTCTCCTCTTGAAATTTGCAATTTTGAGGCATCAAGAAAGACCGGATTCCCACCAAGTTCAATAATGGCAACCTCAAAAGAAACCCTTGTTCTACTTGACGGCTTTCTGAATAAAAGTCCTATGCATTTTTTGTTTAATACATCCTGATGGATAATTCCTTTTTTTCTCTCAAACTTAAATAATTTTGCCTTTTCAAAAATCCTGTAAATTTCGGTTTCATTTAAATCCCTGATATCAAGAAGGTCTCGTTTTTGTTTCATTATGATGCAAATTCCTCTTTTAATGAAGTGGAAATAATTTTAAGCCCTTTCTTCAGTAATGATTTCTTTATGCCAAGCGGAGGCATGATCCTGACAACTGTATCATGGGTACAATTAAGAAGGAGTCCATTTCTTCTGCATCTTTCAACAAAACTCTTGCCGCTGACATTCAATTCCATCCCTAACATAAATCCAATACCCCTGATTTCTTTGATCACAGAAAATTTTTTTTGCAATTTTCTTAATTCAGGAATAAACCACTGAGAAAGAGTATTTACATTTTCAAGAAGATTCTGTTTTTCTATTGTATTCATCACAGCAAGTGCTGCGCTGCATGCAGGAGGATTACCACCAAAGGTTGATGCGTGCGTACCAGGAACCATCAAATCCGCAATGCTCCTTTTCGCCACCATTGCACCTATGGGGAATCCTCCACCAAGTGTTTTCGCAAGCGTCATAATGTCAGGTGTAACACCATAGTGTTGAAATGCAAACCAGTGTCCTGTTCTGCCCATTCCTGTCTGAACCTCGTCAAACACAAGCAACAAATCATTTTCATCGCAAAACTTCCTAAGAGCAACAAGATATTCTCTATCTGCGACATTAATCCCGCCTTCACCCTGAACCGGCTCAATTATTACTGCAACCGTCTTTTCATCTACACATGATTTCAGGGAATCAATACTGTTAAATTCTGCATAAGCAAACCCATCAGGCAGTGGAGCAAATGGTGCTGAATATTTTTCCTGCCCTGTCATTGTCACTGTTGCTAATGTCCTGCCATGAAATGAATTTTTCATTGAAATAATTTTATATCTACCTGTTTTTGAACCATATAATCGACACAGTTTAATCGCTGCTTCATTTGCTTCAGCACCACTATTGCAGAAAAAAACTTTTCCATCAAATGAGATCTCTATCAATTTTTTCGCACATACTGCCTGAACATCAATGTAATAATTATTTGCGACATGCATCAATGTCTTTACCTGCCTGATAATGGCTTTTACAACATCATCCGGACAATGCCCGAGCCCGCTTACTGCCCACCCAGGGAAAAAATCAAGATATTTTTTCCCATTAATATCCCACAACCATGGTCCTCTACCTCTAACAAAAACAAAATCTTCTTTACTATAGCAACCGATTACATAATCACGGTAATACTGTTTGATTGTTGCTTCATCCATTTTTTTCCTCGCTCAAAATGATTTCTGTTCCAGCACCCTGTTCAGTGAAAACTTCAAGAATAAGGGAATGCGGAATGTTTCCACTGATAATATGAACCTTTTTTACTCCACCCTTCAAACTTGCAATTGCTCCACGAACCTTTGGAATCATACCACCCTGAATAACCCCTTCCTTAATAAGGTTTTCTGCCTGAGATGCAGTAATAATTGATAACAGGGTATCAGGATTATCAATGTTCCTCATAACTCCCCTGACACTTGTAATGAAAATAAGTTTTTCTGCTCCCATTGCGCGGGCAACAGCAGAAGAAACTGAATCACCGTTAATATTATATTTTTGTCCATCTTCAGATATTCCTATGGGAGAAAAAACAACAACACCTTTTTCAAGAAATGAATTTATCACATCTGTATTAACTTTTTCTACCTGCCCGACAAATCCAAGGTCAATAATTTCATCCCCTTTCTGCCAGTGAATTTTTCTTGCAATCAAATGTCCCTGGTCCTCTTTTATGGCAAGTGCTTCAGTATTAAACTCATCTCTCAATGTTTTAACAATCTCATCCCTGTTTGCCCCAAGAAGTTCCACAACAATTTCTAAAACATCAGCGTCAGTAACCCTTAAACCTTCAATAAACTTTACCTTTTTCCCTCTTTTTTCTATTTCCTCTGTAATCGTTGGACCAGCACCGCATACAACAATGGTTTTTATTCCTACTGCATTGAGAAACGCAATATCGTGAAGGATATTTTTCTTTGATTCTGGTAACCTGAGTATGGCTCCGCCAATTTTCACAACAAACACCCTGCCCTTATATTGCTGAATGTATGGAAGCGCCTCAACAAGAACTTCTGCCTTTTGAAAAAAATTACTGTTCACCTTATCAGCTCCTTTTTTGAAAACTTCAAGAACAATATTCTATCACATTTTTGAAAAATTGATACCCAAAAGAGAAAACATCATCAGTTTCATTTCTATGCCAGTCAGGTTCATGAATTTTCAATAGTGCCCTCTCAGGATGTGGCATCATTCCAACAATTAGCCCCTTTTCATCACAAATACCAGCAATTCCTGCGATTGAACCATTGGGATTATAAGGATAATCGGCAATTTCACCTGCTGCATTTACATATCTTAAAACAATTTGGCTATTGTTCTCAATTTTTTTAAGTACCCTATCATTTTTCACCACAAACTTTCCTTCAGCGTGAGCCACAGGAAATCTGATAATTTCAGGAAGATTTTTGAAAAATGGAGAAATTGATTGCTCAACCCTGAGATATACCCATCGATCTTCAAATCTTCCCGAATCATTCCATACTAAACTTGCAACATACTGATCTTTGAATGGAAGCAGTCCTGCCTTCACAAGAACCTGAAAACCATTGCATATGCCAATAATTGGCCTTTTCTTTTCCCTGAAAAGAGTGATTTCATCCTTTGCCTTCAATATCAATTCATTGGCTAAAACCTTACCTGCACCAAGGTCATCTCCATAGGAAAATCCACCTGGAATTATGAGAACATCAAAATCAAGTAGTTTTACCTTTCCCTCTGTTATCCGTGAAATATGAATTCTTGATGGCTTTGCGCCTGCAAGTTTACATGCCCATTCTGTCTCTAAATCACAGTTTGTTCCACCTGTTCTGAGAATAAGAACTTTTACCATGAGAGTACTCCGCACCATGTCTTTTTCATTAATTCACCGTCAATTTCCAGTAAATTTTTTCCTTTATAGAAAATTTTCAACCGAAAATCAGGTGTCACCCTACCAATTCTTCTGCACGGTAAGTTTTTAAAAATTTTCTCAAATTTATCTATGTGCGCCTGGTCAACCTCAACAATAAATCTTCCCTGACTTTCGCTGAATAACAGAACAACTGGCTCATCTGTTCTTTCAGCAACATTTTCAAGATATATTTCAGCTCCGTAACCACTCCCTATCATCATTTCTGAAATTGCAACAGCCATTCCACCCTCAGAACAATCATGACATGACTTCACAAGCCCCTGCTTTATCGCACGATGTAAATTTTTCATTATTTTAAGAGTCAGTTCGGGTTCAGGTACAGGACATTGTCCTGCTTCAAAATTCAGTAAATTAAACAACCGTGAACCACCCAGATGCCTTCGTGTTTCTCCAAGGATATAAATGTGATTGCCTGACTCTTTTAAGTCGGAACTTGTGGTTTCCCTTACATCATCAATCACACTGATTGCTGATATAAGGAGAGTTCCAGGAATTGATACAATTGAACCATCTTCTTTTGTATAGAAATTGTTCAAACTATCCTTGCCAGAAATAAACGGTACTTTATAGGCGAGTGCAAAGTCCCTGCATCCCTGAACACATTTAACAAGTTTTCCAAGCTCTACAGGATCATCACATTTGCCCCAGCAAAAATTATCAAGGACTGCTGTTTTTTCAGGGTCTCCTCCACATGCAACAATATTTCTCATTGCTTCATCAATACAACAACCTGCCATCAGATACGGATCCACCTTTCCATACCATGGATTAATACCACAGGCAACAACAATACCACGATAACTTCCATACACAGGAGCAATAACAACTGCATCAGATGGTCCTTTTCCATCAATACCTGAAAATGGTTTAACAATGGTATGCGATTGAACCTCGTGGTCATACTGTCTGACAACAATTTCCTTTGAGGCAATTACAGGGTCTGCAAGTAATTGTAACAATACTTCCTCAACATTTATATTTTCAGGAATAATATCTGCCATTTTCCTTTCTTCATAATATGCTTTTTGAACAGGTAATTCTGCTTTCTGAAAAAGCCACCTTAAATCAAGTTCACCAACAATATCATTTTGATGGTAAATTTTTATTTTCTTTGTTGAAGTAAATTTTCCAATGCAGGCATACTCAACATCTTCATCTTCAAGAACTTTTTTTAGCTGCTCAAATTTTTCAGATGGTACTGCAAGAACCATTCTTTCCTGTGATTCAGAAACCCATATTTCCCATGGTTTTAAATCCCGATACTTTAATGGAACATTTTCAAGATGTACTTCTGCTCCACAGTGTTGAGCAAGTTCTCCCACAGCAGATGAAAGACCACCTGCTCCACAATCAGTAATTGCTGAATACAGTTTTCTGTCTCTGGCAATCATCAGTGCATCAAGGACCTTCTTTTCTATGATTGGATTTCCAATCTGTACAACACTGGTAGGAATATCCTTTTCCAAACTTGCAGAAGAAAATGTTGCCCCATGAATTCCATCCCTTCCGGTTTTCCCTCCAATGACAACAATAAGATGTCCTGGTTCAACCTTTTTTTCGACTGCCCATTGGGGCATAATTCCAACAGTGCCGCAATAAACAAGGATATTGTATAAATACCCGGGGTCAAAAAGAATGGCTCCGTTTGCAGTGGGTATTCCCATTCTGTTTCCGTAGTCCCTTACGCCAGAAACAACTCCCTTGAACAATCGTTTCGGATGAAAAATACCTGGATCAAGATTTTCATGCGGAAAATCAAGTGTACCAAAACAAAACACATCAGTATTAAGAATTGGTTTTGCACCAAGTCCTGCACCAAGAATATCTCTAATCACTCCACCAATCCCTGTTCCTGCTCCACCGTATGGTTCAAGGGCTGATGGATGATTATGTGTTTCTACTTTGAAACACACGCAATTAGTATCATCAAACTTGATAATTCCAGCATTGTCCTTGAAAACAGAAACGCACCAGTTTTTCTTTAAGTTTTCTGTTACCTGTCGAATCATTGAAAACATTGAAGGAATTATGTGAGTCACTGGTTTTGCGGTTTGACCGTTTACTTCTGTAAATTCAATTTTACTTTTGAATAGTTTATGAAAGCAGTGTTCAGACCATGTCTGAGCAATCATTTCGAGTTCAAGGTCTGTTGGATTCCTTCCAATTTTCAAAAAATACTTCTGGATTCTTTTCATCTCATCAAGGGTAAGAGACAGTAATCCTTTTTTACTGATTTCAAGCAATTTTTCATCGTCACCTGTACAGATTTCAATAATTTCTGCTCGTGCCATATTAAATCCCCTTAATGATATAATCGTGTATTAATGTATTTGCGAGAATTTTCTCGCTGATTTGCCTGATCATATCCTTTTTGATATTATTGCCGGAAAAAACATATTTTTTACCGCATCTAATCTTCACATCATTTTTAATACCAAGGTCTTTTATTGCTTTAATAGCAGTCATTGCAACAGGGTCAGTAACCTGTTTTTTATACCACACTTCAACGCATGGCTTTTTTTCATCTTTCTTATTATTATATTTATAAATTTTCGCATTGTGGGCAACATGGTCAAGGAGAATATTTTTTGTAATTTGTTTGACAAGCTGTAAGGATACGTCTCCGTATACATTGTAAACATCGTATACAAAAACCTTTTCAAAATTATCAAACCCGAGTTCTTTGATTGAGTTTAAAATCTCGTTTCCGAAAGCATCAAACAAATTTTCTTTCAGCCCGATTTCAATAATATAAGATTTTTCTAAGTTTTCCATTTTTATAGCATTTTACAAGGATTTCAGGTATTTCTATAATCAGAACCAGCTATCCAGTTAAAATTTCGTAAATCTTCCAGTATTTTTGCCTGGTATTCTCAACAACATCATCAGGCAATTCTGGAACAGGTGGTTGCTTGTTCCATCCTATCCTTTCAAGATAATCTCTTACATATTGCTTATCAAGACTGTTCTGTGGTTGCCCTATCTGATAATTTTCTTTTTCCCAGAATCTTGAAGAGTCAGGTGTTAAAATTTCATCAATCAAAATGATTTTCCCACTAATTATTCCAAACTCAAATTTTGTATCAGCAATGATAATTCCCTTTTTTTCTGCAAATTCGCTTGCCTGATTGTAAAGCATAATTGAAGCATCCCTTAGATATTCAGCAATATTTTTCCCGACAATTTCAACCATTTCATCAAAACTGATATTCCTGTCGTGTATACCCTTTTCTTCCTTTGTTGCAGGAGTAAAAATCGGCTGTGGCAGTTTTTCGCTCTCCTTTAAACCAGAAGGTAATTTCACACCACAGATAGAGCCAGTAGAAATATATTCTTTCCATCCACTTCCAGCAAGGTATCCCCGCACAACACATTCAATGGGGATCTTTCTGGTTTTTCTCGCAATTACGCTTCTGCCTTCAAGGACATTGCGAAATGGATGAAGATTTCTCGGGAAGGATTCAAAATCAACTGTATCAAGATGATTTTCGCAAACATTTTTAAGTTTTTCAAACCAGAAAAGAGAAAGTTTATTTAAAATGATACCTTTTTCAGGAATTGGTGTCGGGAAAACAAAGTCAAAAGCAGAAATCCTGTCAGTGGTCACGATCAAAATCCTTTCAGAATCAATTTCAAACAATTCCCTGACCTTCCCTGAATAAATTTTTTGAACAGGCAATACTACATCAAATACTGGTTTCATATATTACCTCACTGGTTCATCCAGTTCCATTTTTTACTTTCCTCTGCCTGATACCAGTCACCAGTATCCGAGAGAAAATGATAGACATTATTTAATGCCTCAAGATGCTTTTTTTCTTCTTCGATAATCCATTTTAAAAAGTCCTTTTCTTTGTCCTCTTTTGATTGATTTAAAAAATTCTGATAGGCAGAGATAGATTGTTTTTCCATGTCCATTGCAAGAATATATCCTGAAAGATCACCTGGTTCCTTTTTTAATTCAGTTTTTTCTGCGTTTTCCCAGAACTCTTTCAAATTTGATTCAATGTCACCAACGTCTTTTAGAAGAAGATTCTCATGGGTTGATAAACTGTACATCCTGTCAAACAACCATGCGTGCTGGACTTCCTGCTGTGCAAGATTGTAAAACAATTCCTTGCCAAGGATACTGGTTGTTTTTGATGCGAGAGAAAGATAGAGATTTGTGCCCTTTGTCTCAAATTCAATTGCAAACTCCCTTATTGATTTGTTTTCCATTTTTTCCTCCATTGTTTGAAATAATCAATGAAGCCCTTATGCCACGGATGAAGTTTGACTGGATGCCCTTATAGATATTTTACCATACATCACGCAACTAAAGAAGAAAACGAGATGAAAACATTCATTCAAAATACGATGCAGACTGCCTCTCATTTTCCCACACAGTAACCTTTTTCAATTTCACATTATACTCCGCAAGTTCCTTTTTCATTTTTGAAAAAATATAGACAGCAGTATTTTCGCAACTTGGATTAAATTTCTTAAAATAACCAATATCATTAAGGTATGAGTGGTCAAGTTTTGAAAGAACATTTTCCAGTGCCTTTTTCAAAATTCCAAAGTCAACAACCATCCCTGAATTGTCAGGTTCTCCAGATACAACAACTTCCACCTTCCAGTTATGTCCGTGCAGTTTCTCACACTTTCCTTTATAATTTCTCAATCTATGAGCACCTGAAAATTGCGATGTAACTGTTAGCTCAAACATTTTTTCTCTCCTCTTAATATCGGTTTCCAAAATTTTCCTTTTGGTTATTTTTTCATAAAATTTCTATAATTTCAACCTCACCATTAATCCCCCAGGCCCCATCTTTGGGAAAGAGGGGGAACTTGGGCAGGAAAAATCCACCCCGCCCTCCTAAATCCCCCTTTAATTCCCCCTTTTCCAAAGGGGGATTGAGGGGGATTCAAAAGGAGGGAGAGCAGGAGGGGATAGAGGGGAATTGATGGGAATTAGGGAAAGGAGATGTGGATAAGATAGTTTCACCAGAATAAGGTACCACACCCTTGTGGAACATGTCCCATCCACGTGTATAATATAGAAATTAGAACACCGACAGCAGGTCAATATTTACTTTCTTGAATATTAGATTTTTGCTTTTCCAGAATCGTCTCATAACATCCTTCCTGTTTTCAGGAAGGTCGCTAAAGTATAAAACCGGCTTTTTTAAACCGCCATTATTAAGTAAAGCAAATTGGGCAAGAAAGTTTTTTACTTTCATTCCTGTTACATCAGACGCATCAATAAGTTGAACCGAATTACCTGTAACTTTTCTTATTGCTCTTTTCAGCAGTGGATAATGAGTGCATCCAAGAATAAGTGTATCTATTCCTGCCCTTATCAATGGCTCAATATAATGTTCAATAATTTTTTTTGTAACATCGGTATCAGTCCAACCCTCTTCAACAAGAGGAACAAGAAGCGGACATGGCTGTTGATAAACTTTTATTGACCGGTCAATCTTTCTTATCAGTTGCGGGTATCTATTGCTTGAAATTGTGGCAGGTGTACCAATGATACCCACTTTTTTATTTTTCGTTGTTCTTACTGCAACCTCAATTGACGGATTAATCACATCAATGAAATGTAAATTTTTAAATTTTTTTTCAAGGAAATGAGTTCCAAGCGATGAAACAGAATGGCAGGCAATGATAATAAGTTTTGGATTGAACCTGGCAAGGAAACCTGTAATCTGAATTGCATACAAACCAATTGTTTCCTTTGATTTTGTACCGTATGGAACCCTTGCAGTATCCCCAAAATAGATAATTTTTTCCCCTGGTAGAAGCATATGCAATTTTTTCGCAACAGTCAATCCACCTATTCCAGAATCAAAAATTCCTATCGGGGATTTTTTATCCAATGATTTGCTTTGCTTTAAGATACTGAATGATTGCTTTTCCAAGTGTTTCACTGATTGCCTGCCTTACTTCAGGATCACGAAGATTTGCCTCAATATTAGGATTACAAATAAAACCAACCTCTACAAGTACAGATATCATTGGTGTATATTTCAAAACATAAAAACTTGCTGGCTTTGCACCCCTATCAGGACATATTAATCTTTCTGCAAGCTTCTCCTGAACCATTTCAGCAAGTATTTTACTCTCTTCAATGACTGAAGTTGTGTTTAATTCTGATACAATCTGAAACACTACTTCTGTGCTTGTTTCTGTTTCAACAACATCCTCGGTTTCTGGTTTTGCATTGAAAGAAAGCTCACTTTTCCTTGATGGATAATATGTTTCAAAACCATCTGCATTCCACCTGTTAAATCTTGAAGAGTTTGTATGGACACAGAAGAAAAGGTCTGCCTTTTCCTTTTTTGCCAGTTCAACCCTTTCATCAAGAGATAAAAACCTGTCATCTTCTCTTGTCATCTTTATGACAATTCTGGGAATTTTTTTTAACTGACTTACAAGATAGTTTTTCAGTCGCAGTGAAATATCAAGATTTACATCCTTTTCCTTAAGTCCATAATTACCAATAGCACCATGGTCCTTGCCACCATGTCCAGGATCAATAAGAATTACAAAATCCCTATCAAGATTTGATGACTCAATCGAAATTTTTTTGTTATCAATTTTCTCATCAGAAGAAACTGGTGGCTTTTGAGTTTGGGCACTAACAGGAGAAGGCGGAATCATTGAAAGAATCCTATCAAATGGCTCAACAGGAACAAAAACTTCTTTTTCAATTTCCTTAATCGGGTATTCCAGAGAAACTTTTTTTTCATCAACGAAAAAGTCAGATGAGCCAATACTGCCTTTCAAAATCTTTCCTTCATATTCAATAAAAATTCTGTCCTCAATCCTTCCCCAGCTACTAATTCCAAGAACTTTAATAACTGTCTGCAAGCTCACATATTTCTGCTTCCCAATCCAGTAGCTGGGATAATTTTTTATTCGGTCGGTAAAATCTGAGGCATTAAGAAAAGACAGAAACAACAGAGAAAAAAACAGTAGTTTTAAAAACCGCACAGAATCTCCTGTTAACTGAATAGATTTCTTTTTTCAATTCTTTCCTTTCCCACTTGTTAATCCACCCTGCAATCCTTCCCTTTTCGGTTCCCCTCCTGAATCTCCTATTTTCACCCTTGCAAATCTCCCTTCCATTCCCCCTTTTATATTCTCCCTCTATCCTTCCTCCTTTCACAAAGGGGGACTGAGGGGGATTTAAACCTCCCCTTGCATCCCCTCCTTTCAGGAGGGGAGAAAAAGGTGGCAGTGGAGGCGGCAAGTGCCCCCCCGTCCGTCGCTTCGCTCCTTGAGAAGGGGGTGATTCCCCCTTCTCAAAGTCATCCCCCCGATGCATTAATCGGGAAACGAGTTTCCCGAACCCTTCTCTGGACGCTACGTACACCAGTAAATCAAATTTTCCAAAGAACAATATTTCACAACAGTGGAGGCGGCGGGTACTGCCCCCGCGTCCAGAGGGGAAGTAGAAAAGCATCTACCGACATAGTCCCGGTTTTATCAAGTGTCTCCAGTCTCCCCGAGACAGGATACCGGAGCACCTGCCCCATTGTTTTTAATTTCAGTTTCCTGAGGCGACGGAAACTGAAACGAGCCCTCATCCGACCTGGGTCAGAATGCCGAGGGCAGGCATTCTGTCAGGTGGCTGCAAATTTATGCAGCCAGACAATTAGCTGTTGTGGCAGCTATTTTTTTGCCGGTTTTTAACGAGCCTCCGGCGACTCGGTCGGCAGCTTTTCTCACTCCTGCCCCCTGTCGAGACCTATTTCGCCCCCATATTTCTTTTTTGTCTCTCAATTTGTCTTCTGGTCTCCTTTTCCTTTATGTCTCGACGTTTATCAAAGAGCTTTTTACCCTTAACAAGTGCTATGTTTACCTTGATAATTCCCTTATTATTAGTATACAGTGAAAGGGGTACTATTGTCAATCCTTTTTCTTCAACTCTTTTCTGCCATCTAAGAAGTTGATGTTTATGAAGAAGAAGCCTTCTTTTCCTCATGGGGTCAATTTTCTCAAATGAACCCGGATACTGTGCAATATGCATCTTATAAAGGTACAACTGGTTACCATCAAATGCTGCATAAGCATCCCTTAAACTTACACTACCCTGCCTGATTGATTTTACTTCAGGTCCTTTCAATTCAATACCTGCCTCAATCGTCTCAAGGATGTGATAATCGTGAAATGCCTTTTTATTTTCAATTTTGATTTGTTGTTTCATAGGAATAATTAACCACATCATAGCGATTGCGTCAATTTTTAAAAATTTTATGATGCAATGATTTTGAAATAATCAGTGCTTAGCATATAATTTTACTATGGACGAAAAACTCTTCGAAGAACGAGAAAATCAGGACACTTCAGAACCACTGTCTTTTAGAATGAGACCTGTAAGGTTTGATGATTTTGTTGGGCAGGAACATATTCTGTCAAAAGATAAGGCACTGAGAAAACTTATTGAAAGTGATGGCATTACAAGTGCAATTTTTTATGGTCCACCTGGTTGCGGAAAAACAGCACTTGCCTTTCTAATTGCTGGAATGACAAAAAAACACTTTGTCAGTTTGAATGCAATAACAGCCACAGTTGCTGATGTCAGAAAAATCATTGAAGATGCCCGCTGGAGAAAAAAACAAACAGGGAAAAAAACAATTCTTTTTATTGATGAAATCTCGCACTTCAACAAACTCCAGCAGGATGCTCTGATGCCCGAAGTTGAAAATGGAACAATCATCCTGATTGGAGCAACAACCCATAATCCTTTTTTCTCTATAAACAGGGCTCTTGTTTCACGCTCAAATGTTTTTGAGTTCAAACCATTGAAGACCCAGGATATAAAAAAAATTCTGCAAAGAGCCATTGTTGATAAAGAAAAAGGACTTGGAAATTTAAACATTTCAATTACAGATGAAGCACTGGAAACTATTGCGAGATTTTCAGATGGAGATGCAAGAAAAGCACTCAATATTCTTGAACTTGCCAGTATCATTGGTAAAAAGGAAAACAGGGTGGAAATTGACAATGATTGTATCAACCAGATCATAACAAAAAAGTATATTGCATATGACAGAGAAGACCAGCATTATGATACGATTTCTGCCTTTATCAAAAGTATCAGGGGCTCAGACCCTGATGCCTCGGTATACTGGCTTGCCAAAATGCTTGCCTCGGGTGAAGACCCAGCATTCATAGCAAGAAGATTGGTGATTGCGGCATCAGAAGATATTGGAAATGCAGACCCAATAGCAATTGTTGTTGCTACATCAGCACTTGATGCAGTGGAACACATTGGTATGCCAGAAGCAAAAATCTGTCTTGCACAGGCAACAATTTATCTCGCCACTGCGCCAAAAAGTAATGCATGCTATCTTGCAATTGAGTCAGCCATGCAGGAAATAGAAAAACATCCAACACAGGAAGTCCCTGAACATCTCAAAAGTACCGGATATTCAGGTGCAGAAAAACTTGGCCATGGAAAAGGTTATCTTTATCCCCATGATTTTCCCGAAAAATTTGTTCCACAAAAATACATGGAAAAGAAAATTTCATTTTATAAACCAACTGATTCTGGATATGAAAGAAGAATCAAAATTTTTCTCCAGAGAATAGAAACACTGAAAAAAAATCGAGGAAGTACCAATGAAAAATGAAATAAGGAAAAACCTCCTGAAAAAAATTGAATCAATCCCTGAATCAGAATTTATCGAAATGAACAAGAAAATTTTTGAAAATTTTCTGGCACTGTCAGAATATAAAAATTGCTGGACACTGATGAGTTATGTATCATTTGACAGGGAACCTGAAACAATATCCATTATCAAAGATGCTCTCAGTAAAGCAAAATCAGTTTGTATTCCAAAAATTGAATGGAAAAACTTATCAATGGTGCCTGTTCAAATTTTTAATGAGGATGACATCGATTTTTCCCAAAAAATTCCGCAACCACTGAGCGATACAGTTATTAAAATAGAAGAAATTGAACTGATTATAGTACCAGGTATCGCATTTGATAGAAATTGTAATCGGCTTGGCAGGGGAAAGGGATTTTATGATAGATTTCTTTCACAGTGTAAAAATGCCATAAAAGTGGGACTTGCATTTGATATTCAAATTATTGAAAATGTCCCAACATCTGAGCATGATGTTCCAGTTGATATCATTGTAACTCAGAGCCAGATTATCAGAAAATGTTAAATTTGCTGGTCTGATATTTTTTTCAATTCAAGATATTTTCTGTAGGGCCCGTCCCATGCATCGTGATTTTCACCTTCATACATGGTGACAGGAAATGATTGAGCAACGAGTTTTCTGAATTCACTTTGATTTTTTATAACTTTTGCCGCAATCATCTGAACACCAATATTTCCAATTGATGTTGCTTCCACAGGACCGCAAAGAACCTTTTTCCCTGTTGCTGACGCTGCAAAGTTAGAAAGAACCTTATTTTGAGAGCCACCACCAACAATGTGAATGATATCAAGTTTACCTGCAATGGATTCAAGCCGTTCAATGTGAAGTTTATATTCAAGAGCAAGGCTTTCAAGAATTGTCCTGGATATTTCTCCAATGCTTGAAGGAACTTTCTGATTGGTTGTCCTGCAAAACTTCTGGATTTTCTCAACCATATTGCCTGGAAATAAAAACATGGAACTATTGACATCAATCAACGAAGTAAATGGTTTTTCTTTTTCCGCAAGGCTGCCAAGTTCAACATAAGAATATTGTCTACCATATTTTGCTTCCCATTCCCTCCTGCATTCCTGCCATATCCATAAACCCATAATATTTTTCAAAAATCTTATCTTTCCACCATACCCACCTTCATTTGTAAAATTGTATTGAAGGGATTGACTGTTGATAATTGGCTGATCAACTTCCTTTCCGAGCAAAGACCATGTACCTGATGAAATATATGCATAGTTTTCACCTGTGGCAGGGACTGCAAATACAGCAGAAGCAGTATCGTGACAGCAAACAGAGTAAACAGGAATTTTCCCGCACCCTGTTTCTTCCTGAATGTACTTTGCCAGTACCCCCAACTTTTTACCTGGTGGCACAATATCAGCAAGAAAGTGCGTGGGAACTCGCAATTTTCGCAAAATATCCTTTGCCCAGTCGCCGCGTGGTTTATATTTTGTCTTCAGAGGATTCAACATCTGCGAGGTTGACGCAATTGTAAATTCACTGGCAACTGTACCGGACAACCAGAAATTAAAAAGGTCAGGCATAAAAAGCATTTTGTTTGCACACGAAAGAATCCAGGGATATTGTTTTGCCGTGGCATACAACTGAAAAAGGGAGTTTAATGGCATGAACTGTATTCCTGTTTTATTAAAAATCTCCTCACGGCTCACAATTTTGAAAACATCTTCCATTATGTTTTCTGTTCTCCTGTCTCTGTAATGAAATGGAAGAGAAATTAAAAGTCCTGATTTATCAATAAACGCATGGTCAACTCCCCATGTTGTTACACCTATACCTGCGATTTTCTCGCCCGCGAGCAATCTTAATGAATGCTTTATTTCATTGAAAATTGCAGGTGCATCCCAGAATAAATGCTGACCAATCTGAACCCTGTGCGTTGTAAATCGATGGACTTCTTTGATCTTCAATATACCATCATCAAGCCATCCTGATATTGCACGACCGCTTTCTGCTCCAAGATCAATAGCAACAAAAACACCTGTTTTATCTTTCATATTCCCTCCGGTTGAAATCAGAATTATTATACAGCAAACAAACACAAAAAAGTCAAATCAGTATACTATGTTTACACCGATTACAGAGTAAACAGGTCACGTGCTAAATCACTCACAGCTTAATCTGATGTATTCTTTTTTTGATTGGAAAAATCCACCCCAACCCTCCTTTAAAAAAGGAGGGAGTAAAATATAATTTCCCCCTTTCGCAAAGGGGGACTAAGGGGGATTTAAATCCACCCCCA